>Ga0315905_10002496_pt1 | contig 19343 bp, 15 predicted proteins | sample LakEriMetagenome_5_FD_203522 | JGI IMG/M metagenome (GOLD analysis project Ga0315905, IMG submission 203522) | Freshwater fungal communities from buoy surface, Lake Erie, Ohio, United States - Buoy 4 MA121 | ecosystem: Environmental > Aquatic > Freshwater > Lake | place: USA: Lake Erie, Ohio... | reverse complement strand
GTGAATGTGTTGAGTGTAAAACTCATACTATCTGCCACGTGCATGAGCATGTTGATCTCGCTTTGAACATAGCTGTGACAGGTAACAAAGCGGTTCTTATTCAGAATTTCCCACAGCGTTTTCATTTCCAAATCAACCCTTGGAGAATTCACTTTAGGCAATGAACTATTCTGTCTCGTACTTCTATTATTCCCGATTTCTTGTAACGCCACTATATTGTTAATACCATATTCACGAGCGCGTATGAAATAATCGTAATACAGCTGCTCCACACCCATGCGTGTTTGCGGGAAACGTGTACCATCGTTGTACCAGTTCGATTGCTTCACGTTTTCACCTAGTGCAAACTTGATAAAGCCAGGAGCATTGTCAATGAGCATATCGTCGGCATTGCCACCCCAGTGAAGTTTCACCAATGCGCTTTGTCCACCGATAGGGTTAGCACTTCCATGGAGCAACTGAGCGCAGGTTACTCCGCCCGAAAGTTGTCGGTAGATGTCGATGTCTTCAGGCCACACCACGCGCGCTTCTTCCACTTCAGCGCTGCAGGCTTGTTCGCCTTCGTTCACACTGGCTAGTGCAATGTGACTGTGTTCGTCGATGATGCCGGGCGTTACATGTTTGCCTTGCGCATCGATTACACGCGCCCCCGGATATTTTGATGCATCCACCGTTTTCCCGATTGCAACAATTTTTCCTTGATGTATTAGTAGCTGACCGTTTTCAATTTTTCCTTCGGCTTCGCAAGTCCATAGTGTGGCGTTTTTAATCCAAACTGTCTCAGCTTTGGATCTTTCCTTCGAGCCATATGCGGTGAAAGGGTAGATAACATCTCCAATCACTTCCTTTCCATCATTCTCCTTTCTCTTTTCTCCATTCTCCTTTTTATCGTCTGCTTCCTTCTTAGCCTCCTTCGCCTTCATAACAGAACTCCACTCCATCCAATTCCCTGCGGCGTCTTGTCCACGTCCATTCCAGCTTGCGCGATCATTAGCTATGTCGCCCGCCAAACGAATCATTCCCGAATAGAATTCATCGGATGCGTCGAAACTAATAGTAAGCAATTCATTCACCATTGAAATGGAAACATTGTAATTGAGCGTATCCATTTTTGCCGTGCCGTCATCGTTCTTACCTGCCTTCACGTGTTGAATGGAGCCCTTCGTTTTTCCTTCAACCTCTTTCACTTTTAACTCATACGTGTGCTTGGGCAGTTTGAATTCATAGTTGCCAACGAGATCAATTGTTTTCGCCGCTTCTATCACAAACTGCTCTCCTTGCACCCAGTTTTCATGAAGTATTGTCGACTCGCTGAAGATGTTGTCGGATGCAATGAAAAAGTTGGCCCAAGCGCCCTCTTTCAAACTACCCAACTCATTATTGGAACCTATCCAAAACGCAGGAGTATAGGTGAGTGCCTTCAATGCTTCTTGCTCTGAAAGCCCTCGCTTAACAGCCTTCCGCAGGTTCTTCCAAAACTGGGTCCGCTCGCCGAGGCCATATGCGGTAATAGTGAACGGAATTTTGTTCGCAGAAAGCATGGCACAGTTGGATGGTGCCATTTCCCAGTGCTTCATTTCATCGAGACTAATCAAGCGCGACACATATGGATCGCTCACATCGTACGCATCAGGAAAAGTCAATGGCACGATTAACGAAGCCTTCGATGCCGCAACATCATTCAGACGCTGGTATTCGGTTCCATTGGTTTTGATGATGTATTGAACTCCGAATTCATCGCCCACCTTGTCGGCACGAAGCAAATTCCACTTATCACCGGCATCGAAAAACGATGGTCGGAGTGCAAGCGTATTCATTGCATCGAGCGAGAGGTTCCGCTCTTCCGAACTTCCCCCGTTGGCATACCACTGTGCGTCATAATAGGACTGACGCAACAACGCAATGGAGCCCATCAACGAGGAAGGATAACCGGTTGTGCTTGTGCCCTTATTGAACGAGTAATGCGCAGAGGCCATTGGGTTCAATAAGCATTGATTCGGTTGACTGCCCAGCGTAACAACTGCCCCGGAACCACGCACAATACCGTCCATTTTATGCGTAAGAACAGCTCCGAAGCCAACACCTCGCATTTCCTTCGCAACATCTTCCTTGCACGTAAAATTCAATGCAGCACTGTAGTCGGCATTAATGGCATCGTTCCATCCGAAGGCACCCTTCGGTGATTCATTTCCGCTTCCACCGCGCATACGTGGCCCGCCTTCATTGCCCTTTGCAGGAGCTGCATCTGCTAAGCCATAGTCGGAATGCAAATCGATGAATGAAGGGTAGATGTATTTCCCCTTGCAATCGACAACTACTGCGTTGGAAGGAATGGCGATAGAATTACCTACGGCCATAACCTTTCCCTTTTCAATCAGCAAGGTTGCATCTTCTAGTCGGGTTTGGTAGTCGGTGAAAATTGTTGCGTGGGTAAATGCAACTGAAGTGACATCCTTTGGTAGGATTCCGTTGTAAGGAAAAGTAGGCTGTGCTTGTGTAATCAAAACGCTAAGCAAGGCAAGCCAAACGGAGAGGAGGCGCATGGGTGATTTGTTTAATTGGAAGCCGAAAGATATTGGGAAAACATGAGAACGCCCTCTGCGATGCTGTGGTAAAAAATTAACCACAAAGACGCCAATGTGCGCGCGGAAGTTATCGAAATTTGCACCATGGAAACCTCGAAGAAAATACCCACCTCACTCTATGCGGAAATGACGCCCAACCCGGCGGCTATGAAGTTTGTTGCCGACCGTGCGCTCATCACCGGTGGATTACAAGTCGAATACAGAAGTAAAGCGGAAGCAAAAGGTTCTTCGGCTCTGGCTGAAGAGCTTTTCAATTTTCCATTTGTTACCAGTGTTTTCATCAGTAGCAACTACGTGACTGTGCTCAAAGATGAGTCACTCGGGTGGGAAATGATTGTGCAGCAGCTTCGCGAGTACATGCGTGAATGGCTAATGGACAACGAAGTGGCGGTAAGCGCAATACCTGCTGAGTTAGTGAATCGCACACGCGAAGCCGCCGCCGGAAACGATACCGTTTCAGCCAGCAAAGAAACTTTGGATTACAGCGGATTTGAACCAACCGAGTACGATGATGAGATCCGGTTCCTCTTACACGAGTATGTTCGTCCGGCAGTGGAAAGCGATGGAGGCGCAATCGACTTCATGGCTTACCGCGATAAAAAAGTGTATGTTCAACTCAAAGGATCGTGCAGCGGATGCCCCTCTTCAACGGCAACACTCAAAGGTGGTATCGAGAATTTATTGAAGGCCAAAATGCCGGATATTGTTGAAGAAGTTGTTGCGGAAGCCGTATGAGTGCAACAAGGAGATTGGTACTCATTCACGGCTTCACCGAACATCCTTCCATGTGGGATGTGTTAATCCGAGAATTGAATGACCAAAGCCTAGCCATATCCACTCCATCTATTCCTGGTCACGGATTCCATCCTTCGTTGACCAATGAGTTTACTGCAAAAGCATATTGTGATGCACTCATAGCGCAAATCCCTCACGACTCTTTGCCTTGGATAGTCGTTGGTCATTCGATGGGAGGCTACTTGGCGTCGAGCCTAGTCAGCATGGTTTCCGATCGAATTGCGGCATTGGGTTTTTTTCATTCGAAAGCCGGTGCCGATAATGCTCAGAAACTCGAAGACCGCAAGAGGGCCATATCAGCCGCGTCACAAAACAAGGACTTATATCTCGCCACAATGCTGCGCAATACACTCTCCGAAAAGAATATCATGCTATTTCAGAAAGAGTTGAGTTTTATGATTGAATCTGCTCAAAAAGATATTACAGCTGATTGCATTGCGGCGGCGCATGAGGTCATGATTGAGAGACCCGATAACATTTCTTATTTAGTGTCTGCACGATTTCCAATTTACTATTTCCTCGGTCTGGAAGACAAGTCCATTCCTATTAATCAAATCAAATCGGAGTTGGAATCATTGCCGAATGCCAACATACATGTCGCGAGCAACGCCGGGCACATGGGTCATATTGAATGTAAGGACGCTGCTTTAGAATGGCTGGTTAACGTTTGCAAGAACTAAGGCTTCCGCACAGCCGCGTATTGCTTATAGTCCAGCGCTACCTGCATCGCCTTCTTGAAGTCCGGATCTGACTCAAGCGATACTCTCACCATGGCATTATCATCAAACAAACTGCGTGCAAACTGTCCCTTGATACGTGACTTCAATTGCGGTGAAATTTTCTTAACCACCTGTCGGTTAATTTTAATGTCGTCTTTCTCCGCCATTTCTATTAATCCGTTTAACATAGGATCTGTCACCGAAAACTTAGCAATAAAGTCATCCGCAGTCTTGTACTTTTTCATGTCTTTGCGATGAGCGTCCAAATAGGTGAAGCAGTAGTTGCGAATAATTCCACTGTATGCTATTTCAGACAACAATCCTGAAAAATAGATGCTATCGAGGGGTACAAAAACATCGGGCATGATACCTCCACCTCCATAGACGAGCCTACCGGAAGGGGTTCGAAATAGAAGCGAGTCAGGAAAACTAACGCTATCTGCGCTTGTCAATTCACCCTTTTCGAGCCGCGTTCTGAAATCATCTTCATACACGATAGAATCTCCATATGGTTTTTGAATGCAGCGCCCGGTTGGTGTGTAATAACGCGCTACTGTTAGTCGCAGAGCACTGTTATCGGCCAATTCCATTTCATGTTGCACCAACCCTTTACCAAAAGAGCGTCGACCAACTGTTACCGCCCGATCCCAATCCTGAAGGGCTCCGGCTACAATTTCACTGGCCGATGCTGAACTCTGATCAATCATGACTACTACGTTGTAATTGCGATAACGCCCCTTCTTCCCGGATCGAATTTCATCTTCACCCGTATGTATGCCGCGAGTTCGAACAATGGTTTTTCCCTCGGTTAAAAATTCTTCGACAATTTCAGCGGCTTGATTCAATAAGCCTCCTCCGTTTCCTCTCAAGTCAAGAATAAGCGACCGACAACCTTCCTTCTCGAGATCCTCTGTTGCTTCCAAGAACTCTTCATACGTTCTCTCGGCAAAACGGTCAATGCGGATATAGCCAACTGAATCGTTTACCATAAACGACGCGTTCACGCTTTCAATCGGAATACTTCCGCGCTCGATATTGAACTCTTTCATTCCCGCCTCACCTGGACGAATGATGGCTACACGAACCTGACTTCCCTGTTTTCCCTTTAATAGCTTTTGCGCTTTATCACCATCGAGATCCTTTCCTGAAATTGCCTGACCATCGACCATCACAATGCGATCTCCCGACAGGAGACCGGCATTTTCAGATGGCCCGCCGGCAATTGTTTTTACCACCATTAAAGAATCACGAAGTATGAGAAACTCAATTCCCACGCCGCTAAACTCACCTTTCATGCGTTCCTTTTCAAGCGCAACCTCGTCGGAACCCATATAGTAACTGTGAGGGTCGAGGTTTTTCAAAACACTGGCAATCGCATCTTCAATAAGTTGCTTCTTGTTGATGCTGTCTACATAATTATCCTCAATAAAGTCAATAAGACTGACGAGTTTATTTGCGTTCTGCTCTACCGATGGCTTCACCTGAAGCAGATTCTTATCGCCGAGGTTCGTGCCGATAAACATACCCGCAATTAGGGTCAGCGCAAACAACAACGGTTGCACCGGAGACGGCTTTCGATCCTGTTGATTAGAGTTAGAGTTCAACGACTCCTGAGTTTCTTCGCTCATAGCTTGGGACAAATCTAATCAGTCGAATGCAATTGCAATTTTTGTTAGACAATATTGTGGAGTAAATTCTACCCTCCTTTTCAGATATCCGGTATTTGCACAATCTCCAATTCGGCGCTTCTCAAAAATTCAAGCCCCGTTATGTCTTTGTAATCATTGATGTAAACCAAACGACGTATGCCCGCCTGCAGAATAAGTTTACAGCACTCCTTGCAAGGAGAGAGAGTAATGTAAAGAGTGCTCCCCTTGGCATCATTGGCAGAGCGTGCAATTTTTAAAATCGCATTCGCTTCGGCATGCAAAACGTACCAGTGCGTGTCGCCTTGTGTATCTTCACAAGGATTCGGGAATCCACTGGGTGTTCCGTTATAACCATCGCTGATAATCATGTTGTCTCGCACCACCAGAGCCCCAACCTTTTTGCGTGTACAATGAGACAAAGCCGCCCATTCCGAGGCCATTTTTAGATACGCTCTGTCGTATCGCTCCTGTTTGCTGTAGTTCGATTGCACGTGATGATAAGAATTGGAATACAAATGAACAGTATAAATAGTGTTGCACCTACCTTTGAAGCATGAAGATTTACACTCGAAAAGGCGATGACGGAACAACCGGACTTTTAGGCGGAGTGCGCGTGGCCAAACACCACGCACGCATTGAGGCATACGGAAACGTAGACGAGCTCAACTCCTACTTGGGTTTGCTTCGCGACTTGCTCCCCGGAAGCCCGCACTCGGATTTGCTTCTCGCCATCCAAGATCGATTGTTCACCATTGGTAGCCACCTTGCACTCGACCCGTCGCACGCTGGAAAGATGCAGCTCCCACAACTCAATAGCGCAGACGTAGAAGCCCTGGAAAAAGCAATGGACGCCATGGATGAAAAATTGCCCCCCATGAAAAACTTCGTCTTACCAGGCGGTCATCCAACCGTTTCGCACGTTCACATCGCACGTTGCATTTGCAGAAGAGCTGAACGCAGCATCGTTTTTCTGAATGAGCAATCGGCGGTTGAAGCATTGATTTTAGAGTACATGAATCGACTGAGCGACTACCTCTTTACGCTTTCACGCATGGTTTCCGCTGAAAGTAACGCAATAGAAACGCCCTGGATTCCCCGTCAATAAAGGGCCCCAAGTAATTTTCCAATAAAAACCGAATTCTGTTGCAGAAAAGAGTGAAACAATTATTTTCGCGCAACGTTAACCCTTTACGAATTTTATAATCCGACAATACTATGTACTGGACACTAGAACTGGCCTCCTATCTTGAAGATGCTCCTTGGCCCGCGACCAAAGATGAGTTGATTGACTTTGCTATGCGCACCGGTGCGCCATTGGAAGTAGTAGAAAACCTCCAACAAATCGAAGATGATGAAGAGGTGTTTGACACAATCGAAGATATTTGGCCAGACTATCCTACGAAAGAAGACTTCTTCTTCAACGAAGATGAATATTAACTGAAAGAGCCGCATTTGCGGCTTTTTTGTTAAATCAGGGTTTTTAACATAACCCTTTGGAATAAAAGACTTAAGTCAGTTTACACCCTGATTTCAGCGGTTAACTTGCGTTAAACTTTTAACCGCGTCATGAATAAATTTCTACTCCTTTTCGGAATGGCCCTTCTTTCATTGGGCTTCAATGCGCAAATCAGATTCACCCTGGTGGATCCTGCAAACGCGCAATTCACCATCCAAAACTTCGGTACTGAAGCCGTCGACATTCAACAATATCGCCTCTGTGCATTGTTTGAATACGCCTCGCTTTCAAACCCCGCAGTAACGGTAACAGACGGAAGTCTCAATCTGGATGGAGGCGCCAGCGTCACCATTCTTTGGGCTGCCTCTTCAGGCTTCAACACCACTGCCAGCGACATGGGCCTGTATCTGCCAATGGGCAGTTTCGCACTCGCTGCGAACATGGTCGACTTCATGCAGTATGGTAACTTTGGTTTAGGACGAGAAGGCGTTGCCGAGGATGCAGGCCTGTGGATTTCAGGCACCTACTTGGCAGGCAGCGGACCCTGGATCTATACAGGAAATGGAAGTGGAAGTGAAAGCACTATCGCGTTTTGGTCAACGGTTGGTGGTGCAGGCTGCACCGCTCCCGACGCTTGTAACTTCAACCCAATAGCAACTGAAGAAGATGGCTCATGTGTCTTTATAGGTTTCCCCTGCGATGACGGTAACCCCGAAACAGTTGATGTGATAGGTGCAGACTGCACATGCGTAGGAATTGCGACCGGATGTACCAGTGCCGACGCTTGCAACTTCGACCCAAACGCAATAGAAACAGATTTCTCGTGTGTTTTTCCAGGTGACAATTGTGACGATGATAACGTATTCACCATCAATGATGTCTACACGCTCGAATGTGTATGCCTTGGTGAAGAGATAGCGGGAATACCCGGTTGTACAGCAATGGAAGCTTGTAACTATGACATGTCGGCCACCATCGACGACGGCTCTTGCATCTTGCCGGGTGAACCATGCGACGATAACAATGATGCTACGTTGGAAGATGCCTATAACGTCGATTGCGTGTGTGCCGGTTTGACGCTTGGCTGCACATTAGCGGATGCTTGCAACTTCGATCCGACAGCAGGCATAGACAATGGCACCTGTGTATTACCGGGCGACAACTGCGACGACAACGATCCGTTCACCAGCGAGGATGTATACGGTCTCGACTGTGTATGCGCAGGTCAACTCCCTTCGGATATTGAAGGTTGCACCGCTGCCGAGGCTTGTAACTTCAACCCGGAGGCCACTCTTGAAGATTTTTCATGTGTATTCCCCGGCGAGCCTTGTGACGATGGCAATGAAGCCACTGTAAACGACTTGCTCGGCGCAGATTGCGTTTGCACAGGCCTTCTCACCGGATGCACCGAACTTGGAACTTGTAACTATAATGAGAACGCTATTATAGATGACGGCTCTTGCTACTTCCCCGGTGATATGTGCGATGACAATAATGAAGCTACTATAAACGACTTGTATACTGCGGATTGTGTTTGTGAAGGAAGCATTCCACAAATCGAAGGTTGCACAGCTACAGATGCCTGCAACTACAACCCGGCCGCCAATGTAGAAGATGGAAGCTGCGAACTGCCCGGATTCCCATGTAATGATAACAATGAACAAACCATAGACGACTCTTGGAGTAATGATTGCGTATGCACAGGTATTCTTATTGGTTGCACCAACCCTGACGCCTGTAACTTCAACCCTGAGGCGCTTAGCGATGATTTCTCGTGTGCGTTCCCTACCGATGCTTGCGATGATGGCGACATTACTACTGCTGATGACGCCTATACCGCTGAGTGTGTTTGCATAGGTGAGGACACCGGCCTGATTGCAGGTTGCATGGAAATGAGCGCATGTAACTACGATGCAACAGCAACCATCGACGATGGCTCTTGCATTATTATCGGTAGTGCTTGTGATGATAACGATCCTTTCACTAATGGCGACGTGATTTTGGCTGATTGTACATGTGCCGGTGAAGGCCCTGTGCTTATCAATGGCTGCACAGCAATCGAAGCATGCAACTACAATTCTGAAGCAACGATCGAAGACGGAAGCTGCGTTTTCCCGGGTGAACCCTGCGACGATAACAATGATGCTACGTTGGAAGATGCCTATAACGCCGATTGTGTGTGTGCCGGTTTGACGCTTGGATGCACATTAGCGGATGCTTGCAACTTCGATCCGACGGCTGGCATAGACAATGGCACCTGTGTGTTGCCGGGCGACAACTGTGACGACAACGATCCGTTCACCAGCGATGATGTATACGGTCTCGATTGTGTATGCGCAGGTCAACTCCCCTCGGATATTGAAGGTTGTACCGCTGCCGAAGCGTGTAACTACAACCCCGAAGCCACTATTGATGACGGCTCTTGCGAATTGCCAGGCTACCCTTGCGATGATGCTGATGAGAACACCATCAATGATGTTCTTTCAAATGACTGTGTTTGTGCAGGACAACTAGTCGGATGCACCGATTTGCTCGCTTGTAATTACAACGCTGATGCAACAGCAGAAGACGGCTCTTGCATCTTCCCTGGCGACACTTGCGATGATAACGACCTCACTACAGACAATGACATTGTTGGTGCCGATTGCGTTTGCGAAGGTGTAGACAATGGATTGATTGCCGGTTGCATGGATATGACTGCTTGCAATTACGACATGACAGCTACAGTCGACAATGGATCTTGCTTTGCAATTGGAGATGCTTGCGACGATGGCGATATTTTCACTGCAAACGACATGGTAAACGCCGATTGTATTTGCGAAGGTGAAGCAATTGAAATCATTGAAGGATGTACCGCAGTAGAAGCATGTAATTATAACGCTACAGCCAACTTTGATGACGGCTCTTGCGAGTTGCCGGGTTCCCCTTGCGATGATAACGACCCAAATACGGAGGGCGACATGTTAGGAATTGACTGTGTTTGCGCAGGTATGATTGTTGGTTGCACGGATGCTATGGCTTGTAATTACAACCCGCTGGCTGCCTTCGACGATAGCAGCTGCGAATTCCCGGGCAGTCCTTGCAATGATGGCAATGAAGAAACATTGAACGATGTGCTCGACAATAATTGCGATTGTATCGGAACAGTCGTATTCATGTTGGGCTGCACTGATATGGATGCCTGCAACTATGACAGCAGTGCCGATACCGACGACGGTTCATGTTACTTCGTTGGTGATCCTTGCGATGATGGAGACGTAAATACTTCGAATGATGTATACAATGCTACTTGTGACTGTGAGGGTGCAGTTTCTGTTGAAGAAATCAGCACATTCTACAGCGTGTATCCAAACCCAACAAGCGGCGTGCTCACCATCGCACAACAAGAAGGTGCTGCCATGATTCTCATCGAAGTTGTGGATATCACCGGCAAGCGCGTTGCAACATTCAATCCGAATGCATCCATGACAACAATCGATCTTAGCGCATTTGCTCAAGGACTTTACACCCTCAACATTCGTTCAAACAACGAAGTAAAGAGTGTTCGTGTTCAGAAGAACTAATAATGACTAGTGACTAGTGACTAGTGACGAATTGCGATTCATCATTAGTCACTAGTCAATAATCATTGGTCAATGTTTAAAGTGCCTCACCCCTGTCATATACATCGCAACACCATTCGCGTTGCAGTAATCGGTTGAGAGCTGATCCTTGATAGATCCTCCGGGCTGAACAACCGCAGTGATACCGGCCTCCTTCGCTATCTCCACACAATCAGGAAATGGGAAGAATGCATCACTCGCCATTACGGCGTCTTTCAAATCGATCTGAAATGTTTGCGCCTTCTCAATGGCCTGACGCAATGCATCGACGCGAGAGGTTTGACCCGTTCCGCTTGCGCAGAGCTGTCCGTTTTTAACGAGCACAATCGTATTGCTCTTGGTATGCTTCACAATCTTGTTTGCGAAGACTAAGTCGCTCAGTTGTGAATCACTTGCCTTCGCTGTAGTAACCAGTTTAAAATCCTGGATAGTTTCTGAGTGAGAATCTTTATCTTGAAACAGGTATCCGTTCAATGCCGTGCGCACCTGCTGCTTCGGCATGGTCACGTGTTTGCGCACAAGTATGATTCGATTCGCTTTTTGCTTGAGTAATTCAATGGCAGCTGCATCATATGACGGTGCAATAATGACCTCACAGAACAACGAATGAATGAGTTCGGCTGTTGCTAAATCAATTGAACCATTGGCAATGAGCACACCACCAAAGGCCGACACAGAGTCGCAAGCCAAGGCCGCTTCATAGGCTTCCTTCATGTTGGCGCGTGTTGCTATGCCACATGCATTGTTGTGTTTCAGAATGGCAAATGTTGGAGCGTCTTTGGCGAATTCATCAATCAAATTCACGGCAGCATCTACATCGAGTAAATTGTTGTATGAAAGTTCTTTGCCATTCAGCTTCTCAAACAACGCATCCATATCGCCGTAGAAAACACCGCGCTGATGAGGGTTTTCACCATAGCGCAGTACCTGATAATCATTTTCGCTGATCTTCAACGAACCCGGTTCTTCACCCAGGAAATACGAGTAGATCTTTCCGTCGTAGTGCGATGAAACATTGAAAGCTTCGCGCGCTAGTTCACGGCGCTGTTCGATGGTGCTTTCACCCTCTTGCTGAGTCAGTATGTTAAGCAGATGAGCGTAATAGCGCTGCGCAGGCACAATTACCACGTCGTCATAATTCTTTGCAGCACCGCGGATGAGTGAAATACCGCCGATGTCAATCTTTTCTATAATGTCTTCGTGCGATGCGCCACTCGCAACTGTTTTTTCAAACGGATATAAATCGACAATGACACAGTCGATGTTTGGGATTTCGTACTCGGCTATTTGTGCCTGATCGCCTGCATCGGCGCGACGATTCAGAATACCTCCAAATACTTTCGGATGAAGGGTTTTCACACGCCCGCCGAGAATACTCGGATAGCCAGTTAGCTCCTCCACCGGAACAACTCTACCCCCAAGCTTTTCAATAAAATCTTGTGTGCCGCCCGTACTGTACATGGTGATGTTCAACTCCATCATACGCTGCACGATGGGTTCCAGACCGGTTTTATCGAATACGGAAATAAGTGCGGAGGTAATTTTCTTTGACATGTTTAGGAGGAATTTTGCGTCGCGAATGTAGCACTACAATTCCACCTTGTACGAAAGCAAGAACACGAAATCAAGATGTTGGGGCGACTCAGTCAAGTCGCGTTGAATAAGATACCCCACCGAAACGCTCTGCTCCTTATTAATTTTACGGGCTATTTGAGCTGTCCAACGCCAATTGGTCATGGCCAACTGCTGATAGGCAGATACCGAGTTAAAAATTTCATACGCGGTTGCCAAATCTGTTTTCTTCAGACCACCATACTTCACTGTAAGGCGGTTGCGCCAGGTAGTATTGAAGTCAACATCCGAATCACTCCAGGCTGCATTCAAGGCGAATTGAACGCGCGATTGATATTGCACTGACCAGTCGTTCCATTTCTGCTTCAAGCCTAATCCATATTGCATGCGATGCCGGCTATCGATGTGCACGCCGTCATTTCCCACACCACCTCGATAGGCGGCAGACAACGAAATGTGTTTATTGTATTTGTATTCCAAGGAAAAGTCTGCGAAGAGTCGCGACCATCGCGTGAGGTTCTCGTCTAGACGAATCTCCGGACTAACAGTCAGTTCGAAGCGATCACCCATTTCACGGCTGAAGCCAGCATCCATCCACAAACCCGCATCCTTTGTTTGAGCAAACACACGAGACGCGCCAAGAAACAAGACAAAGGCAAGACTAATTCGCATCGTAAATGGTCATGTCATTGGCTACCACCTGCTGATTGCCATCGGTAATTTCCAATTTCTGCAACACCGTCATATGGTCTTCATCCCACGGCACAGCTACCGCATTGGTGTCCTTCGAAAACGCGTAGACCTTATACTTACCGGGCCGCAAATACAAAAACTCGTACTCTCCTTCATAGTTCGATTGAACGCGGTCGTCGGGCGACACATGATCGCCGTATATGATGTAGACATCTTCATCGGCCGCAGGAAAAGTTCCCACAGCCGTTCCCGAATTATCGAGTACCACACGCAACTCCTTGGTGATTTTGCCCTTGATGGAAGAGTTACCGCCATCGCCCGCCTCCTTCTTACAGGAAGAAAATGCAAGCAATGCGGCTATTACCCAAATGAAGTGTTGCAGTTTCATTGTGCTTAGTTATTGAATCCGGAAGAGAATGATTCGTCCATATGACCATCTTGCTGGTCTTCGTAGAAGTAAATCTTTACCATCACTGTATCGCGCAAGAAATCGATTTTGCCAATTTCCACACGATTGATTTTAATGCCGGTTCGCTCTTCTAGATCGGCAATCAACTCAGCGCGACGACCCTTTTGAATGAGCGTGATTTTCTCGTACACCACCAGCTTCTGCGACTCGTGACGAAGTAACCATACATGCTCCAGCCCATAGGTAAGCGCTAGTATAGCCAAATTGGCAAACATCAACTCCGCAATGGATATTTTCTTATTGATAAGCGCGTTCATCACCGACATGCCAATCACGATGAACAAGTAGGTCATTTCTTTAATTGGAATTGCATCGGTACGGTATCGAATGATTCCGAAAACGGCAAACAAACCCAATGCAAATCCCATCTCGAGCTTCACACTTTCCAGCAAGAAGCACATGGTGAAGATGGATATGCTGAACAGGAAGTAAGTAAAAAGAAAATCCTTCCTTTTAGCGATGGGGTAATAAATGAGGCGCACCAATACGAAGACAAACGATAAATGCAGGAGCATGCGAATTACCAAACCAAGCAAGTCCTCTCCATTAAAAAACTTCAGTCCGCCTAGCGGCTTGAACTTCTCGGGTTCATCTATCAACGCAGGATCCAATGCAGGAACAGCGTCTTGCATTCGAAACAGTATTTCACTCCAATCAAGCAACATAAGCCAATTTAATTTTTTCGATTTTCAATAATTTCTGTTTGAAGTTGTTCGACTTCATTTCGGGATAAAGCAAGGCTACTCCCAGGCAATACTTACTCATCGATTCCGGGCGAACCAGCTGATGCTTCATTTGCCTGAGCACTTCCGAAGCTCCGCTTTGCTCGTCGCGTTTTACCTCGATAATGACCAACTCCGGAATACCAGCACTCCGATCTCCAAATTGAAACGTTATATCGGTATCAATAGTAAGGCGCTCGCCCGCCTTCGTGTCGACCAATGTTATTCGGCCGAAACTATTCCACAATTTAGGCTCGTACTCTCGATGTTCGTGAGAACGTTCATCAATAAATGCATTTTCCTTTTCATTGATTCCCTCTTCAATAGCGCCAAGCTTTATTCTGCTCTTAATGGTCCGACCCTTGTTAGTTTTCTCCTTGTACTCCAAAAATGACAATTGACTCTCAACGTATTCACGCTTACGAATCTTGAAGCGACTGCGCTTTCCGTTGTGGTGTTGGCGATAGCAGCGAAAATCAGCTGTGTCGTAATAGAGGGTCTGATAGCGATTCAATCGGATGCCCTCGACTTCGAGTATCCTATAGCTCGAGCTCAAATGCACAAGCATTCCTTGCAACTGCGCTCGACTAACCATGAATTTTGTGTCGGTGCGATTCATAAGTCGCACGCTATCCATTTCTTGAAGTGAAATGGGATCAAAGCGTTTCAAAAGTGCGTTGAGGTCGGTCATGATTCGGCGGGGTAGACGCCAATTGTTACTACAAGTTTAACACAAATGTCCCCCGCGAACAATTCGGGATTCCCAACTCCTACTTCAAGTTGTGGTAAACCGCTTGCACATCATCGTCCTCTTCGATCTTTTCAATGAGCTCTAGAATCTCGTCTGTCTGCTCCTCGGTGAGTTCGGCATAGGAGTTCGGAATACGCTCCAGGCTTGCCTTCTTAACGATGATGTTGCGCTCTTCCAATGCCTTCTGCATGTTACCGAAGTCAGTGAAAGCGGAGTAGAGAATAATTTCGGTTTCATCCACCTCCATCGATTCCAATCCTGCATCTATCAATTCGAGCTCAAGTTCTTCCGGGTTCGCTACGTTAGCAGGGTCGAGTCGGAAAACTCCCTTACGTTCGAATACGAAACTCAACGAGCCGCTTGTGCCCAGCGCACCACCGGAGCGATTGAAGTACAAGCGAACATTGGCTACGGTGCGTGTAGGATTATCCGTGGCGGCTTCCACCAGAATCGGCACACCATATGGGCCGTATCCTTCGTATACAATCTCTTCGTAGTTGGAATTATCCTTATCGCTCGCGCGCTTAATAGCAGACTCCACACGGTCCTTCGGCATATTCAAACCACGCGCGTTGTTCATGATCTGACGCAGACGCGGATTGTTGTTCGGATCAGGACCGCCCGATTTCACAGCCATCACAATGTCCTTGCCGATGCGCGTAAAGGCCTTCGCCATCTTGTCGTAGCGCGCAAACATCTTATGCTTTCGGGTTTCAAATATGCGTCCCATAGTGTCCGGATTTATTTCACCCGCAAAAGAACACCCTAAAACCCTTTTTTGCAAAAAATAGAAACGGGCCATAGGCTATTCAATTGCTATTTTGCGCTCGCTAAGTTGCCTTCAGCAGATGTTTTTAGAAAACACCGATAATCGCGGTCGCCGCCAAGGATGGATTGAAGTCGTTTGCGGCTCTATGTTTTCCGGGAAAACGGAAGAACTCATACGCCGTATGCGCCGTGCTGAGTTCGCCAAAATGAAGGTCGAGATATTCAAACCGCGCATCGACAATCGCTATCACGAAGAAAACGTCGTAAGCCACAACCAAACTACTATTCGCAGTACCGTAGTCGACCACTCCTCGCAACTTTTACTGCTCACAGGTGATGTTGAAGTCATTGGTATTGATGAAGCACAATTCTTCGATGACGGTTTACCGGAAGTGTGCAACCAACTCGCTAACCAGGGAATACGCGTTATCATCGCTGGCTTAGATATGGACTATATGGGACGCCCATTTGGTCCGATGCCGCAATTACTGGCCATTGCAGAGTTTGTGACCAAGGTGCACGCCATCTGTGTGCAAACAGGCAATCTCGCCAATTACAGCTATCGCCATGTACCGGGCGACTCTGTTGTTCAACTGGGTGAAAAGGAATCATATGTTCCTCTTTCGCGCATGGCCTTCACACAAGCTATGCAGCAGCGCAAACACGAAGACAAAGAGGATAAAGCATGAGTTTTTCCATTCACGATATCGCGACAATTGCTGATGGCAAACTGGTGCAAGAGCGGGAAAATCGCATCATTGAACGTTTACTCATTGACAGTCGCAAACTGACCCATGCCGGAGACGGACTGTTCTTCGCTATTCGCAGCGAGCGAAACGATGGACACAACTACATCGGTGACGCTTACGCTGCAGGCGTTCGCAACTTCGTCGTTGAACGTCAGCCCGAGGCCTCCATACCCGAAGCCAATATTGTGTTTGTAAAAAATAGCGTGAAAGCACTGCAATTAGTTGCTGCTGCGCATCGCAAACAATATGATATTCCCGTCGCTGGTATCACCGGGTCGAATGGTAAAACCATTGTGAAGGAATGGCTAAACCAATTACTCTGCGACGACTTCAACATTGTGCGCAGCCCGAAAAGCTACAACTCGCAGATTGGTGTTCCGCTCTCCGTTTGGAACATGGAAACGGTTCATACGCTCGCGCTTTTCGAAGCCGGCATTTCGATGCCAGGCGAAATGGATGAGCTGGCGAAAATTATTGCGCCCACCATCGGCGTCTTCACCTCTATCGGCTCTGCACACAGCGAGAACTTTTTAAGCAAACGCCAACTCATCGGCGAAAAGCTGAATCTGTTTGCACACTGCCCCGTAGTAATTTGCCCTGAAGACGGCGACATCGCCGCGCTCATTCAGCCATGGCTTGCCACGAAGACCATATTGCGCACTCCAACCGCCGAGCATGCCACGCGAGCGAGCACTGCAACAAGCGCAACCATCGAATTAAAATGGAATGAACTCTTGCTCGAGTTTCAATTACCATTTCGCGACAAAGCATCGGTTGAGAACTCCATTACGTGCATAACCCTGATGCTTCATCTTGGCATTGAACCCACAACCATTCAAGATCGATTGAGTCGACTAACCGCGCTTGAAATGCGCTTGCAATTGATTGAGGGTGAAAACGACTGTACGCTTGTCAACGACGCTTACAGCAATGACTTGCATTCGCTCGAAATAGCGCTTGACTTTTTGGGGCATCATGCACGGCAGCAATCGAAAACCGTCATTCTTTCCGACTTGTTTCAAACCGGATTGAGTGATGACGAATTGCACAAACGCATTGCGCGTTTGCTCAGCGGAAAGGGCATCACGCAGTTCGTCGGCATTGGAGCGTCCATGTCGAAACATGCTTCCAACTATCCTGAACATTCCCTTTTCTTTCCCTCAACAGAAGCATTCCTCACTCAACTCAACACCGACGAATATGTGAAGCGTGCTATCCTCATCAAGGGAGCCCGCGACTTTCGATTTGAGCGGATTGTTTCTGCTTTCCAGCAACAGACCCACGATACGGTACTTGAAATAAACTTGAATGCACTCGCGCACAACCTGCGTTACTTCAAATCGAAGTTGCCACCAACAACTAAATTGATGGTGATGGTGAAGGCATTCGGCTATGGAAGCGGCGCTGAAGAAGTGGCCTCGCTGCTCGAGTTCAACAAAGCCGATTATCTAGCCGTGGCGTATACCGATGAAGGCGTGGAGTTGCGAAAGGCGGGTATTTCGTTACCTATCATGGTGATGAATCCCGAGCGCAGCAGTTTGCCCACGCTTATTCGACATAAACTCGAACCGGAGTTGTACAGCTTCCGAACGGCCAATAATTTTTTGCAGGCGCTCCAGGCAGCAGATATTACGGAGCCTTATCCCGTTCATATAAAAATCGACACCGGCATGCATCGCCTCGGTTTCATTGCCGACGAAATGCACGACTTGTGCGCGTGGCTCGATACAAATAAGCAAGTACGCGTGGCTAGTGTCTTTACTCACTTGGCCGCGAGTGATGCCACTCAATACGACGACTTCACTCGTCACCAATTGAACATCTTCAAGGACAGTTGCGACCGCATTGCCTTGCATGTTAAGAGTGCATTCATGCGTCATGCATTGAATACGGGTGGCATCGAGCGTTTCCCCGACGCCGCCATGGACATGGTGCGACTCGGCATTGGCCTCTATGGCGTGTCGGCCAGCGGCGACGACCAGCAGCATTTGCAAACACCCGGTAAGTGGAAGACCATCATCTCGCAAATCAAGCAGATTAAAGGAGGCGAAAGTGTCGGCTATTCACGCGCGTTTGTAGCGCCTTTCGACATGACCATTGCCACCATACCGGTAGGCTATGCCGATGGCTTGCGTCGCACCATGAGTAACGGCCAAGGCTATGTAATGGTGCGCGGAGAAAACGCGCCCATCGTCGGCAACGTGTGCATGGACATGACCATGATTGATGTCTCCGCTGCGCACTGCAGTGAAGGCGATGAAGTAGAACTCTTCGGCGAGCACATCTCATTGCTCGAATTCGCGCGCATGTGCGGCACCATACCTTATGAAGTGCTGACTTCGGTGAGTCAAAGGGTGAAAAGGGTGTATGGGGAGGAGTGAGGGGATTGTTTTTTTAACCGCAGAGGCGCGGAGAAAAACTCAAGAGAAATTATTCATAGCGACTCTTTGCAACTTTGCGGTTCCAAAATTTTTAATGCAGAGGAGCAAAGAAAATGCAAGAGAAAAAAACCTTTGCGACTCTATGCGCCTTCGCGGTTCAATGATTCTAACCGCAGAGTCACAGAGAAAATGCAAGAGAAAAAACCTTTGCGACTCTTTGCGAATTTGCGGTTCAATGATTCTAACCGCAGAGGCGCAGAGAAAATTCAAGAGAAAAAAACCTTTGCGACTCTTTGCGACTTTGCGGTTCAATGATTCTAACCGCAGAGGCGCAGAGAACACACAGAGCAAAAAAGCGTTATCAAGGAATTCACAATTGAGCACACACTGTAATCCTATTCTCCTTCCACCATCGCCAACGCTTCGCGATAA
>Ga0315905_10002495_pt1 | contig 19346 bp, 11 predicted proteins | sample LakEriMetagenome_5_FD_203522 | JGI IMG/M metagenome (GOLD analysis project Ga0315905, IMG submission 203522) | Freshwater fungal communities from buoy surface, Lake Erie, Ohio, United States - Buoy 4 MA121 | ecosystem: Environmental > Aquatic > Freshwater > Lake | place: USA: Lake Erie, Ohio... | reverse complement strand
GCGGTGGCCGTGGGCAGCGAGACCAAGCTGCCCGACATCGAGTTCGCAAGCCTCGACTGTCCGACCGTCGGCGTGGCCGGCAAGCCGGTCCGCGTGCCGTTCACCATCAACTCGTCGCTGCCCACGGAGCGGGTCGTGGTCGTGGACTTCAAGGCGTCCAACGGCGACGCGCTCCGGAAGGAGGTCCGCCTGCCGGCAATGGGCACGGCGACCGACTGGCTCTATTGGACGCCACGGGCCGTGGGCGACTACACGGTCACGGTGACGGTGCCGAAGCAGGACGGCGAGTTGCTCGCCGACAACAACCAGCGGACCGCGCCGATCGCAGTACGACAGGAGCGGCTCAAGGTGCTCGTCGTCGAGAGCATCCCGCGGTGGGAATATCGCTACCTGCGCAACGCCTTGTCCCGCGATCCGGGCGTGGAGGTCTCCTGCCTGCTGTTCCAGCCGGGCCTCTCCAAGCGCGGCGGCGGCAACAAGGACTACATTCAGAAGTTCCCGTCCGGGCTCGACGCGCTGTCGCAGTACGACGTCGTGTTCCTCGGCGACGTGGGCGTGGCCCCGGACCAGCTCACCGAGGAAGACTGTCGGCTGCTGAAGGGGCTCGTCGAGTACCAGGCCAGCGGTTTGGTGTTCCTGCCCGGCTGGCGCGGAGAGCAGGCGTCGCTGATGGGCACGGCCCTGGAGGAGCTCTGTCCGGTGGTCATCGACCCGGTCCGCAAGGACGGCTTCAGCACCGACGGCCCGCGGAAGCTCGTGCTCACCGAGGTGGGCCGCAAGAGCCTGCTCACCAAGCTTGCCGACTCGGGCACCGAGAATCTCGCCGTCTGGGAAAGCCTGCCGGGCGTGCAGTGGTACGGGCCGGTGCTGCGGGCCAAGGCGGGCAGCGAGGTGCTGGCCGTCCATGAGGACGCCGCCAACGAGTACGGACGGATTCCGCTTTTGATCACCCGCACCTACGGCGCTGGCAAGGTGCTGTACATGGCCACCGACGGCGCCTGGCGGTGGAGGAAGGGCGTCGAGGACAAATACCACTACCGCTTCTGGGGCCAGGTGGTCCGGTGGATGGCCTACCGCCGCAACATGGCCAAGGGGGAGCGGATGAGCCTGTCGTTCGCCCCGGAGCAGCCGCAGCTCGGGCAGTCGCTGGCCCTCGACGCCCGCGTGGCGCAGGCCAGCGGCGAGCCGCTGTCGCGCGGTGAGGTGGCCGCGCGGGTCAAGGCGCCGTCGGGCGCGGTCGAGACGGTGCGGTTCGCGCCACCGGCCGGCGAGGGGGAGTGGGGCGTGTTCGCCGCGAACTTCATGCCGCGCGAGCCGGGCAAGCACGAGGTGACGCTCGTCTGCAAGGAGACCGGCGATACGCTCGAGGCGTCGTTCTTCGTCCAGGGCTCGACGGCTGAGGGAATCGGTCGGGCGGCCCGGCCGGAAGTGCTCGCCGAGATCGCGCAGGTCACCAAAGGCAGGCTCGTGCCGCCGAGTGAGATTGCGTCGATCATCGAATCGCTCGCCAAACTGCCGGAGCCGCCGCCGAGCGTGCGGCGGCTGCAACTGTGGTGCCATCCGGCGGTGGCGGGGGCGATCGTGGGATTGCTGGGGCTGTTTTGGGTGATGCGGAAGCGGCAGGGGCTCGTCTAATAAGTCTGGAGGGAGAAACGATCATGAGCACGGTGACCATGGAACAGCGGGCGGCGGGACCGGGCATCGCGCTGCCCGCGGATCTGGAGCGGCGGCTGCACGCCTTCCGGCGGCTCGTCTGGCGCATCAAGACCGTCGAGGCGGTGTGCGGTGCCGTGTTCGGCTTTCTGCTCGGCTACCTGCTCGTGTTCGCGCTCGATCGTGTCATGGAAACACCGCAGTGGCTCCGCCTCGCCGTCTTTGCGGCGGCGGTCGCCGCCTGTGCCATCGTCCCGCTGGCCTTCCATCGCTGGATTTGGAACCATCGCGCCCTCGACCAGGTGGCCCGGCTGATCGCCCGGCGGTTTCCGAGCATGGGCGACCAGTTGCTCGGCATCATCGAGATCGTACGCGAGTTTTCCGCCGGGGGCGGCGGAGAGGCGGGGCGGTCGCGGGCGCTGTGCGAGGCGGCCGTGGGCCAGGTGGCGGAACAGTCGGCTCGCTATGACTTCACCGCGGCGGTGCCGCACGCGCGGCATCGGCTGTGGATGGGGCTGGCCGTAGTGCCGGTCGCGGCGGCACTCGCGGCGGCGGTGCTGGTGCCGGATGCCGCCGGCAACGCCTGGCGGCGGTTCCTCGCGCCGTGGAAGGCCGTGGAGCGATTTACATTCACCCGCGTCGGCAGGCTGCCGGCGGAGGTGGTCGTGCCGCACGGCGAGACGACGCCGCTGGAGATCGGCCTCTCTGAGACGACCCGTTGGCGTCCGGAGACCGCCAGCGCGCGGATCGGCCGCCAGAAGCCGCTGGCCGCCGGCCTGGAGAACGACCGCTACACGTTCACGCTCCCGCCGCAGTTGCAGGACGCGAAGATGGCGCTGGCCGTCGGCGATGCACGGCAGCGGGTGCAGGTGAAGCCGATGTTTCGGCCGGAGATCACCGGGGTGCACGCGCAGGTGAAACTGCCCGACTACCTGAAGCGGCCGGCCGTGCTCGAGCAGGACGTCCGCGGCGGCACGCTCGCTCCCGTCAAGGGCAGCACAGTGACGCTCGCAGTGACGGCCAACCGTGACCTGGCATCGGCCGTGGTCGATGGCGCGGCCGTGCAGCCCGCAGGGGCCACCGTTCGCACGGAGGCGATCACCGCGGCCGCGGAGCGACCGGTGACGATCGAATGGCAAGACACGCATGGCCTGACGGGGGTGAAGCCGCTGGTGGTCATGGTGGCGCCGCGGGACGACGAGGCGCCGAGCGTGGCCACGCTCGACATGCCCGCCAGCCGTGACATTCTTCTGTCGAGTGACACGCTGCGGTTCAAGATCGACGTTCGCGACGACTTCGGCATCCGCCGCGTGGGCATCGAATGGGAGGGAGCGTCCGACGTCGCCGGTGCCGCGCCCGATAAGGGTGACCGGCTCCTGCAGGCGGGCGGCCCCGAGGCCGATTCGCTCCAAGTGGCGGCGACGTTCTGTCCCGATGCAGTCGGCATCCGCCCACAGCCGATCGTGCTCCGCGCCTTTGCAGAGGATTATCTCCCCGGCCGTGGCCGGTCGTATTCGACGCCCATGCTGATCTACGTGGTCGATCGAGCCGAACATGCCTTGATCGTCAACGAGCGACTCAACCGCTGGCGGGCTTCGGCGAGCGAGGTCCGAGACCGGGAGATGGCACTGCTCAAGGAGAATATCGACATCCGCTCGCTGCCGGCCGAGCAGCTCGCCGGCGAGGAGGCCCGCGAGCGGATCGAGCGGCAGGCCGCCTCTGAAGAGGCCCAGGCCCGGCGGATGGATCGCCTGGTGGAAGAGGGCGCCAAGCTCGTCCAGGAGGCGATGAAGAATAAAGAGTTCGAGCCGCAGACGCTGGAGAAGCTTGCCGAGGACATCCAGACGCTCGGAGAGATCGGCGAGCATCGGATGCCAAGTGTCGCCGATCTGCTCAAGCAGGCGGCCAACGCGAAGATGGCGTCGGCCAAGGGTGGCAAGCCGGACGAAAACGCGCTCGCGCAGAACTCGGGCAAGCCTGGTGAGGGCAAGCCTGGTGAGGGCAAGCCTGGTGAGGGCAAGCCTGGTGAGGGCAAGCCTGGTGAGGGCAAGCCTGGTGAGGGCAAGCCTGGTGAAGGCAAGCCTGGTGAAGGCAAGCCTGGTGAGGGCAAGCCTGGCGAGGGCAAGCCTGGCGAGGGCCAGCCTGGTGAGGGCCAGCCTGGTGAGGGCAAGCCTGGTGAAGGCAAGCCTGGTCAGGGTCAGCCTGGTCAGGGCAAGCCGGGGGCCGGACAGGGTGATAAGCCGCAGGACCCGTCCGCGCCGCAGACGGCCGACGGCAGCCAGCCCGGCGGTGATGCCGCGAAGGACGACGTGAAGAGCGTAGCCAAGGACGGCGGCAAGCCGGGTGATGCCGGCAAGAGCGGCCCGCAGGCGCCCAAGGTGGGCACCGACAACAACAAGCAGGCTGGCGACGGCGGCGGCAAGCCGGGTGAGCCGCCACCCGTCGCGACGCCGCATGTCGTCGATAGCGAGTCGTCGCAGCAGCCCAAGGATCCGAACGCAAAGCCGCCGGCCGGCGGCGGCGGCAAGAGCCCCCCGGGCCGCTTCGGTCTGCCCACCGTGCGGGCGGGCGTCGCACCGCCACCGCCGCCGGCCGGCGAGGAGCCGCCCGCGGCTGACGAGGAGCCGGCAGACGAACTGCTTGCCGAAGCGATCGAGGCCCAGCAGAAGCTCCTCGAGGAATTCGCCAAGGTCGCCGAGGATCTGGCCGCCGTGATGGCGAACCTCGAGGGCAGCACGTTCGTCAAGCGGCTTAAGCTCGCCTCGCGGCAGCAGGGATCGATCGCGGAGCGGATCGCGGGCATGTCGGCCGTGGCGTTCGGGAAGCCGGACAACAAGACGGCCGACGTCAAGAAGGCGATCCGCGATGTCGCGGAGACGAACACCCGGGAAACCGAAAAGGTGTCGAACCTCATGGACGACCTGCAGGCCTACTTCGATCGCCGCCAGTTGCCCGCTTTTCGCACGGTCCTCGAGGAAATGAAGGGCCTCGATGCGCTCGGCAGCCTGCGGACGCTCTCGGACGACATCAACAAGGAGGCGGGCATGTCGATGGCCCAGGCGGAGTTCTGGAGCGACACATTCGACCGGCTTGCCGACGACCTTGTGCCACCGCCTCCGCCGCCACCCCCGCCCGGTGCTGGTGGCGGTGGCGGCGGTGGTGAGAGTCCGCCGAGTGTTCCGCCCGAGGTAGTGCTCGAAGCGATGCAGATTCTTGAGGCGGAGGTCAATCTCCGCGAGGAGACCCGCGTCGGCGAGCAAACGAAGAAGGGCATTACGCCCGCGGAGCATGCCGCCCTCGGCAAGAAGCTGGGTGAGCAGCAAGACGGTCTGGCCGACAGGATCGTCCGCCTCGTGGACCGGCTGCTGGAGGAGGACAACGGTGAGCAGGCGTACCGCGATGAGATCAGGCTCTTCGAGCGCGTCGAGGAGGTGATGGCCGAGGCGGCGGACCTCCTGCGAACCCCCGACACCGGTTCGAAGCCGATCGCCGCCGAGACGGAGGTCATCGAACTGCTGCTCCAATCCCAGGCCGCGGGTGGTGGTGGTGGTGGCGGCGGCGGTGGTGGCGGCGGTGGTGGCGGCGGTGGTGGCGGCGGTGGTGGCGGTGGCGGTGGCGGCACGAGCCCAGGCGGTGGCGGCACCGGCACGACCAGCGCCCTGGCCGAGGTGCTCGCCGGCCGCGGCAACAAGACGAAGGGAAGCGGTGAGAACGTCGAGAAGGGTCAGGGTACGGGCCAGTCCGGCCGCGTGCTGCCCGACGAGTTCCGCGCCGGCCTCGACGAATACTTCAATCGGTTCGAGAAGGAGCGGCGATGAGCGGACATCAGGGCCCGGATGGCGTGTCCCGCGCCGGCGTGGCGACGGCCCTCGCCATGGCGGGGCTTGTCATGGCCGCGCCCCAGGCCGTTGCGCAGGTGCGATTCGATCTGCGGCAGGCGGTGCGACAGGCGATCCCTCAGATCGCCCCCCTCGATCCCCAAGACGGGTCCGGCGGGGATGCGATCGGCGATCCGTGGTGGGACGAGGTGGAGGCCGGTCGGCCGGCGGCGAAGCCGCAGGCCGGGGCGGCCGACGAGGGCCAGACAGCAGAAGCGGGCGACGCCCAGGCGATCCTCCAGGCCCAGTTGCGTGCGCGGGGGGAGATGCTCGCCCAGAGCGTCCGCCAGCAGGGGCTCGCGATCCTGCGGCGGGAGTTGTCGCTCGTGCGGCAGAGCTGCCCGTCGCTCGAAAAGCAGCAGCGGGCGATCGTGCTCGAGGCCGGCCGTGGGGCGATCGACCGGGCGGCCGATGAGCAGATGCAGGCGGCCGGCGGCGGCCGACGGCGCGTGGTTCCCAAGCGGGACGGCGACCTCGAGGCGGCGATTCGCGACGCCCTCAAGACTTCGGTGCAGGCCAATGCCGCCGACGCCGAACTGGCGGCCTACGAGGCCGAGCACCGCCTGCGGGAGGAGCGGCGGAAGGCGGCCGTGGTCGCGGCCCTCGTCGCAGAGGTGGACCGCGAGGCGTATCTCGACGACGCCGAGCGGAAGGCCCTCGCCGACGGACTGACGGCCTCCTACCGGGAGCGGTGGCGGCCCGCCGTGATGGCGCTCCAGCAGGGCGGCATGTTCGTGCCGGACGAGAGCAGCCTGCCGGGGCTCGAGCGGTGCGTGGAGAAGGCGCTCGGCAAGCCGCGGAAGGACCAATGGGTGGCGGCCCGCGCCGAGGCCCGCAGGCTCGCCGGCGGCCCCGGCATGCAGCGCGGCCAAGTGCAGATGCTCGGCAACGGGGGGGTGCGGGCGCAGATCATCGTCGCTCCCGGCCTGCCTGGTGTGCGCCGCGTGATCCCGCGGCAGGTGCAGGGCGACGGTGCGGGAGTGGCGGAGTTGCAGGTCGAGGTCCAAGGGGGTGCGGCCGTCGAGGCCGGCCCTGTGGAGCAGCAGAAATGATCCGCCTTCGTCATTCGGTCGCCGCCGTCCTCTTGGCCGGGCTCGCCGTGTCGGCCGGCCGGGCCGATGATGTCGTGGTCGACGAGGCTGGCGGCGCGGCGGCCGGCCGCGGCCAGGGCATGGTGTTCGGCGGTGCCGACCTCGTGCAGATGTTCGACAGCCAGTCCTTCGGTCATGGGTTCCAGATGGCGGTGGCGATGGGCAGCCAAGGGCAGGCGAATGGGCGGCCCCCCGCCGACAACGACGCCCAGGTCGCGCAGCGGCTCGGGCCGGTTCGGCAGCGGCTCGAGGCGCGGATCAAGACGGTCGATCGGATCGTGGGGCTCGAGGAAAAGCAGCGGAAGAAGCTTGAAATCGCCGCCCAAGCGGACCTGCGGCGGCTCACCGACACCGTCGCCGAGGTGCGGGCGAAGTATGCCGGCCGCACGCTGAAGGTCGATCCCCGTAACGGCGGCTTTGGCGACGAGGCTCAGAAGGTGATCCAGGAGGTCCAGCAGGATGCCACGCGGTGCCGTGAGGTCATCGGCCAGGCCGCCGGAGCCGGGTCGCTTCTGGCCAAGGTCATCACCGGCACGCTCGACGAGGAGCAGGCCAAGAAGTACAAGGCGGTGATGGACGGGCGGCGGGACTGCCGCTGGCGGGCGGCCGTCGCCACGGTTCTCGGGCAGCTCGACGAGACGCTGGGGCTCTCGCAAAAGCAGCACGACGGCCTGACGGCGGCCCTGCTCGCCACGCCCCCATCAGCCGACGAACTGGTCGGCGAAGGATCCGGTTCTTCCGCGCCCCCGATCGTTCTGGTGGCGACGCGGCTGGCCGCGGCCGTGGACGGCAAATCGGAACTGGCCGCGGTGCTCGACCCCCGGCAACGGGCCGCGGTGACGGCCGGCCTCCAGCAGGTGGGGCTCTGGCAGGAAGGTGTCGTCGGCGCGGATGAAGGTGTGGATTTGGACATCCTCGTGGACTAGCCATGCAACGCACGTACATCGCCATCATCGCCGTCGCCGTCACCGCTGCGGGCCTCGCCCGCGCCGAGGGGCCGCTCGTGAAGTACGGCGACCCGGTGCCGCGGGATGTTCGCGAGATCTACGACGCCGGCATTCGCTTCCTGCTCAAGACGCAGGACGCAGACGGCTCGTGGAAGGATGGCCAGGCCGGCGCGGGCGTGACCGGCATGGCGATGATGGTCCTGCTCGCCTCCGGCGAGGACCCGAACTTCGGCCCCTACCGCGTGCCGATCCGCAAGGCGCTGCGGAATATGATCGGCCAGCAGGACGGTGGCACCGGCTTCTTCGGCGGTCAGCACGGCGGCGGGCACGACAGCATGTACCAGCACGGCTTCGCGATGCTGGCCCTGGCCGAAGCCTACGGCGTGGTCGACGACCGCACGCTGTGGACGGAGCCCGGGGCGCAGAAGGCAGGGCCAGGGGTCGGACGGTCGATCGGCAAGGCACTCGAACTCGCCGTCCGCCGTGCGGTGTCGAGCGGCAAGCAGAATCCGGTCGGTGCGTGGCGGTACGGCCCCGACGCCAAGGACGCCGACACGTCGGTGAGCGGTGCGGTGCTGATGGGCCTGCTCGCGGCCCGGAACTCGGGCATCGAGGTGCCCGACGAGACGATCGACCGGGCCATCAAGTACTACGTGTCGATGACCGGCGGCAACGGCCAGGTGGGCTATTCCGGCGGCGCCGGCGGCGGCAGTGATGCGGTGACCAGCATCGGCGTACTCGTCTACTCGATCGCCCGGCGGCAGGAGTTGCCGCAGTACAAGGCGGCGGCAAAGTATCTCGTGAGCCGCAGTCGCGGCGCGGCGCAGCCGGGCATGGACGGCTATCCGGGATACACCGACTACTATCGCGCGCAGGCCCTGTTTCAGTGCGATGTGACGGCCTGGGAGAAGTGGAACGCGGGGCTCGTGAAGATGCTCAAGGCGATGCAGGCCAAGGACGGCAGCCTGTCCGGCGGCCGCGGCGGCATGGGGACGGGTGGAGGCACGGTGACAACCTCGCTGTATCTGCTCTCGCTGGCCGTGAACTTCAAGTTCCTGCCCGTCTACGAACGTTAGGAAACCGGCCGATGCGCCTGATTCTTTCGGCTCTCGTCGTGCTGCTCGCCGTGGCCGCGGCCCGCGCCGAGGGTCCGCTGGTCAAGTACGGCGACCCCGTGCCGCGGGACGTCCGTGAGATCTACGACGCCGGCATCCGCTACCTGCTCAAGACACAGGACGCCTCGGGGGCGTGGAAGAGTCAGTACGGCATCCCGGCGCCGACGGGCATGGCGCTGATGGTGCTGTTGGCCAGCGGCGAGGATCCGAACTTCGGTCCCTACCGGACGCCGATCCGCCGGGCCATCAGGGCACTGCTCAACGAGCAGGACTCCGCCGTGGGGTACATCGGCGGGGCGGATGGAAATCCCAGCATGTACCACCACGGTTTCGCCATGCTTGCCCTGGCCGAGGCCTATGGCGTCGTGGACGACCGCGGCCTGTGGAGCGAGCCGGGGGCGCAGGGGGGCAAGGGGCAGGGCCGGTCGATCGGCAAGGCGCTGGAACTGGCGGTCCGGGCGGCCGTGACGGCCAACAAAAAGAACCCGACTGGCGGCTGGCACTACGGCCCGGAGATGACTTCGGCCGACACGTCGGTGAGCGGTGCCGTGCTCATGGGCCTCCTGGCGGCACGGAACTCAGGAATCGAGGTGCCCGACGAGACGATCGACCGGGCGATCAAGTACTACGGGTCGATGACCGGCGGCAACGGAAGCGTCGGCTATTCCGGCGGCCCGGGGCACGGCACCGAGGCCACGACGTCGATCGGCGTGCTCGTGTTCTCGATCGCCCGCCGGCAGGCCTTGCCGCAGTACAAGGCGGCCAAGACCTACCTTGAAAAGGCCAGCGGTGGCGGGGCGGTGGCCGCCGCCGGGCAGATGGGCGTCCGCGGCCCCGGATCGTCGTACGAGCACTATTATCGGGCGCAGGCGCTGTTTCAGTGCGACGTGTCGATCTGGGAGAAATGGAACACGTCCTTCATCAAGACGCTCAAGTCTCAGCAGGCCAAGGACGGGAGTGTCACCCTGTCGTATGGTGCCGAGGTGGACACTCCCCTGACGCTCCTGGCCATGGCCGTGAACTACAAGTTTTTGCCGGTCTACGAGCGGTGAATTCCACGATGCGAACCACGAACCCAAGACTGTGGCTCCTGCTCGTCGGGTCGCTGGTGACGGCTCCGGTCGGAGGCGCCGTACGGGCGGAAGAAGAGGCTGCAGCGCCCGCCGCCGCGGCCGTCGAGAAGGCCGCACGGGACGAGGCCGCGGCCGCGGTGGCCAAGCAGAAGCAGGACGAAGCGAAGCAGAAGGAGGCCGCGACGAAGCGGGCGGCCCAGCAACAACGCGAGCAGCAGATCGCCCAGCAGGCCCAGCAGATGCAGCAGTTCTTTCAGCCCGCGTTGCAGGCGGAATTGGAACGCGTTCGCAAGACCTGCGGAAGTCTCCCGGCCGACGCCCGCAAGAAGATCGTGGCGGCAGGCAACGAGGCGGTGAAGGTCGTGGCCCGGCAGTTTGCCGAGCGGCAACTCGCGGGTCAGGGGATGGGGCCGGGCTTCGATCCCCGGAAAACGATCCACGAGGCCGTGGCGGCGGCTGTCAAGCCGCATGCCGCGGCGGAGGAGTTCGCAGCGTATGAGCGGGAGCACGCGGCCCGCATCGCGCGTCGCGTCCGTTCCGCGCGGATTCAGATCGTCACCAAGCTGGACGGCGAACTCGAGCTCTCGCAATCCCAGCGGCAGAAGATCGAGGCCGACCTGGAGACGCAGTGGCAAGCGGGCTGGCTACGGGAACTCGACGACAACGGCAGCTATATTGTCAGCAACTTGCGGCCGGCCCCCGACTTCGCCGACAAGTGCATCGCCCCGCACCTCGACGACCGTCAGAAGGCGGCGTGGAAGCAGTGGTGCCAACAGGCGGGTTGGAACCGTATGGGACGGCATGTCAACTGGCACTTCGACGGCCAATCACTGCAGCCTGATCCGTGGTGGTCGCAATGAACACCGGCATGACGCGCCACCGTCGATCGCCGGCTCGTACCTGGGGACTTCCCGGGGCGGCCGCGGCGCTTGTCTTTTTCGGAGCCGTCGTCCGCGGCGAAGACGACCGCGTTGTCGATGACCTGCCTCCGGCATTCCTGCAGTTACAGCAGCAGCAGCAGCAGGCCAACCGCATCGATCTCGGCGCGAACTTCGACCAGAACGTCTTTCAGCAGGCAGGCGGCGGCTTCAGCCTGACCCCAGGCCGCCGCCGGCCTTCGCCGACCGGCGGCGACGGTGATCAGGTGCCGGAATCGCCGACGCTAGTGGTCGCCCGTAACCTGGCCGCTACCCGGCTCGCCCAGATCGATTCGGTCTGCAATCTCACCGACGCCCAACGTCTTAAGCTGCGGCTGGCGATGGAGTCCGACGTCCGTCGCCTGGCCGAGGACATCGACGCCGAGAGCCGGAAATATCGGGGCGTCGAGGTGAACTTCAACGATCAGGCAGGGCAGCGAAAGTGGCAGCAGTTTCAGCAGGACGTGCAGCGGTGCCGGCAGCGGCTGCAGGGTCTGTTCGACGTCGAGTCGCTGTTGATGAAGGTGCTGCCGACGACCCTCGACTCCGAGCAGTATGCGCGGCTCACCGCCGAGATCGCCGCCCGCCGATCCTGCCGCTGGCGGGGACTGGTGACGGCTGCGATGCTCAAGTGCGACGATCTGCTCGGTCTCGACCAGCGGCAGTACGAGGAGATCGAAAAACTGCTCCTCGAGCGGGAGCCGAAACTGCGACTCGAGCCGCCGGTCAATCGCCATGAGTTTCATCAGGCCCAGCAAATGCTGGTGTGGCTGGTGATGTCAGAGATCGACGCGAAGCGACTCAAGGGCATCGTCAGCGGGCGGCAGTGGCAGGCGCTCGCCCAGTTCGCCAACCAGGGCAAGGCCATGCGGTCATACATCGAGGCCCAGGGAATACTGGAGAAGGTGCAGCCATGACAAAACAGAACCTGTCGCGGCGGCGGCCGCTGATGGCGATGGGATGGGGACGGGTCTGCGGGGCCATGGCGATCCTCCTCTGCCTGGCCCTGACGACTGGGGCGGAGGCGCCACCCGAGCCGACGAAGGACGCGGCGGTGCTCGATCTTTTGGACGACGGCTTCCTGACCGGGAAGCTGGTGCCGGTGGCTGCGGAGCCGGGGCGGCCGCGGACGACGTTGCTGTGGCAGTCGCCACTGTTCGCCGCACCACTGGAGTTCGCCATCGACGGCATTGATCGCATCCGCTTCGCGAAGGCCGCGGCCGCAGGGGCCGGGGCCGACGCCTGGCGGGCGGACCTCCGCGGCGGTGATTGCCTGGCAGGTGTGCTCGAATCCATCGACGCGGACACCGTCGTCCTGGCGGAGAACGAGCTGGGCACGCCGTCGCTGCGGATCCGTCGCCGGGATGTCGTGCGGCTGACCCGGAAGGACTCGGCCGTGAAGACGATCGTGCCGGGGAGTCTGGCCGGCTGGAACGTCGGGGGCAACGCGTGGCAGGAGCAAGCCGGTCGGCTCGTGTGCGAGCGTCCCGGCAGTGCCGCCGATCGCGACGTGGGGGCGGCCGCGCGATCCTGCTTCACTCTGGCCTTGTCGTGGGACGAGCGGCCCGATCTCGAACTGTTGTTCGCCGCCGGGCCCAACGAGACGGCCCGGCGCAAAGACGGCGGCGGCAAGAAGACGGCCGTCGGCGAGGAGTATCGCATCGAACTGACGGCCGGCGATCTGCTCGTGGTGCGCGAGGGTGCGACGGCGAAGTTCGACTTGGCAGGGACGCTGCCCGCTGGCCGCGGCGGTGTGAAACTCAAGGTGTTTGTCGACCAGGAGAGAGGGCGGATGGCGGTGCTCATGCCGCAGGGCGATGCCGGCGGAAAGCTCGTCTTCGACGAGACGCTCGCACCGCGAAAGCCCGCCGTCCAAACGGGGTTCGGCATCCGACTCCGCGGGGGCGACGTGCGGATCGACGGGCTGCGGGTCAGCCCGTGGAGTGGCGACGAACCGCGCGAGTCAGGCGGCGCGGACGGGCCGGGTGGTTCAGGCGCGATTGCAGCCTTCGACAAGGCGACCGGTATGTTCACCTTCGGTGGCCCCGAAAGTCCGCGGCAGGTTGCCGCGACCGACCTCGAGGACATCGACTTTCTGACGGCCGATGAGGAAACGACCGCTGCTCCGCCGGGCTCCGTGCTGGCTGCGTTCCATGGGGGCAGTCGCCTGACCGGCCGCATCCTGGAAGTGACGGGGAACACTCTGCGACTTGAGTGCCCCGCCTTGGTGGAGCCGCTGGAATGTCGATTCGAGCGGCTGGCCGTGCTCGATACCATCGGCAGCCGGCAGCCAGCCGCGCTGCCGGGCAAGCCTGGGATGCTCGCCGCGACCGGCGGCCGCATGCTGGGCTGCCTGGCCAACGCGGCTGGCGGCGCGGGGGGTATTGCCTGGCAGCCACACGGGGCCGTCGGACCGGTGGCGATCAGGCCGACGACCGCGACGATGCGGGTCGCCTATCGCGGGCTTGCCGCGCTTGGCGGAGTCGGTATCAGCCTGGAAAAAAAAGCCGACGCCTGGGAAGTTGCACGGGTGATTCCCGGTGGGCCCGCAGCCCATGACGGAAGGATCGAGGTGGGCTGGAAGCTCAAGTCGCTCCGGCTGACTGCGACCGCGGATCCGGTCGCCACATCGGGGCTCAAGCCAGACGAGATCCGTGGCTTGCTGTGGGGCGTCACCGGCTCGGAGGTGTGCTTGCAGTTCACCGACCGCGCGGGCATGGAGCAGCAGGTCGTGCTCGTGCGCGATGCCAGTGGCCGGGGTGACCTCGCTGGGGCCGCCGAGCGGGACGTGCTGGACAAGGCGATCAAGGTCCAGGATGCCCGCCTGGCCCGGGTGGCACAAGCCGCCAGCGGCCAGGCGACCGTGTACCTGAAGACGGGCGATTCGATCATCTGCACGGTGCTCTCCGCCGATGCGATGGGGCTGAGGATTCGCACCGATATGGTCCCCGACTTGATCGTTCCTGCGATCGCGCTGCGGGCCGTCGAGTTGCTGCCGGGGGGCAGCGGCGCGATATCCAAGGACAAGCTCGCCCGGCTCCTCACCCTGCCGCGGATGCAGCAGGCTGACCCGCCGACGCACATGCTGCGGTTGCCGAATGGCGATTACCTGCGCGGCAAGCTCGTGTCACTCGACGACCAGGTGCTGCGAATGAATGTCCTGGGAGTGGATAAAGAGTTTCCACGGGCGGACGTGGCGCGGCTGATCTGGCTTTCCGTCGAAGGAGATTCGTCGGAGGCTGATGCGCTGGCCGCCGTGACCGGTGGCGCTGAGGGCCGCGGTGGTGTTGCGGTGCGGGCGACGATGACCGACGGGCGGCGTCTCACGCTGCTCGCGCAGCGGCTGGATGGCGGCCGGCTCGTCGGCGAAAGCGGCGTGCTGGGCACGATCGGCGTCGAGTTGGCACTCTGCGAAAACCTGGTGCTGGGTCCGATGCCGGCGGAAGCATCGTCAGTCGAACTCCCCTACGGAAAATGGAAGCTCAAGCCGGCGCCCGTGCCGCGGGCGCTGGGCGGTGGCCGTGGCGCAGGTGCCGGGCCCAAGCCCGCCGACTGACACCCCCGCATCCGGCTCTCCGCTCAGATTGAGCGTGCCTGCGTCCACCGCGGTTTGCGGGGAATGCGTTCCGTGAGTTTCACGAGGCCGTAGTTTTCGTACAGACTCAGGTCCGGAAGATTCTGCCTGGGCAGACTTGGTCCACAGGCAGCTCGCCGCTCGAGCGGTTCTGGCCTCCGTGTAGCGTTGCCCGGACACATTGGGACGGGTAGGCGAGGGGGTCGGCGAACGCTCGACGAGCGTGTGGCCGCCGCGGCCACAGCGAGAATCTGCAAGACCGCAGCGGCGTCTTTTGCCGCCCCCGAAGCCGGTGCTCCACCAAAGCGGAATGAACTCTAGCCGGCCGTCGGAGTCGGCGCGGGCAGGAGTTCCGGAGCGCCCGATGCCGCGGGCTGACGCGGGACCGACGTCGGCTCCGCGTCGCGGGTGGCCGGGTCGCGGGCCGGCAGCTGCACGGCCCGGGCGTCGGCACCGATCGACTCGAAGTTCTGCGTGATGGTGCCGCGGCTGAAAACCCCGGGCCGCGAGTGGCCGTAGTCGAGGTACAGGCTGGCGTCCCGCTGCCGGGCACGGCGGTGGGCGTCGAAGTAGGCCTTGCCCGGCCAGGGGCCTTCCGCCAGGAACACGCCGTTGTATTCCAGCAGCGATCCCTTGCGGAAATGCAGCTGCGAGATCGAGCGGTTGTAGTCGACGAGCGCCCGGTAGTAGGCGCTCTCCGCCTCGGCCCGCCGACGCTGGGCGTCGAGCAGTTGGTCAAGCGTCACCTGTCCCGCATCGTAGGCTGCCTGGACCGCGTCGACCTGCCGCTCGGCGGCCACGCGACGGTTGAAGTTGGTCTGGGCGAGGGCGAAGTTCGTGTCGACGTTGCGGACGGCGTCGACCAGCGCGTGCGAGGCCTCGAGCTCCTCGTCCTGCAGGCGGGCCCGCTCCCGGGCGAGCTGGAGCTGGTGGTGACGGACGGTCGCCAGCTCGCGGCGGAAGCCCAGCGGCATGAGGAACTGGGCCCCCGCCTGCCACTCCTGAAACTGGCCGCTGAACAGCGTCGAGTAGGCGTCGGTGCCCAGCAGGGGATCGTTGCCATTGGCCGCGTACGGCGTGTAGTTCTGGTTGAGCAGATCCTGACCCATGCCCAGGAACCGCCAGCGGCCCACGAGGTCGAGCCGGGGCAGAATCAGGTTCTTGGCGGCCGTGAGCTCGAGCTCCCGCTGCTTGATGACCCACTTCTGCTTGCGGAGCTCGGCCGACCGGGAGAGGGCTTCCACGAGCGACTGCTGCCAGTCAAACGCGATGCGGGCGGTCGTCGGCTCGTCGGCCGGGCGGATGAGCCGACCGTCGCTGGCGGAGATGCCCATCATGTAGCGGAGCCGGCTTTCACTGCGGTAGACGTCGGTGAGCGCCTGTTCGACCTCGCTGCGGAAGAAGAAATATTGCTCGCGGGCCTGGGCCTCCTTGTCGCGTTCGCCGCCCCGCGAACCCTCGACCATCAGGGCGTGGACCTTTCGCCAGGCCTCGAGCGAGCTGTCACGGCCCGCCTTGCGGGCCTCCAGGTTCCGGTAGGCGAAGTACAGCTCCCAGTACGACTGTTCCGTGTCGCTGACCAGGTTGCGGACGCCGGCCTCGAAGTCCGCCAGCGAGATGTCGGCGTTGATTCGGGCGAGCAGCACGCCGCGGAACAGCGGCCGGCCGTAGATGTTGTCAAACGAGTCGGGACCGGCGATGCGGTTGTAGGTGACACCCGCACCCTGCAGCAGCGGCTGGCTGAAGGTGAAGTCGTAGTTCGTCGTCCACGTCGAGGGGACAACCACATCGCCAGCGGCGTTCTGCTGTCGGATCGGGGAGTTGTTGTTGTCATAGAGTGTTTGATTCGAGAAGCCCCAGGTGGCACCCGTGGCGGTCCGCTTGCTGATGCCACTGGTCCAGTTGCCCTGGTCGCCCAGGAATTGCTGCTGAAAAATAACGGTGCCGACACCGCCGACGTTCTGCGGCCGGTTCTGTCGCTCCCAGGTGAGCGAGCTGGAGAGCTGCGCGTCGAACAGGGCCAGGGCGCTCTCGACGCCGCGGAACGGGTCGGTTTCAGTGATCGCCGGGTCGTAGGCCGTCGGCGTCTGCTGCGGCGCGGTGAGCAGCGAGACGGGCGGTTCGCCGGTCTGTGGCCGCGGGCCGCCGAAACTGCCGAACCGACCGCCGAGATTCCGCAGCACCTTGCCGTTCTCCAGGGCGGTGCGGATCACCTCTTCGAGCGAGAGCTCCCAGATCGAGTCGAACTTCGCGTTCGAGAGCGTGACGGGCTCGATGGCCCCGGCCGCCTCGGCGAGCGGTTCCTGGCAGGTGTCCGGGTACTCGAGTTTCTGGATCGCCCCCACGTAGTGCGAGAGATCACCATCCTCGAAGAAGTAAAACGGCTGCCGCGGCGCGCAGCCCCCGGCCAGGAGCGAAACGCTCGTCAGCATCACCCAGGCAGTGCGGGCGAGTCGGGACACGGGGGGCTCAATCCGGGGTGTCGTGCTTCGCGGGAGTGCGAAGGCCGCCGCTGCGCCTTGGGGAACCGGCCGCTGGTGCGCGGCCCGTTCCCGGCACGGCGCCCCCCGACTCCGTGCCCGCACCGCATGCACCAAGGCGCAGCGGCAGCAGGGAAACTATCGGCCCCCCTGCCCGCAAACTTGGAGCAATCGTCAGAGTCTGTCGTCCCGGCCGGCGACGCTGGCAAGATGCGCAGGCCAGGAGACCGTGGTCGACTCCTGAACGCGACCGTTCGCCAGCCACACGAACCTGGCCGCACAGCCCGGGAACCGCGCGATCAGATCGACACCCTCCGCGAGCCCGAGCACGCTGGCGGCCGTAGCCAGTGCGTCGGCTGTCGTGCCGTCTGGCGCGATCACCGTGACAGCGGCCGGCCCGGTGACCCCCATCCCCGTGCGGGGATCGACGATGTGGCTGTAGCGAACCCCATCGATCTCCACCGCCTGGAACGCATCGCCCGAGGTCGTCACCGCTGCATTGGCCAGCAGGAGCGTCGGGCCGGCGGCCTCCTGCCCAGGCAGTCCGCGAACCGCGATCCGCCAGCCAGTCGCCCCGGGCGGCGGCCCCGACACGGCGATGTCGCCCGAGGCGTCGACCAGCGCCGCTGTGATGCCCCGGTCGCGCAGCACGGCCAAGACGCGATCCGCCGCATAGCCCATGCCGATGCCGCCCAGATCCAGCCGCGTGCCGGCCTGCGGCAGCTGCACGGCTTGGCCCCGATCCGCCAGTCGCAGAGCATGGGGCCCCACGGCCGCGCGAGCGGCGGCGAGTTTTTTCGGCCCGGGCAGGCGGCCTGAGCGGCGGGCCTGCCGCCACAGTGTCGTCAGCGGTCCCACGGTCGGATCGAAGGCGCCGTCGCTGGCGTCGCGCAGGGCCACGGACCGGGTCAGCACCTGCCAGAGGTCCGTGCTGACCGGCACCGGATCCGCCATGGGCGCGGCGGCCGACAGTCGCGACAGCTCGCTGTGGGGGTCGTAGTCGGAGAGGATCGCCTCCAGCCTGGCAACCTCGGCGAAGGCGGCCACGAGCGCCGCCTGGCCGGCGGTCCGACTGGCGGCATGGAGCGTGATCGTCCAGGGCACCCCCATCAGCCGCCGCGTCTCGCTCACGCATGCCTGTTCGGCGGCTGGGCGGCAGGCCGACAGGCCGACGACCAGGAAGAGCAACGCTGCTTTTCCGCCCGCCCGGCGGTAGACTTTCAGTTCCATGACCTCGACTCCTTCCCGGCCCGCCGTTGCGATCGCCTTCGAGTGCACGCCCCTGCGGAGCGTCCCGCGTTTCGACGTGCCGCTCGACGCCTCGCCCGGCTACCGGGCCCGGCTGGAGCGATTCCAGCGGGCCGTCGCACAGCACGGCACGCGGAACACCTACTATCTCACCGACGGTTCGTGCACGTTCCAGTTTACGAACGATCCGGCCCTGGGGTGGACGCGGTTCACGTTCGAGGGCACCGTGCTCACCGACGAGGCCGACGCCCGGACGATCGGCAGTGATCTGGCCATCGAACTCGACGGGGAGACCTGCGACTGGCTGACGCAGCCGGCCGTGGAGTGGCTGCGGCTCTCGGTGAGGCACGCGGTCGAGGTGGAGTTCGACCGCTACATCGCCGCTGGCGACCTGTCACGGGCTTTGGAACGGCTGGCCCGCGAGCAGGCAGCCAGCGATGCCGCCGGCGGGTTTCTCGGGATGAATCTGTGATTCACGGCTGTCTGGCCATTCATGGCCCCGACAGCCTTGGCCATTCTGCCCGGCGATCATGTCGGCGGGGCGTCAACGGGCGGCATGCAGACGCCGTCGATCACGCACGCGTACCAATGCACGGGTCTATACTTCGCGGCTATGCGTGCCGTCGTCGTCTTCGGTCTCGGGAGATTCGGGCTTCAGGTCGTGGAAGCCTTGTGCGGCTGCGGCTGCCCGGTGACGGTCGTCTCGGACGACGCGACGAGCCCGGAACGGATCGACCACGCCATGGCCGCCGGCGCACGGTTCGTGCGCGGCGACTTCCGCACCCGCTCGGCCCGCCGGGAGGCGGAGGTCTCCACCGCCCAGGCGGTCGTGCTCACGACGGCCAATGACATCGACAACCTGGAGGCGGCCCTCGAAGTCCGTGGCGAGGCGCCGGCGGTCCGCGTCGTGATGCGGCATTCCCAGTCGCGGTTGGCGCGGCGGTTCGAATCCGACTTCGGCATCGCCGCCGCCCTGGCGCCCGCCGACATCGCCGCCGACGCCTTCGTCGAGGCCGCCCTGGCTCCACCGACGGGCGAGGCGGCACTCCTGCCGACCGCGGGACGGCCCGCGGCCATCGCCCGCAGGCCACTGCGCATGGAGTTCATCGCCGTCCCGGCCCTGCTGGCGGGCATCTACGCCACGGCGATCGTCGTCTTTCGTCTCACTCTCGGCCTCTCCTGGGTGGATGCCGTGTACTTCGCGACGACCGTCGTCACGACGGTCGGCTTTGGCGACATCAACCTCCTCGACGCGCCCGCCTGGGTGAAGTTCTTCGGGGTGGCCTTGATGTTCGCGGGCGTGCTCCTGATCGCGATCACGGCCTCGCTGCTGGCGGTGTTCGTCGTCACCGGCACGGCCGATCACCTGC
>Ga0315905_10002494_pt1 | contig 19351 bp, 17 predicted proteins | sample LakEriMetagenome_5_FD_203522 | JGI IMG/M metagenome (GOLD analysis project Ga0315905, IMG submission 203522) | Freshwater fungal communities from buoy surface, Lake Erie, Ohio, United States - Buoy 4 MA121 | ecosystem: Environmental > Aquatic > Freshwater > Lake | place: USA: Lake Erie, Ohio... | reverse complement strand
TGCTCCTGGTCGATGACCTCGGGCAGGAGGCCCCGAGCGACCAGGGCGACGTCGTGGCGCTGATCAGCGACCGCCAGGCCGAAGGGCGCCCCACGCTGGTCACCTTCGGCTTCCGCCTCGACGACCTTGCCCCCCGGTACGGCGCGCACTTCGAGCGGCGGCTGGTCGAGGGCGCGGCGCGCGTCGACCTGGGAGGGGGTGCCTGATGGGCCTCATCCTCGGCATCGACCCGGGCACCTGGGAGGGGCGCCACGGCTGGGCGCTCCTGGAGGCCTCGCCGGGGTGCCCTCCTCGCTGGCTCTCGGCAGGGCATACCCCGACCCCGGAGCTCTTCGCCGGCGTCTCCGCCGCGCTCGCCCCAGGCCTGGTGCGCGTCGCGCTGGAGACGGCGGCCGGGTACGTCTGGCAGCACTACAAGGGGGCCGACCTGCTCTCGATGAATCGCACTGCGGGCTACCTGCAGGGGCGCTTCGAGGCCCTCGGCATCGAGGTGCTTACCCCTGCCTCGCAGGACTGGCGCCGCGTGGTGTGCGGCAAGGGCGCGGCCAGCGACGCGCAGATCGCGGCGGCGGTGCGGGCTGGCGTGCTGGGGGTGCCGGCGAAGGCGAAGGTACACAGCCTCGACGCGGCCGGCGCGGCCCTGGCGGTGGCCCGAGGGTGGCGCCCCGTGCCCCCTCAGCTGCGGCTGGCGCTGGCTCCGAAGCGGCGGCAGGTGCGGCCGGCAAGGAAGGTGGGGTGATGGAGAAGCACGCCGACGCGCCCCCGGACCTGTGCGCGCCGCAGCCGGTGACCGTGGCGCCCTTCGCCGAGTGGGCATGGCGGGAGCACAAGCGCGGTTTCTGCTTGTCTTCCGGCTGCTTGCCCGGAGTGTGCCGCGTGGTTGCAAGGGTCCGGTGCGAGGTGGGAAACGATGGCTAAAAAGCAGCCCCCGCCCGTCCTGTCCGACACAGCGCGCGCGCCCGAGCCGCCCCCCGTATGGCGGCGCGTCCGCGTCATCCGGCGGCGCCTGGAGGAGCGCACCTGGAGCGCCGACCAGGCCGCCGAGCTGGCTGCGGCGTGGGGCATCACCGAGGCGATGGTGCGGGGCCATGCCGCTGAGGCCCAGCGCCAGCTCGAGGCCGTGCTCGACAGCAAGCGAGGGGAGGCGACCATCGCCGCCGACCTCGATGCGGCCATCGAGATGGCCTTTGAGCAAGGGGATCCTCACGCGATCCGGGGCCTGCTGGCCGAGAAGCTCAAGCTCCACGGCATCGGGGCCCACCGCGACAGCCGAAACGACCCGAAGCCCACGGCGGAGCAGGCCGGCAAGGTGTTGCCCTGGAGGAAGAAGGCATGAGCGAAGGGGATGGGGCCGCCTCATTCACCGAGTTTGCCGAAGCCCTCGGCGTCGAGCTGGAGCCTGGCCAGCGGGCATTCTGTCGCGTCGCCTTCGACGGGGTCCAGGTGGCCGACCTCGAAGGGGAAGACCGGGACCGGGCCGTGGCCATCTTCGGTGACCTGCCCCGCATGGAGCCCGAGGCCTGGGCCTTCGTGCTAGGCGTGGTCGCCATCGTCGCCGGAGGGCGCAGCGGCAAGACGTACCTGTGCAGCCTCCGCCTGCTGCACCTCGCGCTCACGGTCGACCTGGAAGGCAAGCTAGCCCCGGGCGAGGAGGCCTTCTGCGCCATCGTCGCCCCCAAGCTGGAGCTGGCCGAGCAGAGCCTGCGCTACGTCGCCGGCGCCTGCCGCGCCCACGATGCCCTGCGCGACCTGATCGTCAGCGACACCAAGAGCGGCCTGGTCCTTCGACGCGACGACGGCCAGCTGGTGGCCATCCGGCCCTTCGCGGCGGCGGCCGGAGGCGTCGGTGGTCGAGGCAAGAGTCTGGTGGCCGTCTTCCTCGACGAGACCTGTTTCTTTCGCGACGCTAACAGCGGGGTGGTCAACGACCAGGCGATCTTCGACGCGGCGAGCGTGCGCGTCATCGAGGGCGGACAGACGCTGGTGAGCTCGACGCCGTGGCTCGGCAAGGGGCTGCTGTTCCTGCTCTGGAAGCGCAACCACGGGCATCCCATCGACGCCCTCAGCGCCCACGCTGCCACGCGCCTGATGCGCTCGAAGGCCCATATCCTGGCCATCGTGGCCCGGGCCGAGAACCGCGACCCACGAAACGCGGCCATCGAATTTGGCGCCGAGTGGGGCTCGGCCAGCGTCGAGACGTTCTTCACCGACGCCGAGCTGGATGCCTTCTTCGATGGGTCGGCGCCCCCGCTGGGTCGCTCTCCCCAGGTGGGCGAGTCGGTCAGCTTTGGCGGAGACCTGGGGTTCGTGCGTAACAGCAGCACCCTGGCCGGCGTGCACCAGCTCGAGGACGGCCGCGTCCTCCTGGCGCACCTCGAAGAGCACCAGCCCCCGGCCGGAGGGCGCCTGAAGCCGAGCGTGGTGTGCAAGGCCTTCGCGGCGGCCATCGCCGGGCAGGGTGGGCTGGGAATGGTCGCCGACCAGCATGAACGCGCGAGCCTCGACGAGCATCTGAGCGCCGCCGGGCTGTCGGTCTACCCGGCCCCCAGCGCCAGCGATGCGCTCATCGCGCTGAGGGCGGGCATCCGAGAGGGGCTGGTCAAGGCGCCGGCCCCGGCCGACGACGGCGCCGACCTGCTAGGCCGCCTGCGCCAGCAGATGGTCGACACCAAGCAGCGTCGCACCCTCGGCGACAAGGTGACGGCGGTGCTACCCGAGGGGCTCGACGGCAGCCACGGCGACCTCCTGGTCGCGGTCGCCCAGGCGGTGTGGGGGCTCGGGCGCTGGGGTGGCGCCGAGGTGCGGGCCGCGAAGAAGGCCCCCGGCCTCGACGACATCGAGGCCCGCAAGGCCGCGCTGCGGAAGCCTCCGCAGAAGGAACACTGGCTCAACCGGCGGCTGGGGCGCTAGGCGGCCAGCGCCTTCTGCAGCTCCTCGACCCGCCGAGCCAGGGCCGGATCCCTGGCTAGGCGGGCTGCCAGGGCCTGGCCGATCAGCTCGCTGTAGCTCTCCCCGGTGAGGATGTGGACGGCCCGGGCCGTGGCGTAGACCTCGTGTGACAGGCTCACCTGCTGACGTAGCGACATGCCCCCATGCTACCACAAACGTTGAGTCAATCTGTCAACATGTATACACGTTGACAACGTGCGTATAGCACCGTTTGACGGGTCACCGCACGCTGTTCGGCGTGACCTCCTCCGACCTCGCCGACCTCCTCACCAGCCTGCGGGCTGCTGGCGTGCGCGAGGCCGCTTTCCACCCCGATGGCACCCCGGCTCGGCTCGTCTTTGAAAGGATCGAAGGTGCGTCTTCCTCCCAGGCCCAGGAGGACCGAGCGGAGTCGGCTGCCCCCTCTCACCAGCTGGCGCACTCGCGCCTGCGCCCGAGGCCTGCGCCGTGATCGGCGACAGCGACCTCCCCTGGTGGGAAGAGGAAGACGGCGCGCGCCTGGCGAGGGGCGTGTGTGCGACGGCCGCTGACCTGCGCAACCGACAGGTGCACCGATGGGCGGGCATGGAGCTGGCCTTCTGCCTGTACGACGACGCCAGCGGCAGCGACCTCACCGTCAGCGACTTCAGCTTCGAGCTGATCGACGGCGAGCAGCGCACCCCCCTCAACCTCATCCGGTCGTGCTGCGACACGGTCCAGGCGGAGCTCATTCAGAGCCGCCTGCGGGTGCAGTGCAGCCCGACCGGAGGCGACTGGGGCGTGCGGCAGCGGTGCCGAAAGATGAGCCGGTTCCTCCAGGGCGTGTTCGCCAGGGAGGCGGTCGACCGGGTGACGGCGGCCGTTGTCCTCGATGCGCTGGTGCATGGCACCGGGATCGCTCGGCCGGTGGTCGAGGACGGCAAGATTCGGATCGAGCGCGTGCCCCCGTGGGAGCTGTGGTGCGACGCCGATGAGGCCCGCTACGGCGAGCCCCGGTCGCTCTACCTCACCCGCTACGTTCACCGCGACGTGCTCAAGGCGCGGTACCCCGACCAGGCCGACGCCATCGACCAGGCCCGCACCTACCTCGGCCGACGGCGCGGGGTGATCGGCGCGGGGATGGTCGCGGTGGTCGAGGCCTGGCACCTGCCCAGCGGCCCCGACGCCGACGACGGCCTTCATGTGATCGCGGTCGACGCCGACGGCGAACCGCTGTTCCAGGAGCCCTGGAACCACGACTGGTTCCCCTTCGCCTTCCTGCGCTGGAAAGCGCCGCAGCAGGGATTTTGGGGGCAGGGCCTGGCCGGCGAGCTGGTCGAGGTCCAGGCTGAGCTCAACAAGGCCACCTACAACGTCCAGGTGGGCCAGGAGCTGCACGCCCACACGCATATCCTGGCCTCGAAAAACTCGGGCCTGAACCCCGAGCAGATGACCGACGAGCCGGGGAAAATCTGGTGGTACAACGGCAACCAGCCGCCCCAGGCGTTGACGTTCCCGGCCGTCTCCCCCGAGGTCTACGCCTGGATCAAGGACCTGATCGCCTGGGGGTACCAGCTCTCCGGCGTGTCGATGTCGGCGGCTCGCAGCGAGCGCCCCGCAGGCCTCGCCACGGGCCGCGCGATCCAGCTGAACGCCGACCTCCAGACCCGGCGTTTCATCAACCCTCAGCGCGAGATGGAGCAGTTCACCCTCGACCTGGCCGAGCGCACCGTCGACGTCGTCACCCACGGCGCGAAGGTCGGCGGCCAGGGGGCTCTGAAGGTCACCTACGCGGGCAAGCACGGCGGCGAGGAGATCAAGTGGAGCGACGTCGCCCTCGATCGCGAGTCGTTCCGCATGCGCCTCGACCCCGTGAGCGCCCTGCCGCAGACCCCCGCCGGTCGCAGCGACTACATCCAGGGGCTCATCGCCTCGGGCCAGGCGGCCCAGGTGGGCGCCCCCGAGTGGGCCCTGCGCGAGCTGCAAGACCTCGGCGCCGAAGCGCTGCAGCAGACCATCACCGTTGCCTGGGACCTGACCGACCAGATCCTCGAGGACATCCTCGAGCTGGGCGAGGACGGGTACCGGGCCCCCGAGAGCTTCTTCAACTTGTCGGTGTGCCTGCTGGTGGGCGTCACCACCTACCAGCTCTGGACCCTCTGGCGCGTCCCCGAGGACCGCCGCGACGTGCTGCGCGACTGGCTCGACGCCGTGCGCGTCGAGATGGCGCGCCTCGCTCGCAAGCCTTCCCCCGAAACCCCCGCCGGGCCCCCGGGTCCGGCCCCTGACGCTGCGGCGCCGCCTGCGCCGCCCATGGCCTGACCATGTCCGAAGCTGCTGCCGCACCCGTCGAAGCCACCCCTACCCCTGCCGACACCTCCGCCGAGCCCTCCGAGGCCCCCGAGCTGGAGGCCGCGCCGGTCGCCGAGGGCGAGCCCTCCGAGGCCGAGGCCCCTCCGGCAGAGCCCGCACCCCCCGCCGACCCCCCGCGCCTCGCCGCAGCGAAGAAGCTCGCGGCGGCAGCGGCCAAGAAAGAGGCGGAGGCCGCCGAAGCCAAGAAGGCGCTGGAGAGCGAGCGCCAGGCCTTCCAGGCAGAGGTCGAGCGGGTCAAGGCCACGATCGGCCAGGCCTGGCCCGCCTTCGAGCTGGGCCGCGACCTGGTTGCCCTCAAGGGTCAGCCCGCCGGCAAGGTGCTCGCTCGCCTCCGGGCCGCCGGCCTCGAGCTCGACGCGCGCAGCCTCGCGGCCGCCGTGCTCGACCCGAGCGAGGGCGACGAGGACGACCGGCCGCTGACGATGAAGCAGCTTCGCGCCCTCCAGGAGCAGGAGCGCAAGGACCGCGAGCGCAAGGAGGCCGAAGAGCGGCAGAAGGCCGAGCAGGCCGCCACCCAGACCCGCGCCCAGCAGGAGCAGGCTTTCCTCGGCCACGTCGCCAGCGAGGGCCGCTCGCCTTCTGCTGCGAGGCTGATCGAGGCCCTCGACGACGCAGGCCGCACGGCCGTCCTGAAGGACGCCTGGGGGGCCGTGGCGTCCTTCAAGGCGAGCGGCCGTGCGTACACCACGCACGACCTCCTCGACGCGGTCGAGGCCAGCGCGAAGAAGCGCCTCGCCGCCCTGGGCCTGGCGCCAGCCGTCCCCGCCCCTGCAGCGCCAGCCGCCCCCGTGCCGCAGGCGCTCACCAACAAGACGTCTGGGGGCAAACCCCCCAGCAGCCGACCCCTAACCAAAGAGGAGCGCTGGGAGCAGGCGTTCCGAGAGTTGTCCTGAAGGAGTGAACGATGCCGCCTAGCAATCAAGGAAATGCCTCAGAACTGACGCTGGCCGGGTACCTGGAGCGCGTCTACCCCAACTCGACCGTAGTCGACGACCTCTATACCGAGTGCACCGCGCTCGCGATTGCCAACAAGCAGGATTTCGCCGGCGACCGGTACGTGGTCAAGGTGAAGTACGCCAGCGGTGGCGTTGGCGCGTCGGCCGACTACGCGACCGCCAACACCAACCGCACCTCTTCGGAGGCCGCCGAGTTCCTCGTCACCGAGGCGGACATCTTCAGCTCGGGCGGCATCGACAACAAGACGATCCTCAAGCTCGGCACCAACAAGAACGAGTTTCGTCGCGCCCTCGAGCGCGAGATGGCCAGCTGCAAGGACGGCTACACCAGGCCGATCGCCAACGCCTTCTATGGTGAGAACAACGGCTCGATCGGCCGGATCTCGACCATCTCCGGCGGCGGCGTGATCGTCCTCGCCAACAAGAACGACCACAAATACTTCCACAAGGGGCAGACGCTCAACGCCAGCAGCGACCCCACGGCCGCATCGCCTGACCGCGTCGCCACGGGCACCGTCGAGAGCGTCGACCGCACCAAGGGCGAGGTCACCCTCTCGGCCGCCCCCGCCCTCTGGGCGGCGAACGACTACCTCTACGTGCAGGGGATGTTCAAGGCCAGCGCCGCCGGATTCTTCCTCTGGTGTCCGCAGACCGTGACCTCGACGCCTTTTTACGGCGTCGACCGCACCAAGGGCCGCTTCGAGCTGGCCGGCTGGTATTTCAACGAGAGCGCGGGCGCCGCGACCGACGAGGTCATCGAGGACGCGATCGCCCACGGGATGGATCTCGGCTCCGACTTCGACACCATGCTGGTCGGCATCAAGCGCTGGAACGCGCTCAGCAAGGCGCTCAAGGACCGCAGCGGCTTCGACCTGGGCGTGGTGAAAAGCCCCGACCGGCCCGAGATCGGCTTCAAGTCGATCCAGTTCGCGGGCCCCAAGGGGAAAATGATCGACATCCTCCCCGACCAGTTCTGCCCGAACACGAAGAGCCCCATCTTCAAGCGCAGCGACCTCACCGTTGCGTACATCGGCAAGAGCCAGGGGAAGGTTCTCCCCAACTACAATGATTTCGACGGCCTCAAGGTGCGTCGTGCGCGCAGCGTGGCGAACGTCAGCGAGTGGGAGTTCTACGCCCACTGGTGCATCGCCTTCGAGAACCCCCGCAACCTCGGCGTGATCGAGTTCTGAAAGGCCACTCCCCATGCGCACCTTTCCCACCGATCACCTCAACCGGCGCCGCACGGGGATGTCTCTGATCCTCACCGGCGGCGGTCGAGGCGCAAACCCGACCTGGCGCGCCCCTGGCGCTCCTTCCAACCTCTTCTCGTCGGTGGCTCGCACCGGCGTCGGGCGGTACGTGCTGACGCTGGCCGAGAAGGCCCGCGACGTGCTGCTGGCGGGCGCCACCTACGACAACGGCGACTACGACACCACGCCCAACCGCAAGCGGATCTCGATCATCGACAAGCCGGTCTCCGGCGACCAGATGACAATCGTGCTCCAGGTCGAGGAGGGCGCCGGAGACCGCACCACCGACGAACTCACCGACCCGCTCGCGGCGGCAGCGGCAGGCCTCCGCGCTGCGACCGCGACGACCGTAGCCCCGCAGACGGTGCTGGCCGCTGGCCTTCTGGCTGGCGGCGTCGCCGAGCTGCTGGCGCGGCCCCGGAACGTCACCTTCACCACGGCCGGCGCCACCCCCGCCGATGCCCCAGCGACCGCGCTGATCACCGGCACGGACATCAACGGGGACGCGATGACGGAGACCGTCAACATCGCCCAGACCGCGACCATCGCCAACGGCGTCAAGGCCTTCCGGACCATCACCAGCATCGCCTTCTCGGCGGCCGACGGCACCGGTGCCACCGTGAGCATCGGCTACGGCAACGCCTTCGGGCTGCGACGCAAAGCCCGCACCCGGGCCGGCGCGGTGATGCGCGGCACGGAGGTTTCGGCGGGCACCATCGTCACCAACGGCACGCTGGTCACGGCCGAGACCTCGCCCCCTCACGGCACCTACACCCCGAACACGGCCCCCAACGGCACCAACGACTACGCGATCGAATACGAGAGCGTCGCCGCTGCTGACCTGGAAACCACCGAGAGTTTTCACCTGGAGCTGGCCATCTTCCGGGGGGTCGAGCTGTGAAGGGCGGCGACGAGGACATGGGCCTGATCATCGGCATCGGGAAGAAGCCGGAGAAGAAGGCCGACGCGGGCGAGGGAGAGGGCTCCGGCGAGGTCGACATGAAGGCGGCCAAGTCGGACAGCGCTCGGGCCCTGGTCGCGTCCTTGGGCCTGGACCCCGACGCCCTCGACATGGACGCGGTCGAGGGCGCCCTCGAGGACTTCGTCGCCGCCTGCGGGGGGTACTGAATGGCCGCGGTGCTCCGCTCCGACCTGGTCGCAGAGGTGCGCCGCTACGCGCACGCGGAGCACCTCTCGCACGTCTCTGACGCGGAGATCGCTGCACGCCTGGATCGGTCGTACCGCCGCCTCCGCGCCATCCTCGACCAGGCCCGAGGGCACGAGGTCGAGAAGCGTGAGGCGGTGGTGCACATCCCCCCGGGCACCCGGGCGCTGGTGCTGCCGGTCGACTTCCACCAGCTCCGAAACTTCCTGCTGCGGCGGGCCCAATCGGTGGAGACGTTCCTATGAGCTACGCCGAATTTGTGGCCGGAGACCTGGCCCCCAGCTCGATCGCCATCACCCTCGACTCCAGCACGCTCACATGGAGCGGGGCCGGCGAGAGCGTCGAGCCGTTGGAATTTGGGGAGCGAGAGCGGGTCGACCTGCTCAACCACGCCTCCCCCACGCTCCTCGACTACCGCTATCGCCTGCGAGCGGTCGAGGCCTACTCGGGCTCTGGCGGCGGCCCCCGCGACATCCTCGAGATCCTGCCCGTGCCCACGGAGGACCTCTGGGGCACGGCCTACTACCTGCCCACCCTGACCCTGACGGAGGTGAGCGGCGACGTCTCCTACCAGGGCGTGAAGGGCATCGCTGAGGAGTGGCTCATCCTCGACGTGCTCCTGACGGTCAAGGGCAAGACCGATGAGGCCTCGACCTTCTGGCGCGAGCGCAAGGCGGAGGTCGAGGCGCAGCTGCGCCAGCAGGCCAGCGACCGCGACGCGGCCCAGCCCAGCCAGATCCGAAAGGTCTGGCACCGCACCGACGCGGGTACCCTCCGAGCTGACGGCCGCTACCATCACAGGGGGTACCCGTGGCGCGGGCGCTGATCCCCCAGGGGCTGCGGCGCGGGGTGGCCCTCAGCGTCCCCGCCTCCGAGCAAGGCGCCGCGAGGGCGCGAGAGGCCGATCTGGCCCCTGCCCTCGGGGCCCCGCTGCTCCAGGCGCGCTCGCTCGGCGAAGTCGAGCTCTCGACCGCTCCCCTGGAGGTCGCCCACGGCCTGGGCCGCGAGCTGGCCGGATGGCTTTTCGCTGACCCGAACGTCGCCGCGATGGTCTGGCGCACCGGGAAGGACGCCCAGACCCTCACCCTCACCGCCAGCGCTCCCGTGCGCGGCACCCTGTGGGTGTGGTGATGGCGGCGCCGCAGTTCGCCCTGGTAGGCCTTCCCCTCGGCCGCGGCCTGGCCCAGGGCGTCGACGCGCGCCTGGTTACCCCCGGCAGCGTGGGGGAGGCGGACAACGTGCTGGTGGACCGCGCTGGCCGGTACACGAAACGCCCTGGCTGGGGGCGCCTCCCGCGTACCAGCGAGGTCGGCCTCGAGGTCGCCTCCCCCGACCGCGTCGACGTCGCCGGCCGCGAGCTGCTCCAGGTGGACACCGACGGCGGCGGGCTCTGGAGCTGGGGGCCCGGCCGCCAGCGCTGGGAGGCCGTCGGGTCGCTGCCCGAGTTCCGGGCCGAGCGGGCCCCGCTGGTGCGGGTCTCGCAGTCGCTCACCGGCGGCGGTCTGTTGCGCTTCGGCGTCGGTGGCCGCTACGAGCTCGCCTGGTGGCAGCTCGCCTTCTCGGGGGGCGGCGGCAGCCTGGAGAGCTACTACCAGCTGCGCGACGCCGAAACCGGCGCCAGCATCGGTCGCGATACCCAGGTCTACTCGGGCGGCCTCCTGACCACCCCAGTCGGTGCCACCGTCGGTGACTCCGCCTGGCTGGCCTACGGAGGCGGGCCACTCACGGTGACCGGGCTCGACGGGACGCTGTCGGGCCTTAGCTCGATCATCAGCGTGGGGAATGTGCTGGCCTTCGACTGCTGCTCCCTGGGGACGCAGGGCGTGCTGGCCTACAGCGAGCTCGCTTCGACGGACCTGGAGGTGAAGATCCGAGAGGAGGACCTCTCTTTTCACGCCGATGCGACCCTGGCTCTTCCCGGCCCCGCCGACGAGGTCGCGGTGTGCGCAGGGCAGGGAGGGCAGGTCTGGGTGGCTGCGATCGTCCAGGTCGCCGGGAGCAGAGACATCCTCCTCTGGCGCCTGAGCAGCTCACTCTCGGTGGTCGCCGGCCCCATCACCGTCGAGACGCGGATCCCTGACCCCGACTACCTCCAGATCGGACTCAACGCCGAGGGGGACTGCTTTGTCACCTACACCAACGACAACGGGCTGTTTGTCCGCTTCAACGACGCGATCCATGTTCGGTGCGTCCTCGCCTCGACAAACGCGGTCCAGGCCTGGCGCAAAACCCTCTGGCGGGCCTTCCCAGCGAGCGCCCTTTGCGCGACCGACGAAGGTCTCTACATGGCTGCCACGGCCGACGGTACAGGCCCGTTTTCGACGCCATCGGGGTCGTTCTCGCTGCCGTACACCTCGCTTCACACGGCGCTGATTCGCGTCGACAACACCTACACCGGCGAGCCCCCCTCCTTTGCCGGCTACGCGGCGGCCTACACCGTTTCCGGAGGGCTCACGCTACGCCAGCGCTGGATCGAGACGGAGGCCGGGTACAGGCTCGCGATCCTGGCCACGACGGAGGCCGTGGGCGACGACCTCCAGGGGCTCGATACGATCGACCTGGAGGCACTCGGGCGCCGCGCGGCGCGCTCCCTTTCGCTCGCCCAGCAGGCCCCGGTGTGGTCGCTGGCCGGCCTGTGGGCCTTCGACGGGTACGACGCGCACGACGTCGGGATCCTCCAGCCCCCCGCGCTCACCTTCAACTCTGCAACCGGCTTTACCACGGGCGCCGCGCCGAATTTTACCGACGGAGATTACGTCTACATCGCGCGCTACGAGGCGATCGACGACCGCGGTGTCGTGCACGTCAGCCCCTTCTCGGGGCCGATGGTGATCGCCGTCGCTCCGGCGACGACCTACACGTCCATCACCATCGGCATCCGGAACACCCAGCTGACCAGGCACGGCCGCCTGGCGGGCTACCGGCGCCTGTCGGTGGCGATCTACCGCACCGACGTCAACGGCGCGGCGGCCGGGGTGGTGCGCTACTACCGGCTGACCGAGCTGGGCGACGCGGCCTTGCAGTTCTCGGCCGGCGACGAGTCGATCACCTACATCGACTCGCAGCTCGATGCGACCGCCGCCGGGCTCGGAGCCTGGACCACAGCGGAGCGCCGGGCGCCGCAGCCTCCGCCCCCGGCCCGCGATGCGCTGGCGGCCAAAGGAAGGCTCTGGCTGGTGGCTGCCGACGCTTCGAGGGAGGTGTGGTTCTCGCAGCAGATCCTGGCCGACGAAATGCCTTGGTTCAGTCCCCAGTTCTCGCTCCAGCTGCTCGACACCGAGGAGCAGATCGAAGCGCTCGCGGCCCTCGACGACCGGGTGATCATCTTCACGCGCAGCCGGATCTACGTCGTCGAAGGGGATGGCCCACTCGACACCGGCGCCGGGGCGTTCCTCGGGCCCAACCTGATTTCCAGCGCCTTCGGGTGCATCGAGCGCCGGTCGGTGATCTCGACCAGTCGGGGCGTGTACTTCTTGGCGACCTGCGGCCTCTGCCTCCTCGACCGGGGGCTGTCGGTGCAGGTGATCGGGGATCCGGTGCGCGACCTGGTCGAAGGCGCCGACCTCGAGGCCGCCGTGTACGACGAGGCGCAGGCCCGGGTGATCTGGCTGCGCCGGTACGGCGAGGGGCTCTCCTCGCTGGTGCTGTACGACGAACGGCATGCGGTGTGGACCACGGCGAGCAGCCTGGAGCTCGACCAGATCCGAGGCCTGGCTTGGGACCGGGGCCGGTCGGCGCTGATCCTGGCCTACCCGGGCGGAGTGACCCAGGAGGGCTACGGCGCCGCCCCCGGCTTCGACGGCGACCCCGCCGATCCCACCTGGTTCGGCGCCACCCTGGCCACGCCCTGGGTACGCAGCGGCGAGCCTGGCAGCTGGGCCCAGGTGGCCCTCGTGCACCTGGAGGGCGAGGTGATGGGCCCCTCCGTCTCCCGGCTGACCGCCTACCGCGACTACAGCTCGACCAGCGACGGGGCCTACACCATCGACACCACCAGCGCTTCGCGCGGGGATCGGGTCGTGCGTCAGATCGGCCTGCGCCACCAGACCCTGAGCGCGCTGCGCCTGACCTTGGCGGAGGTCGCCCCGCCCACCCTGCCCACCGACCAGGACGCCCCCCACGGGACGCGCTGGTGGGGGCTCTCGATGCTCGCCGCGCCGCAGCCTGGCCTGGCTCGAATCTCGCCTGATCTGCAAGGAGGACTGCTGTTATGGCCTGGGGATCTCTCATCGGTGCAGGACTCGGCGCCGGCGTCGGCGCTTTCTTCGGCGGCCCCGTGGGGGCTGGCGTCGGCATGGGCCTCGGCGGCACCCTCGGCGGAGCCGTTGACGGCGCCTTCGACGACCCCAAGGCGCCAGGGTCGCCCTACGTCGACCCGGCTTTCTACGACCCCAGCGGCTTCGACTCGATCAGCGCGGACGCGGCGGCCGCTGCAGCGGCGGCCCAGAACCGGCAGGGGTTCGCGGCTGACTGGCAGATGGCCGACGCTGACCGCCAGCTGGCCCTCGACGCCAGGGCCCGGCAGATGGGCTTGGCCGACGACCTCGAGGCCTACCTGCGAGGAGAGCGCGTCAGCCTCGCCGAGCAGCAGCGACGCGAGGGGCAGCTGCGCGCGGCCAACGAGGCGACGAACCTCGCGGCCGGTGCGCGCGGCGGCGCCGGGGCCCAGCTCCAGGCCCAGCAGATGGCCCAGCAGCAGCAGATGGCCGGGATGCTCCAGGGCAACCGCGAGGCCGCGATGCTTCGCGCCCAGGAGGAAGCCGCCGCGCGCGGCCAGCTCGCCGGGCTCCTGGGCCAGACCCGGGGGCAGGACCTGTCGATGCGCGAGGGCTCGCAGGGCCAGGCGCGTTTCGACGTCGACGCGCAGTATCGCAACCGAGACGCGAACGATGCGCGTGAGCGCTTCTACGAAGACCTGCGGCTGCGCGGAGAGCAGGGAGCGGCCCAGGTGCGGCAGGCGCAAGGGCAGGCCTCGCTCGGGGCCCAGCAGGCCACCCTCGGCTACCAGGCCGCCGCCGAGCAGCAGAAGCAGCAGAACAAGAAGGACCTGGTCGCAGGCCTGGTCAGCGGCGGCGGCGGGCTGACGCAGCTCGGGATGCAGGGCGGCGGAGGCAAGGGCCCAGCCCCAGGCCCAGCCCCCACCAACCAGGAATGGGACGACGCCTGGAACGCCAACCGCGGGCCCACGCAGGACGAGTGGGACAGCTCCTGGCAGCAGTCCGGCGGAAGGAAGTGGTGGTGATGGCCCCGCGATCCTTCCTTGGCTTCGACGACCGCGGGCGCCTGGGCTTCGACCTGGGCGACGGCGCGCCGACCTTCCTCCCGGTGACCCCGGACACGGCGGCGGAGGCGATGCGCCTGGAGGCCGCCGCCGGCCGCGACCCCTCGGCGGTGCTAGGGCGTGGCGGCGGCGCTGGCTTCGGCGGCCCCGTCGACCCGGCGCTCGCGGCGGCCATCCCTCCGCGGCCCTCGGCGATGGGCCCGACGGCGTTGGCGCAGGCTCCGGCCAGCATGCCGGACGGCCGCCAGCCGTCGATCATGTGGAACGCGCCGCAGCGCCCCTCGCTGGTGCTCGACGTCGCTCCGGCGCCGGCCGCTCCGAAGGCCACCTCGGCCCTGCCGACCATCCCAGCTGGGACGCCCATCCTGCTGGAGAGCGGCCCCGGGGACACCTCCGCGATGAAGGCTTCGGGGGCTTCGCAGCGGCAGATCGATGAGCAGCTAGCCAAGCAGAACCGCCAGGCCGACGCGCCCCCGCCGGCCGCTGCCGCACCAGCCGCCCCCACGCTCTCCGCCGGCGACCCCAGCAAGGGGCTCGTGGCGACCCCGGCGCAAGGCGGCGGCGCCGCCCCCGCAGGACCGCGCTCGACGCTCAACGCGGCCGAGCAGGAGCTGGACAGCCTGCGCAAGGCCCAGATTGACCAGGAGCTACGCAAGCGGCCCACGGCGGGCACCCTGGTCAAGGGCGGCAAGGTGCAGACGGCCGAGAGCTGGCAGGGGGTCGTGGGCCCCAACGCCGACACGGTCGCCGCTCAGCGCGCCAACGCGGCGGAAACGGCTCGACTCCAGCGCCTCCAGGCCCAGGCCTACGGCGAGCGCGATCAGAAGGTCGCCGAGATCGGCCAGCAGCAGGCCGACTACGAGCAGGCCCAGGCCCAGGTGCAGGCCGAGATCGCGGCCCGCCGCGGTGAGGCTCTCGGGCAGATCGGGCGCGAGGCGAGGGCGCTGCAGCAGAAGGTGGCCAGCGCCGAAATCGACCCTGACCGCTGGTGGAACAGCAAGAGCGCCAGCGACAAGGCGCTGGTGGGGATCGCGGTCGCCCTCGATGGCGTCGCGCGCGGGCTGACAAACCGCGTGGGGCAGCCCAACGCGATCCTGCAGGAGGTCTACCGGCAGCAGGACCGCGACATCGACGCGCAGCTGAAGAACATCGACAAGCAGCGCGGCGACCTCAACGACCTGCAGCGGATCTACGTCCAGACCAAGGAGCAATTCGGCGACGAGGCGGTCGCGGCGGACGCGGCGAGGCTGGCCGGTCTGGCCGGGTTCAAGGCGCAGATCCAGGCCGAAGCGGCGCGCGCCGACGCGGTCCAGGCGACCGACCCGGTCTTCCAGCGGCAGCAGCTGGCCGAGATGGCCGAGATGGAGCAGGCGATCGCCGTCGCCCTCGGCGCCGATAGCGAAGACGCGCGGCGCCGTGCCGAGTCGAGGGTGCGGCAGCTGGCCCAGCAGACCCGCTCCTATTCGGTGCGGTCGAAGCTCCTCGAGCTCGACGTCGACCGGAAGATGCTGGCCGACCAGGCCGCCCTCGAAGAGCGCATGAACGGCGCTCTCAGCAAGAGCTTTGGCTTCACCCAGGATCGGGTGGTCGGTGGCTCCTCGGGCCCGTCCCTCGACCGGATCGTCAAGATCCAGGAGGCGCGCGCGAAGGACGCTCGAGCGGCCGACGACGCGGCGGGCAAGGGCGACAAGGACCAGAAGGCGGTTTTCCTCGACGGCCGCGCCCTCCCGGCGGCCCCCGGCGCCTCCCAGGGATCGGTCGACAAGGCGCAGGATCTGATCACTTTCGCCGACCAGGGCCTCGACATGGTCGCCTCCGCCGAGGCCCGCGCCAAGCAAACCGGCGGATTCGTGCCCGGCGACCCTCGCTTGAAGATCGCGGCGGCGGGCATCACGTCCGTGCTCTCCAACGCGCAGGGCGGCGGCGCCCCCAACGACGCGGTCATGGCTACGGTGATGGATGCCCTGACCCCTGGCCCTCGCCAGCAAGAGGCCCTCCAGGAGCTGAGGGGCGAGTTCCAGAGCGCAAAGAAGCGAGCGCTGCAGCGCGTGGGGGCGGCGAAGTTATGGCCGGCCCAGCGCAGCAGACCGTCACGATGTACGACCCGGCGACGGGGAAGCCCGTCGTCGTGGCAGCCGATCAGGCCGGCGCCCTCTTCCGGGAGGGCCGCGCTACCTTCGCCGCTGACCAGGACGTGCCCGTTCTCGGCGCCGACGGTCGCGTGGCGGTCATCAAGGGCGCCCAAGCCGGCGAGTTCTTCTCCTCGGCCGAGGGGCTGGTGAGCGGCGCTGCAGGTGCACAGGCGCTCCGCCAGCAGCAGCTCGAGGACGAATTCGGCGGGGCCGGTGGGGTGCTCGGGGCGACCGCTCTGGGCGCGCTCCGAGGGGCCTCCCTGGGCCTCTCCGACGTCGCCCTGGCCGAGACCGGGCTGGTCGAGCGTCGCACGCTGCAGGGCCTCCAGGAGGCCAACACGGTAGCCTCCCTGGTGGGGGAGGGTGCCGGCATCCTCGGGGCTACGCTGGCAACGGGAGGCAGCGCTGGCGCCGCGGCGGGTACGGCTCGCGGAGCAGGAGCTGTCGGGGCCGCGGCCCGGCTCGTGTCGGCCCCTACGCGCGCCGTGATGGCACTGGGGCGCGGGGTCGAGGGCGCAGGCGCGGCGCTGCTGGGTGAGGGCATCGGGGCTCGCGTGGCTACCTCGGCGGTCCAGGGGGCGGTCGAGGGGAGCCTCTTCGGTGTGGGCCAGGCGGTGAGCGAGTCGGCCGTGAAGGACGTGCCGCTCACGGCAGAGCGGCTGGTCGCGGCGGCTGGCCACGGGGCCCTGCTGGGCGGAGGCCTCGGAGCAGGCGCCACAGGGGCGGCGGCGCTGCTGCGCGGAGCCGCGGCGAAGGCCGGCGAGCTGGGCTCCTCCATCCTCGGCCGGGTTGAGGGTCGGGTCGGCGAGCTGGCCGGCGAGCTCGGGGCCAGCGTGCCGAATACGGAGAGCACCGTGATGGCCCTGGTCGACCGCTACGGCCGTGAGCAGGCGATCAAAGCGACCGGCGCCAACCTGGGCATGGTCGAGCGGCTCCAGGCGATGGGGAAGGACATCGAGGACCGGGTCATCACCAAGTTGCTCGATGCCGCTCCCGAGGCCCTCGGGAAGAAGGCGGGCTCGATCCTCAGCCCCGCCGAGAAGGCCGCCGCCGCTGAGCGCCTGGTGCAGCGCGACGGCGAGCGCATCGGGCAGATGCTCGACGAGCTGGCGACCGCTGGGCAGAAGCCGAACGTGTCGACGCTTGTTGGCGAGTTCCGCCAGCGCGTGGCAGCCGAGACGGCCGCCGCGGTATCCCCCGACGCCCAGCGCGCCGCGCGCCAGATGGATGACTGGCTCACCTCCGTTGAGCAGAAGGTCGGCGCCGAGGGGGCCAACGTCAAGACGCTCTGGGAGGCCCGCAGGGAGCTGCGGAAGGATATCGACTGGAAGAAGCCCGTCGAGGCCGGCGACCGCTACAACAACTGGAAGCGCGACCTCTACAGGGCCATGGGCGACGAGATCGAGGCGACCGGCGCCAGGGCCGGCGCCGAGGGCGCACTCGGGCCCGACTTCGCGGCGCGGTGGCGGAACGGGAACGCCGACTACCGCGCGTCGCTGTGGCTCGAAGAGGCCACGGCGAAGGGCGCCGCCTCCGACGCAAGAAACCGGATGCTGGGCCTCAGCGAGCAGCTCGGGATCCTCGGCGGCCTGGCGCAGGGCGGGCTGACCGGCCTCCCCCTCGCTGTCGGCAGTGCGGTGGTGCAAAATTTGGTGCGCCGCTACGGCTCCGACGTCGCGGCGAACGTGGCGCGCGCGGCGACTCGGGGCGAAGCGGTGCACGCCCTCGACCAGGCGATGGAGCGCCTGGCCGGCGAGCGCGTGGCGCGGCTGGTGGGCGCAGGGCGCGATCTGGTGCGCGCGGCCCCCGAGGCCGGCCCAGGGCTGGCGCTGGTGGCGGAGAAGGCCGCCTCCTCCCGGCCCCCCGAGCCCACGGGCAGCATCCCCGAGCGGTTCAAGGCGGCGAAGGCGGAGCTGATCGACGCGGCTCCCCGGCGCGCGGCCCAGGCCCAGCAGCTCGCCCAGGAGCTCGACGCCGTCGCCCCCGGCCTCGGGCAGGCCACGGCGGAGCGGGTGGTCGCGGCGCAGGAGTTCCTCCTCTCGAAGCTCCCCACGCGGCCCCCTCGGCCCAGCCTCCAGCCCTCGATGGAGCGCGAGCGCGAGCCGCCCTTCGACGAGCAGCAGCGCTGGCTGCGCTACGTCCGCGCGGTCAACGACCCCCTCAGCGTCCTCGAGGATGCCCGGCGGGGAAAGCTCCGCGCCGAGGGCGTCGAGGCCCTCCAGGCCGTGTTCCCCTCGCTCTACCAGGGGCTACGCGCCCAGGTGCAGGCGGCGGTGGGCGAGCGCGGGAGCCGCCTCGACTACGACACGCGGTTGCGGCTGGGCGGGCTCCTCGACCTGCCGACCGACCCCTCGCGCGAGCTGGAAGCGCTGGAAGCCTACCAGGGGATCCAGCGCCAGGCGCCGCCCCCAAACCGGCCCGTAAACGTCACCCCGCAGGCCGCACCGCCGCCCCGGCCGGTCGCGCTGCGCGTCCCGTCCCTCTCTACCCGTACCGACTCGATAGGAGCCTCCTGATGTCCAATGCGTCGCTTCAAGCCAGCTACGTCACGCCACCCAGGCGCGGGCAGCTGCTCGCCCTCGCGGTCACGACCAGCACACAGTTCGTCGACCTCACCACCGAGGTCACGATCGCGGCCCTGAGCAACCGCAAAGAGCGGATCTTCTGCGGCAAATACCTCACGCTGCAGGCGGAGGACGCTGACGTGTACGTGGCCCTCTCGGCCACATCGACGGGGGCGCTGGTCCCGGCGACCACCAGCGCCGTCGACGGCACCACCAAGGCGCCGACCCCTGACGTCGACCTGGAGGAATGCCTGCTGATCCCTGCGGGCACGTCGATCCAGTTCCTGATGGACGGTGAGACGACGCCATACAAATACCTCGCCTACATCGGCTCGGCCGCGGGGATTCTCCGGGTGTACCCCAGCAGCCCTCGTGAGATCCGGGAGCGCCGGTGATGCGCCGCCCCACGCCAGATAACCGGCGACCGGGCCCCCAGGGGGCAGCGGCGCCACCGCTACCGCCGCCGACCTTCGACCCCACCGACTGGAGCGGATGCACGCTGGACCTGGTGGCCGAGGACTGCGACCCGACGGCAAGCCCGGCGACGTGGGCCTCGCGCGTGGGCTCCATCTCTTTCACCGCCAGCGGCGCCTCGCGCCCCATCGCAGGCGATCCAATGGGCGGGCAGGACACGCTGCGCTTCTCGGGGGCGCAGTCGATGACCTCGACCACGGTGCTCAGCTCCGTGCTCTCAGACCTCGACGACTGGACGGTTTTTATCGT
>Ga0315905_10002493_pt1 | contig 19353 bp, 17 predicted proteins | sample LakEriMetagenome_5_FD_203522 | JGI IMG/M metagenome (GOLD analysis project Ga0315905, IMG submission 203522) | Freshwater fungal communities from buoy surface, Lake Erie, Ohio, United States - Buoy 4 MA121 | ecosystem: Environmental > Aquatic > Freshwater > Lake | place: USA: Lake Erie, Ohio... | reverse complement strand
GATCGGCGGCAATCCGGTCCAGCGCCATGAAGCCGATGTTGTGGCGGTTGCCCGCATATTTCGCGCCCGGATTGCCAAGCCCCACGAACAGCCGCATCACGCCCTCCCCTTTTCACCTCGAATCCCATGCCCAGCGCCCTTTGGCAAGCCCGCGGCTTCCGTCATTGGCCCAGCTTGACTTGGCCCCCCGGCCCGGGTCACTTGGACCAAAGACCGGAGTGAAGATTGCGCGTCACCGTCGTTGCCTCGATGCGAAACGAAGGGCCCTTCATTGTGGAATGGGTGACCTGGTACCGCATGTTGGGCTTTTCCGATGTGGTGGTGGTGACGAACAATTGCACCGACCGCTCGCCCGAATTGCTGGATGCATTGCAGGCGGCCGGCTGGGTGCATCATCTGCGCCATGATGTGGCACCGGGCCAAAGGATCACGCATCAGAAACTGGCCGCCGCCACGCAGCACAAGGCGGTGCGCCGCGCCGATTGGGCGCTGGTCTGCGATGTCGATGAGTTTTTGGTGATCCACGAGGGCAGCGGGCGGATTGAGGAGCTGATCGGCACCCGCACCACCGATGTGCCGTTTCTGGCCATGGGGTTCAACTGGCGTATCTTTGGCAGTTGCGGGGTCGACGCGTTTCAGGACGAACCCGTGCATCAGCAATTCGCGCTGGCGTTGCCCTTGAAGGGGTCAGGCAGCAGCATGATGAAGATGATGCACCGCCAACCGCGCTGGTTTCAGTCTTTGGGCGAACATGGGCCGCGCGGCTGGGATCTGGCGCGCTATGGCCGCAGTCCGGAGGGGCCGGGCATGTATCTGGTCAATGCCAAGGGCGAGCGGGTGCCGCATTGGTCGCCCGAAGCGCCGCGCTATATCCGCACGCTGGCCAAACCCTATGCCACCCATGCCCGCGCCCAGATGAACCATTACATGCTGCGCTCGGCCGAGACCTTCAGCCTGAAGGCGGGCACCCGCGCGCCGGTGTCGCTGACCGACCGCTATACCGATGCCTACCGCGCCCGCGCTGATAAGGGCAACGAGCCGGACATGTCAGCCTTTCACTATGCCGATGCCTTCACCGCGCTGCACGCCAAGGCGATGGCGCTGCCCGATGTCGCACGCCTGCACCTTCTGTGCTGCGCCGACCATCTGCGGCTGATCGCGGAAAAGCATGGGCGGCGGGTGGAGGAGGATGCCCGTTGGCACGACTACATTGCCCGCGCCAAAGCGCTGGAGGCGGGGTCAGGCGATGGCTGAGTTCGGCCTGTAGGTTCGGAACGGGCCGATGGGTCGCGCGCTTCTGGGGGTGCAATTTGTTTGATCCCTGCCAGCAGGTTGGCCGCTTTTCCAATCCGCACGCGCGACCCATCTTTCAAAGCACCGTCCCGCGCTCTAGGTTGCCCTTCTGACCGCGAAAGGACGCCCCATGATCGATGCCAACCGCTTTCTTGCCGACCTGCACCAGCTGCGCAGCTTTGGCGCGACAGGCACCGGCGTGGTGCGCCCAGCCTTTTCACCGCCTGACATTCTGGCCCGCGATTGGCTGGCTGCGCGGATGGAAGATGCAGGGCTGAGCGTGCAGTTTGATGCGATGGGCAATCTCTTTGGGCTGACCGAGGGGCAATCGCTTTTGCTGGGGTCGCATTCCGACACCCAGCCCACGGGCGGTTGGCTGGATGGGGCCTTGGGGGTGATTGCGGCGCTGGAAGTGGCCCGCGCGGCCCGCGCCGCCGGGGGGCCTGGGATTTCGGTGGTGTCTTTTCAGGACGAAGAGGGCCGCTTTGGCGGCACCACCGGCTCGGCGGTCTGGACCGAGATGATGAGTTTGGCCGAGGCCGATGCGGTTGCCGATACCGACGGGGTGACGCTTGCCGAGGCGCGGCAGGTTTTGGGCAACCGGGTTGGACCGGATGTGGACCCTGCCCGCTTTACCGGGTTCATCGAGTTGCACATCGAACAGGGCCCGACCTTGGATGCAGCGGGTGAGCAGATTGGTGTGGTGACCGACATCGTGGGCTACCGCGAGATGATGGTGACCTTCAGCGGCCAGCAAAACCACGCAGGCACCACGCCGATGGCGCTGCGCCGGGATGCGTTTCAGGGGTTGTCGGCCTTTAACACCCGGCTGAATGACCGGCTGCGCAATGTGGTGACGCCGCAATCGGTTTGGACGATTGGCCATGTGATGGTGGCCCCGAACGCAGCCTCGATCGTGCCGGGGCAGGTGCGGTTTTCCATGCAATGGCGCGATGGCAGCGCCGAGCGGTTGGGGCGTATGGAGGCCGTGATCACAGAGACCTTGGCCGAGGTGGCCGCAGAAATGGGTCTGGGACTGGAGCAGGGCGCGGTTTTGGGACTTGAGCCGGTGGCGATGGACCCGACCTTGCGCACCCGGCTTGAAGCGGCGGCCGAGGTGGTTGCGCCGGGGCGCTGGCGGCGCATGCCGTCGGGTGCGCTGCATGATGCGACCAATGTGGCGCGGCTGATGCCGGTGGCGATGCTGTTCGTGCCCTCGATCGGGGGGATCAGCCACGCCTTTGAAGAGGACACCGCCGAGGCTGATCTGGTCGCGGGCCTGCAGGTTCTGGCCCATGCAGCAGGGGTTGGCGCCGAAGGGCGCGCAAGGCGTGCCTGTGAGGTCTAAAGGCTGAGGAGCGGGGACAAAATTGCCTTAAGCCGCCTGCGGTTGCACAAATCTTGCGGCCATTGCCGTTCTTTGCCTGTATAGTCCCAGCAAGACAGGCAACAGCGCGGATAAAGAATGGTCGTCACCCTGAAAGACGTGGCAGAGCGGGCTGGAGTTTCCCGCTCTGCGGTGTCGCGCAGCTTTACCGAAGGCGCGTCGGTGTCGGCCAAGACCCGCGCCAAGGTGGAAAAAGCGGCGAATGATCTGGGCTATACGCCGAATGCGCTCGCCTCGTCCTTGACCACCGGGCGGACCAAGCTGATCGGGCTGATCGTCAACAACTTTCACAACCCGCTGATCCTTGAGGTGTTTGATCTCTTCACCCGGGGTTTGCAGGACCGTGGGCTGCGGCCTTTGCTGGTGAACCTCAGTGATGCGACGGACCCGGCCGCTTCGGTCAAGATGCTGCGGCAGTATTCGGTGGATGGGGTGATCGTGGCCTCTTCCACCTTGCCCTCGAGCTTTGCGGAATCCTTCAAGAACGCAGGCCTGCCCGTTGTGCACGCCTTTGGGCGCTATGCGATTGCGCCGGATGTGCATGTTGTAGGGATCGACAACGTGGCCTGCGGGCGGATGGCGGCGGAGGCTTTGGTGCAGCGGGGCTATCGGCGCTTGGCCTTTTTGGGCGGGCCGAGAACCGCCACCTCGACCCAAGACCGCGTGGCGGGGTTTCTGGGGGCGCTGGCGCCTTATCCTGAGATCAGGGTCACCACATCTTATGCGACGGATTACAGCTTTGATGCGGGCCGAGCAGAGATGCAGCGCTTGCTGGCCGAGACCCCGGCTGAGGCCTATTTCTGCGGTGACGATCTTTTGGCTGTCGGTGCGCTCAGCGCCATTCAGGAGGCGGGGCTCGCGGTGCCCGGCGATATTGGCCTGATCGGGCTGAATGACATGGAAATGGCGCGCTGGCAGTTGATCGGGCTGACGACCATTCATCAGCCCGTCGCCCAGATCATAGAGGCGGCGATTGATCTGGTGGTGTCGATCATCGAAAAGCCAGATCGCCCGCCAGAGGTCCGCCTGTTCCCCTGCCGGGTGATCGAACGGCGGACCTTGCGGGCGCTTTAGCGGAACATCGGCGGGCGGGCGTCCATCCACTGGCCGCCTGCGCGTGCCGAAGCCACCGCCGTATGCACCGCCGCCATCGACCGCGTGCCATCGGCCGCGGTAGGCAGCCCGTCGCGCGGGATGCCGCGAATGGCGTCGGCCAGATCGCAGTAGATATTGGCCACGGCCAGCGGGAAGCCTTCGGGATGGGCAATGGCCACGCGGCTTAGGCGCTTGGCATCGTCGTAAAGCCCGCCCTCGCCCTTTTCCATGATCTGGGTACGCCCGCCAACGGGGGTATAGATCAGCTGGTTCGGCTGCTCTGACGCCCAGCGGAAGCCGCCGGTTTCGCCGAACACCTGTATCTCGAACCCATGCTGCCGCCCAATGGCGACGGAGGATGTCCAAAGCCGCCCGACCGTGCCTTTCGACATGCGGAAGTTGACCATCGCGTCGTCCTCCAGCACGCGGCTGGGAATGGTCGAGGCGAAGTCGGCAGACAGCTTTTCCACCTGATCGTCACAGATGAAACTTGCCATATGCAGCGCGTGGATGCCGCAATCGGCAAACTGCCCTGACACCCCCGCCATTGCCGGATCATAGCGCCAGCGCACGCGCGGATTGTCGGCGTCGGTCGCGTCGCCGTGGTGGCCGTGACTGAAGTTGGTCACCACCAACCGGACTTTTCCGATGTCCCCATTGCGCACCATGGCGCGGGCTTGGCGGATCATCGGATAGGCCGAATAGCAGTAGTTCACCGCGCAAATCTTGCCGGTCTTGGCGGCGATGCGGGTGATCTCTTCGCCCTCTTCCACCGTCACCGTCATGGGCTTTTCGCACAGGACGTTAAAGCCTGCCTCAAGGAAGGCCTTGGTGATTTCAAAATGGGTGGAGTTCGGGGTGGCCACAGTGACGAGATCGCAGCGGTCAGCCCGGTTACGCTCGCCCGCCAGCATGTCCTTCCAGTCGCCATAAGCGCGGTCGGCCGCCACACCCAGCCGCTGGGCATAGTCGCGCCCCACATCGGGCCGATGGTCCAAGGCACCTGCGGCCAGTTTGAAATGCCCGTCGGCCAGCGCGCCCAGACGGTGGGCTGGGCCGATTTGACTGCCCTCACCACCGCCGATCATGCCCCAGTTCAGTTGTGCCATGATGTCTGCCCCTTAGAATCCGATGGAGGAAAGATATTCGCGGTTCTTGCGCGCGTCGTCGATGGGGCTGACGTCCAGCGTGGGGTCGCAGTCCTGTTCCACTGTGCACCAGCCTTCGAACCCGGCATCCAAAAGGATTTGCCGCACTGTCGGAAAATCCACATCGCCCTTGCCCAGATTGCAGAAAATCCCCTGCCCACAGGCGTCATAAAAGCCGGTGGATTTGGCGATGGCGTCGGCCTTTACGACCGGGTCGATGTCTTTGAAGTGCATGTAGGAAATGCGGCCGATGTGGCGGCGCATAAAGGCCACGGGGTCAAAGCCCGCATAGGAATGGTGGCCTGTGTCGAAGCAGATTTTCAAGATCCGCTCGTCCACCTCATCCAAAAGCCGCTCCAACTCTGGCTCAAAGTCGATGAACCCTGCGGCATGGGCGTGGATGCCGACGGTGAGGCCGTATTCTTCGGCCCCGAGCTTGGCGACCTGCGCGATGCGGTCGCGGAAGGCGGCCCATTCGGCGCTGTCCATCTGTTCGGCATCCGCCGCCCGGCCTGCGGTGGGTGCGCGGCGCGGTGAGATGCTGTCGATCAGCACCAGATGCTGCGCGCCATGCGCGGTCAGCGCCTTGCAGGTGCGCACCGAGGCATCCCAAACCTCGTCCCATTTGGCTGGGTCATGGAACGGGCGGAACACGACGCCGCCGATCAGTTCCAGATCATTCTCGGCCAAGGCAGGCCCAAGGATCGCCGGGTCTTCGGGCATGAACCCGATGGGGCCAAGCTCGATCCCCTTGTAACCCGCGCCCGCGCAATCGGCCAAAACCTGAGCCCAAGTGGGGTTGCGCGGGTCGTTTGCAAATTCGACGCCCCAAGAACAGGGCGCATTGCCGATACGGATGGTCATAGGATCCTCATGCTGTGGGGACGGCGTGCCAGCCGCCGTCGTCAGATGCTTTGAACGCGGTGTCGATGATCTGGGAAACCGCCAGCCCATCGCGGAAGGTGGGCCAGACGGGTTTGCCCGAGTGGATGGCTTGCAGAAAATCGCGGGCCTCGATGATGATCTGGTCCTGATAGCCGGTGCCATGGCCCGGCCCTTGGCAGAACATGCCATAGTCGGGATGGGCAGGCCCGGTCAGGATGCGGGTATAGCCGCGCGTGGCCTCGGGGCCCTCGGCCCGATACAGCCAGACCGCGTTCTGATCTTCCTGATCAAAGCGGATGCCGCCCTTTGTGCCATGAATTTCATAGGCATAGCCCATCTTGCGCCCTGTGGCGATGCGGCTGATGTACAAATGCCCCATCGCGCCGGAGTGAAAGCGCAGCATCAACTGGCCGTGGTCGTCATTGGTCACCGCCATGGGGCCATTCGGGCCGGGGCGGGTGGCGTGGACGGTTTCGATCCGCGCCGAGAGTTCCGCGACCGGGCCCATCAACGCCAGCATGCAGTTGATCGGATGCGGTGCAAGGTCACCCATGCAGCCATTGGCACGGCCCGAGGTGCGCCAGTTGGCGGGGCCTTGGGGATCGGAGAGGAAGTCCTCGGTATGCTCGCCGCGAAACCACGTCACGGTGCCGATCGCGCCTTCGGCCAGCAATTGGCGCACAAACTGGGTGGCGGGGGTGCGGACATAGTTGAAGCCGATCATATTGGTCAAACCCGAGGCCTCGGCTGCCGCGGTCATGGCCTTGGCGTCGTCCAGTGACGCGCCCAAGGGCTTTTCGCAAAAGACTGGCTTGCCAGCGGCAAAGGCGGCTTCGGCAATCGCACGGTGGGTCGATTGGGGCGAGGCGATGACCACGGCCTGCACCTTAGGATCGGCCACGAGGTCACGCCAGTCATCGGTGGCGCGGGCAAAGCCGTAAGCGGCGGCATAGCGCGCGGCAGAGGCCGGGGTGGTCGCCGCAATCACCTCCAACCGGGGGCGGAGGGCGGTTTCAAACAAGGGGCCCACAGCCGACAAGGCGACCGCATGGGCTTTGCCCATATAGCCGCCGCCGACCAGCCCGATTCCGATGTCTGGCATTGGAAAGTCCCCCTGAACGCGCATCGCACGCCGATATTGCAACCGGTTGCAAAATATGTATCCTCGCCTTGAAAATCGCGCAAGCCCCGTTCGAAAGGCAGATGGACGATGCAGGATACGATCAGGCTGACCGTGGCCCAAGCGATTGTACGCTGGCTGATGAACCAGTTCATCGAAATCGACGGGGTGGAAACCCGCATCTGCGGCGGCGGCTTTGGCATTTTCGGCCATGGCAATGTGCCCTGTCTGGGCGAGGCGCTCTATCCGGTGCATCAGGATTTGCCGCTGTATCGGGGCCAGAATGAGCAAAGCATGGGCTTTGCGGCCGCCGCCTATGCCAAATACCACCTGCGCCGGCGGTTCATGTTCTGCACCGCCAGTGCTGGGCCTGGGACGGCCAACCTTCTGACCGCTGCCGCCTTGGCTCATGCCAACCGGCTGCCGATGCTGATGCTGTGTGGTGATACCTTCCTGACCCGCCTGCCCGATCCGGTGCTGCAACAGTTGGAGCATTTTGGGAACCCCACCTTCGGCGTGAATGACGCCTTCAAAGCCGTCAGCCGGTTCTGGGACCGGATCACGCATCCCGCGCAAATCCTGCAATCCCTGCCCGCCGCCTTGGCGACGATGCTGGATCCCGCCGATTGTGGCCCCGCTTTCATCGGCCTGCCGCAGGATTTGCAGGGCTGGGCCTATGATTACCCCACCGCCTTCTTTGCCCGCCGCGTCCACCGCATCCGCCGCCAGTCGCCTGATGCCTTGGAAATTGCCGAGGCTGCAGCCCTTCTCAAATCCGCCAAGCGTCCGGTGATCGTGGCGGGCGGAGGGGTGCAATACTCTGGCGCGGTGGCGGAGTTGACGGCCTTTGCCAAAACCCACGGCATTCCGGTGGTCGAAACCATCGCGGGGCGGGCGAACCTTCTGGCCGATGACACCTTGAACATCGGCCCCTTGGGCGTGACCGGGTCTGACAGCGCCAATGCGGTGGCAGGGGCGGCAGATGTGGTTCTGGCCGTGGGCACAAGGTTACAAGATTTCACCACCGGGTCATGGACGGTCTTTGCCCCCGACGCGCGCCTGATTGGCCTGAACGCCGGGCGGCAGGATGCGGCCAAGCATCAATCCCTTGCCGTTGTGGGCGACGCGAAACTGGGGCTTTTGGCGCTGGGGGCCGCCTTGGGCGCGCACCGCGCGCCTGAGGGTTGGCTGGCCGAGGCGCAAGGCCACCGCCGCACATGGGATGCCTATGTTGCGGGCAATGTGGCCCATGGCAACCGCCCTGCCTCCTACGCCCAAGCCATTGGTGTGGTGAATGCGCTCTGTCATCCGCGTGACCGGGTGGTGACGGCGGCGGGTGGTTTGCCCGCCGAGGTCACGGCCAACTGGCGCACGTTGGGAATTGGCACCGTGGATGTCGAGTTCGGCTTTTCCTGTATGGGCTATGAGATTGCGGGCGGCTGGGGCGCGCGCATTGCCCAAGCGGAAGCCGAGCCAGAGCAAGACACCATCGTCTTTGTGGGAGATGGCAGTTATCTTCTTATGAATTCAGACATTTACTCGTCTGTCCTGACCCAGAAAAAGCTGATCGTTCTGGTCCTTGATAACGGCGGCTTTGCCGTCATCAACAAGCTGCAGAACAACACCGGACAGGCCAGTTTCAACAACCTGATCGCCGATTGCCCCACCGTCCCCGCCCCCTTTGCGGTGGATTTCGAAGCCCATGCCCGCGCGATGGGGGCGCATGCCGAAACCGTGGCCAATCCGGCGGAACTGGGTGCGGCGTTCCAGCGTGCCAAGGCGGCGACGAAGACCAGCGTGATCGTCATGCAGGTTGACGCCTTTGAGGGCTGGACGACACAAGGCCACGCTTGGTGGGAGATTGGCACGGCTGAGGTGTCGGCCAATGCCCGCGTGATCGAAAAACATGCTGAGGTCGAGGCAGGTCGCGCGGCCCAAAGGCCGGGCGTCTGATGGGATCGCTTGCCCAACTTGGGCGTAAGCCCTGCCTTGTGATCGGCCGCGCCGGGATGGACCTTTACGCCGACCCGCCGGGCACGCCGATTGAAACCGCCACGCGGTTCACCACCGCGCTTGGCGGCTCATCGGCCAATATCGCTGTGGCGCTGACGCGGGCGGGCGGGCGGGCGGCGCTGCTGACCTGCGTGTCGGATGATGCGGTGGGGCGGTTTTGCCTTGCCCAACTGGATGAGTATGGAATCGACCGTGCCCATGTTCGCTCGGTCGCGGGGGAGGCGCGCAATTCGCTCGCGGTGGTGGAAAGCCGGTTGGAAAACTGCCAGTCGGTGATCTACCGCAACGGGGCGGCGGATTTTCAGATGTCGATGCAGGATGTTGAGGCGGTGGATTACACCCCATTTTCGGCCCTAATCACCACGGGCACAGTTCTGGCCTCTGAACCCTCACGCACGGCGGCCTTTCGCGCCTTTGATCTGGCCCGCGCCGCCGGATTGCCACTGATTTTCGATGTTGATTATCGTCCCTATTCTTGGGCCTCTGCCGAGGAGGCATCACAGGTCTATTCCCGCGCCGCCGCGCTGTGTGATGTGATCGTCGGCAATGATGTCGAGTTTGGCTTTATGGCTGGGGACCATGACAAGGGTCTGGACAAGGCCCGCAGCCTGATCGGCCAAGCCGCGCAGATCGTGGTCTACAAGATGGGCGAAAAGGGCGCGATCACCTTCAGCGCGACGGGTGAGGTGCGCACTGGGATCTACCGCACCGCCGCGCTGAAACCCACGGGGGCGGGCGATGCGTTCTTGGGCAATTTCATCGCCAGCCTTGCGCGGGGGAGCGCCTTGGAACAGGCGGTTTTGCACGGGTCTGCTGCTGCCGCCATTGTAGTGTCGCGCGTTGGCTGCGCCCCGGCCATGCCCACCCGCGATGAGCTTGACCGCTTTATCACCTTTCACAATGGCCCGACCCCGGCCTGACAGGACACCCCATGCACATCGCCCCTCATGACAATCAAAACCGCCCCATCGTCGAGATGCATCACCCGTTGGTGCCCTATGTCTATTTCAACATCGTCCGGCTGACGGTGGGGCAGCATTTTGACTATCGCACGCCGGGGTACGAGACCTGCGTGGTGCCCGCCACGGGCACGGTGACGGTGGAAACGATGGGCGAAACCTTTGCCCAGATCGGTCACCGTGGGGTGGATGTCTGGGATGGCGAGCCTGAGGGCGTCTATGTGCCCACCGACGCAGGCGCCCGCATCACGGCGCTGACCGACACCGAGGTGTTCATCGCAGGTGCCCAATTCGCCGAAACGCTCCGCCCCTTTGCGGTGCGGGCGGCGGATCTCGACCGCGTGCAATATGGCTCGGACGACACCAAAACCCATCGCAAGATCAAACACATCCTAGGTGCTGCCTATCATGACCGCGTGGGCCGCCTGTTGGTCAGCGAGCTGTTCACCGTCGGTGCAGGCGGCTGGTCAGGCTTTCCCAGCCACAAGCATGACACCGACCGCCTGCCAGACGAAACCCGCCACGATGAATGCTATAACTTTCGTTTCCGCCCCGATTACGGGTCTGGGCTGCAAATGCTGCAGCGGATCGACAATGAACCGGGCGACGCCTATCACATCATGAACCGCTCGACCGTGCTGATCGACAAGGGGTATCATCCCTGCTGTGTGTTGCCCGGCTATGAGATGTATTACTTCACCATCTTGGGCGGGCAATCGCAGCGCAGCCTGAAGCAATACTTCCAACCCACCCATGCCGCGCAGCTGCACACCATCCCCGGCATCATGGACATGGTGGCCAAGTTCAAATGACCCTTGTGACCCTAGCCCAAGTTCTGCAACCGGCGCTGAAGGGCGGTTACGCCGTGCCGGGCCTGGTCTGTTTGGGCTGGGAGGATATGCGCGCCTATGTCGCCGCCGCCGAGGCCGAGCGCGCGCCGATCATCCTGCAGGCGGGCCCCGGCTGCCGCGCGCACACCCCCCTGCCGATCCTTGGGCGCATGTTCCGGCATTTGGCAGAGCAGGCATCGGTGCCAGTCGTGGCGCATCTGGACCACGGCTATACGCTGGAGGAGTGCCGCGCGGCACTGGATGCAGGGTTTACCTCGGTTATGGTGGACGGATCAAAACTGCCACTGCAGGCCAACATCGATCTGACCGCCGCCGTGGCCGAACTGGCCCATGCGGCGGGGGCGTCCTGCGAAGGTGAGATCGGCTTTGTCGGCTATGCCGGAGGGGCAGCATCTGCAGGCACAGTCCCGGAGGAGGCTGCGCGCTTTGCGAGGGAAACCGGCGTGGATGCCATGGCCATTTCCATTGGCAATGTCCATTTGCAGCAAGATGCTGGACAGGGCCTTGACCTTGGCCGCCTGCGGGAGATCGAGGCGTTGACGTCCGTGCCGCTGGTGATCCATGGCGGGTCTGGCGTGCCAACCGCCCAGCGCGCCGCGCTGGCGGCGACCAGCCAGATCTGCAAGTTCAATATTGGCACGGAACTGCGCATGGTCTTTGGCAGCGCGCTGCGCGAAGCCGTCGCACGCGATCCGGACCGGTTTGATCGGATCGAGATCCTGCGCGACACCGAAGCCGCCATGACGTCTGCCGCGCGGGCCGTAATCCGCAACTTAGGCGCCCATGGTCAGGCAGGGGCGGCGGGTTAGGCCTTTGGGTGTTTGATGGGCGGCAGCCAAAGAACGCGCAATCCTGCGACGCGCGCCAACCAATGTCGCGCGTTCTTCTCGCCTCCTCGGCCTCCTGATTGTTGCGAAGCGACCGAAGCAAACAACGGCAACGACCGTTCAAGGCTCCGCCATCTACATTTGCTGGCATTTGCAGGTCCGGCGGCGTAAACAGCGCGGATATGTACTTGGAACTGGCCCCCTTGCACAGTTCCCAACCTGCAGTCGGTTCCAAGATGAAGCCCATCGCGCTTGACGCCGCCGATATTCGGATTCTGTGCGCGTTGCAGGATCATGGGCAGCTCAGCAAGTCGCAGTTGGCCGCGATCGTCGGCCTTTCGCCCACCCCCTGCTGGTCACGGCTGAACCGGCTCAAGACGGCGAAACTTATCCAAGGCTATCATGCCGAACTCGCGCTGGCGCAGATTGTCGACATGGCCAAGGTCGTGGTGACTGTCTCGCTCAAAAGCCATCGCAAGGCCGATTTTGAGAAGTTTGAAAGCTTTGTCCAAGCCACGCCCGAAGTGACGGAGTGTATCTCGACCGGTGGCGGGATGGACTATGTCATGACCGTGGTGACCACCAGCCTGCCCGCTTTTCAAAACCTGATGGAGGCGATGCTGGACGCCGATTTGGCGATTGATCGGTACATGACCTATATCGTCACCCGGCAGATCAAATCGACCCGTCCCGATCTTGCCCGCCTTGCCGCTGGGCAGGGGGTGAAACCTGATGCGGGGCATAAAGACTGATCGGCCTGACTTACTGATAACTTTGGTCTGATCGGTCTTTTGACGCGCGATTTTTGGCCCGCTTGTCCAACACTCTGTGCCTACATTCTTGTCATCAACGAACCCTCGCGCGCTCTGGCCTCAGGTTTTGAGGCCCCAGACCCACCAGAAAAGGCACATCAGATGACAACCGTCCAAAACTTTGGCTTCGGCACGCAGATCCGCAAGTCGCCGTATTTTGATGCCACCGTGCGGTGGGGGGCAACGGCGTTTTCGGTGTACAACCACATGTATATTCCGCGTGATTTCGGAAACCCCGAGCAAAACTTCTGGAACCTGATCAACGATGCCATCCTGTGCGATGTTGCCGTCGAGCGTCAGGTGGAAATCGCAGGGCCGGATGCCGCGCGCTTTGTGCAGATGCTGACGCCGCGTGATTTGTCCAAGCTGGCGGTTGGTCAATGCAAATACGTGCTGATCACCAATGCCGAAGGCGGCATTTTGAATGATCCGGTTCTGCTCCGGCTGGAAGAAAACCGCTTTTGGCTGTCCTTGGCGGACACCGATATCTTGCTCTGGGCCAAGGGGGTTGCGGTGCATTCGGGCATGGATGTGACGATCCACGAGCCGGACGTCTCGCCCTTGCAGCTGCAAGGTCCGAAGTCGGGCGAGGTGATGCGGGCGCTGTTTGGCGACAGCATCATGGATCTGAAATACTATTGGCTGCGCCATGTCGAATTGGACGGCATCCCGCTGATCGTGTCGCGCACCGGCTGGTCCAGCGAGTTGGGGTATGAGATTTACCTGCAGGCGTCGGCCGATGGCGACAAACTGTGGGAAAAGATCATGGCGGTGGGTCAGCCCTTGGGGTTGAAGCCGGGCCATACCTCGTCGATCCGGCGGATCGAAGGGGGGATGCTGTCCTATCATGCGGATGCCGATATCAACACCAACCCTTTTGAGTTGGGTCTTGATCGGCTTGTGAACCTAGAAAGCGGCGCCGATTTCATTGGCAAGGCGGCCTTGCAGCGCATCAAGGACACGGGTGTCAGCCGCAAGCAGGTGGGTCTGGTGATCGAAGGCGCCGCCCTGACCGGGCCGAACACCACCTTTTGGGCGATCACCAAGGATGGCGTGGCGATTGGTAAGGTGACCTCGGCCATCCATTCGCCGCGGCTGAAGCAAAACATCGCGCTTGCGATGATGGCCGTGGATCACACCGCGATTGGCACGCGGGTTGAGGTGGTTACGGGACACGGCACGCGGTCCGCGACCGTGGTGGAACGCCCGTTCTACGACCCGAAGAAAACCTTGGCCGCGTCCTGATCTGGGAGATCGCGCGATAAAGGGTGTGTTTGATGCAACTGTGCTGGCAGCGGGTCGAGACGGCATGGAAAGCTTGAAGGCTGTCAAACGCCCCTGGTCTGGGGCGTTGCGGCGCAACTGATGTTGGGGGGGATGCTTTCCCCTTCCAGCGTCGACAAAGCAGGTGAATGGCGGTCCCGGAAGGATTCGAACCCTCGACCGGCCGCTTAGAAGGCGGCTGCTCTATCCAGCTGAGCTACGGGACCAATGCGGGTCTTTTAGACCAAGCTCTTGGTCATGAAAAGGCTGTTGGGGTCGTCCCAATAGCCTTCAAACGGACCGCAGATGCTGTAGCCTGCGCGTTCATACAGGGCACGGGCCGCGATGAAGGTGGGCTGCACCCCGGTTTCTAAAGACAGCCGGGTGATCCCGGCCTCCCGCGCGGTCGCCTCGACCTGGGCGAGCATCGCCTTCGAAAGGCCCCTGCCCCGCGCTTCAGCCAAGACATGCATCGACTTGATCTCGGCATGGGTTGGATCCGACAGCGCCTTGAAGGCCCCCATGGCCAAGGGGTGCCCCGCCTCGCGCGCGACGAAGAACTGCACCGCCGGGATGGCCAGTTCCGAGGCATCCATCATATGGATGCTTTCGGGCGGGGTGTCGGCGTGCATGTCTGCGGTGTGACGCGTGAACAACAGCGTCAGATCCGGGCCGACGGGGCTTTCCCTGGCAATGATAACCGCCATGGCTTACTGACCGCCCCCCATCATGTCTTGTCCGTTGATCAACAGACCCCCGGCCTCGGTCGCCTCGATCTCCCAGATCAATTCGCCATCGACGCCGGGCTGCGACATCATCTGCGCCATGCCCAGCATCATGCCCATCTCTTGCAGGCCCATTTCGGGCGGGCTGGCCAAGAGCGCCTCGTTGATCTTGTCCATCCCGGTCAGGCCGATGCGGGCCTTGCCGACGGGCATCGGCATGGCGGGACCAACGGCCATGCTGGCCTCATAGGTCAGCCGGTAGCCCGGCGCGTTGGTTTCACCGGGCGCGATGGTGATGTCGAGCGCGCCTTCGGGCAGGATCGCCGAGAGCAACTGCATGCCGAACTCTGGCCCCGGCGCGGCATCGGCGGGCAGGTCCAACAAGCCAAGCGCCAGCGCCGCACCTGCGGCCGGATCAAAGCGCGATGCGGCCACGTCCAGCGTCATATCCGTCGGGACCAACGCGGCGGCAAAGGGCGGCACCATGCCCTCTGGCAGGGTCAAGCCCTTAAGGCTGATCGCCTCACGGAATTTGCCCTCGGCCACCGCGCCGTTCACGTCGATGGTCAACCCCACCTCATCCATGCCCACCGGCCCCATCGGGGTTTCCAGCGTCAGGGTCTTGTAAGCCCCGGTCATTTGCAGATTGGCAAAGATCGGCATGGCGGCTTCCAGTGCGGCCTTCAGCCCAGCCTTATCCGCCTCGATCATGGCCGCGTCAGGACGGGCGACGAAATAGGCCAAAAGCCCATAAAGGCCCTTGGGCTGATAGCCGGTCATGCCTCCTTCGGCACTGCCCTCGGCCATAGTCAGGACGAAGGGCATCGGCGGCATGCCGTCGCCGCCCGGAATGGTCATTTCATAGCGCAGATTGCCCGAGCTGGTGGTGAACTGGCCATCCACCCCGCCCGCCGCACCCGCCTGCGCCGTGCCCTCGATGGTAACGCTGTCTTGGGTCACCTTCATCACCATTTCGCCCAAAGTCGGGTCAATCTGGGTCTGCTCGGTGAGCATGTTGCTCAAAGCAAGGCTGTAGGAAGAGGTATCGCCCAAGGCCTCATCGAAGGTGCCGGTCAGCAAAAGCTGCTCATATTCGGTCTTCGTGGTCATCGCGCCGGGGATGTCATAGGCGACCGAGACGGGCTGATCGACCTCATACTCCCACGTGCCGTCGCCATTGTCAGTAAGCGTCATCATGATTGGGGTGATGGTCGAGGTCATGCCAACCTCGGCCGGGACTTGGGCCAAGAGCGGGGTGGCGTCGAGCGTCACCTGGTAGGCGTCGCCGTCCACGGCCACGGTCACAACGCCCTCGGTGGTGCCAAGATAAGTCTGGAACACCGCCAAAAGATCCGCCGCGCCCTGATCGGTGGCCTCGGCCAAGGCGGTGGTGGACCACAGGGTCATGGCGCAGGTCAGGCCAAAGGCCGAGGTTGAGATAATCCGCATGAAATCACCTTTCAAAGGGAGGGCTGGCAATGGAAACGCCCGCCGAGAAGGGCGGGCGCGGCGGGCAATATCTTAGTGTGTCCAAGCGCCCTTGCGGTTGGTGGCGAAGTTTTCGCCATAGCCACCCGGACGGATGTTGTGCTTGCGCGGCTTAGGCTCAACCACCTCGGCCTCAATCCCTTTGGAGGCCGCATAGGCCAGCGCCGCCTCGCGGCTGTCAAAGCGCAGTTTGACCTGGGTTTGCGTGTCGTTGGACGAGGTCCAGCCCATCAACGGATCAACCGTGCGTTCCGCGGCGGGCGCATATTCCAGCACCCAAAGCTTGGTCTTGCCGACACCCGACTGCATGGCGGTTTTCGCGGGCTGATAGATGCGGGCGCGCATGGTGGAACCTCCCTTGGGCTATGGTCGGGTTATTCCGAAAACTGCGGGAAAGTGCAAGGGCCGAAGGCGCGCAAGATGCTGCCGGCTGGTCACGGGGAGTGTGGGTGGGGTGTGTGGTGCGACCAGCCGGCAGCGAGGTTTGCTGCTTGCAAGGTCAGTTTGCCCCAGCCCCAGCCGCCTTGCAACCCAAAGATGCAATTCTGAAACGCCTTTCCTCTAAAATTGAGCCGGCTTTGTTCACGTTCCCTTCATCAAGCTGAACAAAGCCCTTTCAGAACCGCCCGCCACCCTTTCTCTAGAACAAAAACAGAATAGATTGCGGGGAAAGGGAATCACCATGCCCCACAACAATGCCAACCTGCCCACCGAACGCCCCGAAGTGCTGACCCGGCCCAAGCTGGAGGGCGGCAAACGCTTTGTCATGCAGACGCCGCTTCAGGCGGCGGGCGACCAGCCTGCGGCGATTGCAGAACTGGCGGCGGGGGTGATGGCGGGCGAGCGCGATCAGGTGCTTTTGGGGGCCACCGGCACCGGCAAGACCTTTACCATGGCCAAGGTGATCGAGGAAACTCAGCGCCCAGCCATCATCTTGGCACCCAACAAGACCTTGGCCGCGCAGTTATACGGCGAATTCAAAGGCTTCTTCCCCGATAACGCCGTCGAATACTTCGTGTCTTACTACGACTATTACCAGCCCGAAGCCTATGTCGCGCGCACCGACACCTATATCGAGAAAGAATCCCAGATCAACGAACAGATCGACCGGATGCGCCACTCGGCCACCCGGGCGCTGTTGGAGCGCGACGATGTGATCATCGTGGCCTCGGTGTCGTGCATCTATGGCATCGGCTCGGTTGAAACCTATTCGGCGATGACCCAAGATCTGACCGTGGGCCAGATTTACGACCAACGCGCCGTGATCGGCGAACTGGTCGCGCAACAATACCGCCGCAACGATCAGGCATTTTCGCGCGGCGCGTTCCGGGTGCGCGGTGACAGTCTGGAGGTTTGGCCTGCCCACCTTGACGACCGGGCTTGGCGCTTTTCTTTCTTTGGCGAAGAGCTTGAAACGATTGTGGAATTTGATCCGCTGACGGGGGCCAAGACCGACAGCTTTGAGCAGATCCGCATCTATGCGAATTCCCACTATGTTACCCCGCGCCCGACGCTGCAGCAGGCGATCAAGGGCATCAAGGATGAGCTCTTTCACCGCCTGAAACAGCTGAATGCCGAGGGCAAACTGCTGGAGGCGCAGCGGCTGGAACAGCGCACCAACTTTGATCTCGAGATGCTGGAGGCAACGGGTTCTTGCGCCGGGATCGAAAACTATTCGCGCTGGCTGACGGGGCGGCAACCGGGTGAACCACCGCCCACCCTGTTTGAGTTCATCCCCGACACGGCCATCGTCTTTGCAGATGAATCCCACGTGTCGGTGCCGCAGATCGGTGGCATGTACAAAGGCGACTTCCGGCGCAAGATGACGCTGGCCGAACACGGGTTCCGCCTGCCCTCTTGCATGGACAACCGCCCGCTGAAGTTCGAAGAATGGGATGCGATGCGCCCGCAATCGGTGTTCGTTTCCGCCACGCCTGCGAAGTGGGAGCTGGAACAGACCGGCGGTGTCTTTACCGAACAGGTGATCCGCCCCACCGGCCTGATTGATCCGCAGGTCGAAATTCGGCCCGTTGAGATGCAGGTTGACGATCTTTTGGACGAGATCCGCAAGGTTGCGGCGCAGGGCTTGCGGGTGCTCGTGACCACGCTGACCAAGCGCATGGCCGAAGACCTGACCGAGTATTTCCACGAACAGGGCATCCGCATCCGCTATATGCACTCGGACATCGACACCATTGAGCGCATTGAAATCCTGCGGGATTTGCGGCTGGGGGCGTTTGATGTGCTGGTGGGGATCAACCTCTTGCGTGAGGGCTTGGACATTCCCGAATGCGGGCTGGTGGCGATCCTTGACGCTGACAAAGAGGGCTTCCTGCGCTCAGAAACCTCGCTCATCCAGACCATTGGACGCGCGGCGCGCAATTCTGAAGGCCGGGTCATCATGTATGCCGACCGCATCACCGGGTCGATGGAACGTGCGATGGGTGAAACCAACCGCCGCCGCGCCAAGCAGGTGGCCTATAACACCGAGCACGGCATCACGCCGACGACGATCAAGAAGAACGTCGAAGACATCCTTCTGGGCATCTATCAGGGCGACACCGACCAATCGCGGGTGACGACCAAGGTCGACAAGCCCAATGTCGGCCAGAACCTTGCAGCCCACCTTGATGCGCTGCGTCTGGCCATGCGCAAGGCGGCGGAAAATCTGGAATTCGAAGAGGCGGCGCGTCTGCGCGACGAGGTCAAGCGGCTGGAGGCGGTGGAACTGGCCGTGGCCGACGACCCATTGGCGCGCCAGTCGGTGATCGAAGAGGCGGTGGACGAGGCCGTGAAGGCGCGGGGTCGCAGCACGGGCGGCCGCGCGGGGATGCGGGGTGGCAAGCGGTCGAACCGGGGGCGGTAGGCGGTTATCTGTTCGACAGGACCCCCACCACCTCATACATCACAGGCTCAAACCCTTTGCACAGCGTGTTGATCTCGCGGTTGCGCGTGCGCATTTCGGGGGTGCGCAGCATGGCCTGATAATCCTCACGCGCGCGCCATTGGGAATAGTTGCAGACCCGCGTCATGGCGTCGTTCATGTGGAGCCCAGCCGCCACAAAGCCCGGCTGGTGGCGGATGACTTCGTCATAGGCGTCTTGCAGCTTTTCCAGCAGGTCATGGGCGGTCGCAGGGGTCATCTCGAAGGTGGTGATGACGGTCTGCCCGGCAAAGCCGGGGGCGATGGTCAGGTGATGGTCGTGCATGGACGGTCCTCCCTGCCCCGCAGTCTGCCACGGATGGCGCGAAAAATCATCCCGTTTCCCGCTCAGACAGGTTAGGCTTGGCCCCAAGGGAGACCCGCCATGCCGAGTGATCACGACGCCTACAGACCCGCCGAGATTGCCGCGTTGATCGAAGAGGTCGGGGTGGCCAAGGCCCGGTTGCCCCTTGGCCAGATGCTGACGCTGGCGGTGTTGGCCGGGGCCTTCATCAGCTTTGGTGCGGCGGGGTATCTGATGGTGATGACCGGGGCGGATGCTGG
>Ga0315905_10002491_pt1 | contig 19359 bp, 17 predicted proteins | sample LakEriMetagenome_5_FD_203522 | JGI IMG/M metagenome (GOLD analysis project Ga0315905, IMG submission 203522) | Freshwater fungal communities from buoy surface, Lake Erie, Ohio, United States - Buoy 4 MA121 | ecosystem: Environmental > Aquatic > Freshwater > Lake | place: USA: Lake Erie, Ohio... | reverse complement strand
AAGAGAGGAGGGAGGGGGGGAGGGAGGGAGGGAGGGAGAGAGAGAGACCTCAGTGACACCCAGTGTGTGCAGCTCCTAATCGAGGCAGGTGCCTACGTCGATGCCCAGAACACTTTGACCGGCGCGACTCCACTGCATTTTGCAAGCGACGACCACACCGGTCGCGGTGATGCAGAGGGGCGTCTCGAGTGCCTGCGCTTGCTGTTGGCTGCTGGCGCCGACAGGGACATCCAGGATGTGCGGGGGCGAAAACCATACCAATATTCTACAGTTCCTGAGGTGCGCGTTGCGCTAGGTGGACCGGCAGAACTGGTAGAATACGCTCCAGAGGCAGCTGCCGACCCACCAGCTGCCGCGAGGATGCAGGCGGCGTTTGGCCTATCGCGCTGCATTCCATGCCCCAAACCTCAGTCCAATTAGAAAAAGTCTGCATGCCCTGCACGCAGCAGGATGGAAGTGCTGGTTGACCTATGGTGCAAGACTCGCCCGAGAATACAATAGTCCAAGACTCGCCCGAGTATAAAATGGTCAATGGTCCTAGCTGTTTCATGCTAAAACCCACCAAACGAGACGCAAGGTGTTGAGATATGAGACAAGCACGGCCACGGCGAGTGTGGTTGCCGAGCCTGCCCATGTGCCAATTATCACGAACCACAGTGACAAGTATTGTCACTGTGGTTCGTGTAGGTGCGCCAGTATTTCCGAATCTTGAGGAACAATCTTGAGGAACAAGCAACCACGCTCAACTTGAACACATCGAAACCCCAGAAGGACCTGGACCAAGGCACACCCAGAGGTTGCTGAAATACCCCCAAACTACCGAACCTCTGGGTTTGGTAGTTTGGGGGTATTTCAGCAACCTCTGGGTCTGGTTTTATTGACAATCAAAAAGTGACTGCTTTTGTTATTTTGGGGTTCCGGGGGTCAGACCCCCTGAGCGTTGTTGCTTGTACCGCTCTTGTTTCCCGAGATTCAAGAGTCGTGCGGGGAAAAGAGAGGGAGATGCTCAGCAGGGCTCTCCTGCGAGGCAGGAGAGGAATGCCAACAAAACTCCCAAAACCTATATCGATTCCTGTCATATGACACTTCGCCGGCTATCGAGTGCTGTCATATGACGGCGCTCCGGGTGGTGAAAATCAGTTAATGCATGTTTTTGAAGATTCAGAAAATCGGGTTCATTTTGATCCACCACTGCTCTCCGCTCAGAGGCGGAGGGCCTTGATGCGGTCGGCGGACCAGTCGAGGCGGCGCAGCATGGTGCGGCGCACCTCATCTGCCGTTAGGTGCCAGGAGATCTTGCCGGTACCCGAGGCTCCCGAGTCGCCCCAGTTATACTCAAAGATCTCCTGGGGCTCGGCGAGGGTGAGGACCAACGTAATCTGCGACAGACGCATGAAACTATCACGCATGGGGCGGTGGGTGAGCCCCGAGATGAAGGCCATCAAGGCGCGCAGATCCTTGTCGAAGAGCATCGCCTGTAAATTGAGTAGGTTGATGTGCGTGAGTAGCGTGAGTAGCGCGCTAGCAATACATAGCTACTCGCGCGAGTAGCAATACATATAGCTACTCGCGCTACTCACGCTACTCACTTACATCAACCTACTCCACTTACCCCGATGCTGCTGAAGCTGCTCGCCTTCTTGCCCAGCACCACGCGCTCGAGGGGCGGCAGCAAGTGGTCAGCGATCAAGACCTTGACGAGGGTGTCAAAGCACGCTGCTGACAGGCCCGCCTTCAAGGCCGCCAACGTACCGTCGAGCGCCGTTATCAGCTCCATCATGGAGCTGCTCTCTGAATACGACGACGACACATTCTCGTACTCGAGCGCCTGTGTGGTGGCGAGCGCGTGGCCCGGGTTGGGGCGAGCGAGCGTCCGTGAAGTTACTCGCACGCACGTGCGCATACAGGCACACAGGCACACAGTGCAAGACATGCAAGGACCTGGAAGGAATTGATGTGGGGCGCAAAGAAGGCTTGGAGGACGTTGGCGAGGCGGGAGATGCAGTCATCCAGCTCCTTGTCCAGGACGTGCGAAGCGGAGGCGAGCTCCGACAAGACCTCGCGTGCCTTGTCCTCCTCGCGCTTGGCAGCGCCGCGGAAGATGATCTGCACCTCTTTCTCAAGCGCTTGGTGGAGTTTTGTGACGTTGGCGCACGAGGCTTCGAGGTTGTTGTAGCACGTGCCGTCAAAGACCTCGGCCACCTTTTGGCGCGAGAGGTTCGTGACCTGCTGGCCCACTGTGGTGCCGGCAAGCAGGTTGGCAATACCACCCGACAGGTGCATCTCACCCGACCGGTCGCTCGCCGCCAGCATCGCCGCCAAGGCATCCTTGTAACTTGTCACCAGCAGCGTGTGCGCGTACATGATGACGTCGCCCATCGCGTTGAGCGACGATGTGACGAGCGCCCGCCGCGTGCACTTTTTGAGGACATAAAATACCTCATCCACAAGGGCGGAGACGGGCTCATCCTCGTCGCGCTCCGTGTTGCGGATGCCCTTTTCCACCGAATAGCGCATGAAGGCCTCCTCGAGCGGAATATACCCAGCGATGAGCTGAGCTTTGGCAATCTCCACAGCCTCGACGCGGGGCATCTGCCGCGCTACGTCAAGCTGCTGCAGCACCTGCCGCTCCCTCTCCTGCACCGCTCCCAGCGGGGATGCCACCTCGCCCGCAGCCGCCGCCGCCGCCGCCGATGCCGCCGTCGCCGCCGAAGCTGCCGAATCTAAGCGCTTGGTGAGATACCAATTGAACTGCTCGAGACGCTGGAGGCAGAGCGCCACTTCCTCCAGCACGGCATCCAACTCCAGGGCCATCTTGTTCTCCAGACGCGCGTCGTCGTCCCTATACTTGCGCGCAAGCGCGCTGATCCTGTGGCGCTCGTACAAGAGCGACAAAACCTCGGCGATGCTTGGTGCTGCCTTGGCGTAAAGCGTCGTCATCACCTGCGTGGGCCAAGGGAGCGCGGTGTGCGGGGCGCGTGTCCACACACGCGCGCATAGACGCTTGGATAATTCCGAGTTGTTGCAGCTTTTTTTCGCGCGCTTAGACGCGCAGCGTCTATAACGAGCGCTTAGACGCGCAAAAAAAACAAAGCCGAACGAGCGCTTAGACGCGAGAAAAAAAAATGAACGACCGCGTAGACGCGGCGGATAATTTCGCGTTGTTGCGGTTTTTTGAAGATTCGTGTGTGCGCGCACATGTGGATGCGTGCGTGTGGTGCGCGTGCGCGTGCATGTGTGTGCGCGCGTGGTGGGAGAGCATGCGGAGAGGTGGGGGGACCTGGGTGAGGGTTTAGGCTTTAGACATCTGGGTGAGGGTTTAGGTTTTAGACACCTGGGTGAGGGCGCCTGACGCTTCAGGTGGCAGACTACCATCCAGCGCTTTCGTCTTTTCCGCTATCAGCGCCTGCCCGTCCGCGCCCATTCATGAGCATAAACACACGAACGAAGAGCACAGGCGCGCGAGGGCAGAAGCGGCCTGCGAAGGCAGAGAACCTCGGCCTCGTCGACGGCCGTGGCCAGGATTTCCAACACCTTGGTGAGGCATTGGGCGAAGAGGGCCACGTTGGAGCCCTTGGCACCCAACGCTACCATGCTTTTCAGCCCCTCCACCTGCCGTACAGTGACGCAGCGCATCAACACCCTACCGTTCTACGCATGAGCTGGCACAGAGGGAGCCTGACAAGCAAGACAGAGGGAGCCTCACACCCACGCAGCCAGCGCGGGGAGCGCGCCAAGAAACCGTGCGATGCAAGGACTCCAGACACGGGATAAAGAGACACGTTCGAGGGATAGAGACACCAGCCACGTTCGAGGGATAGAGATACCAGACACGTTCGAGGACACACCTGCCGGAGGGTTTCGCCGTCTACGCGGCGGGCAATGAAATCAGTGAAGCGCCGAATGGCCTGCTCGCCGAGCCCGACTTTGGTCATGACTTTGGTCAAGCGTTGCACCTCCTGCAACATCCTCGTGTCAGTACAGCTCACGTGCGCACGCCATGGCGGCAGCGCATCGCGCCGGGCTGACTCGCAAAACGCGCTCAAGCTCCTAGCACGCCGCCTGTTTCTCGTTATCGCATGCGTCGGCAGCGTACAACCGTGATGCACATGTGCATCGCCACCTGCTGCCTGCGCACGCCTACCTGCTGCCCGCAAGCGCAGCGTGCGCGCAAGTAGCAAGAACACAGACCTTGTAGTCGGCAGCATCAGTGGCCGCCTGGCACTTATCAAGTAGGATCGTCTGCATTTCTGCAAGCGACCGCCGCAGCGCCTGCATTGCAGCCTCCTCGCTGCTGCCGCCGTCCTGCTGCGGCACCACCCTCAAGTGCCGCTGCATCACGTCGGCCGCCTTCTCCCAGTCCTCCACCTGTTTTTTGCCACACCGCACCGCGCTCAGAACGCGGGCCTCCACGCGCACGCTCGCTGCCGCATCGCTGTCGCACGCGCTGGACCTGCATGGCAGCGGTGACTTGTTCCACGCATGTCTTGAGACCGACGATGTCGACGGTGCGCTCAAGCGCCCTGCGCGTGTTTGCCTGTGCCGTGTCGAGTACACGCACGCTTTCGACCACTCTCTGCACGACCGTGCTCGAGTCCTTGAGCCGGCGCGTCAGCGTGTCCGCCTGCGTGTAAAGTGTGTGCGCACGCCTCAGCCGCGCCGCGCGCCCCGCCAACCCGCGCGCGGGGCGCGGCGGACGCGGCGGCGGGGAGTCGCACCTCGGAGCGGAGTTCGACGACGAGCGCCTTCAGCGAGCGCTTACGCTGCACCAGCGCCTCGACCTCGTCGCCCTGCGCGGCCACCCGCAGAGCTGCCGTCGACGCTGCGGCGCGCTCGCGCAGCTCCTTGAGCTGCACGGACATGGCGAGTACCGAGGCGCCCGACATCCTGCTGTCACCGACAGCAGGATGGCGTTGACCGCCTGATTGTATGTCGACATGGCGCATACAGCACAGGAGACGTGTTCGTGGAACTACCAGTTTCCTATGAAACCCAGGGGATGGAAGACGACGAAGAATATGGCGACGATTATGCCGACGGCGACTTTGAGGACGACGACGTGAGGCGCCCGCGCATGCCGTCACCCGCGTGTCCGTCCTGATTAGCGTCGCATGACACTGCGCCTGTCCCGCAGGAACAGGAGGGCGCGGGAGCGAGCCCGCGAGCGAGGAGCTGGCGCTCTCCGAAGAGTCCTGACTCGGCCAGGAATCCTGCTGCCGCGGCACGCTCGCCCCGGCATGGCCCGTCAGAGCGCATTCCACCGCTGCACGCGGGTGCCGGGCCCTCCTCGCCCAGCCGCCGCACAGGCGCGAGCCCAGAGAGTGCGCCTGCGCCAGCCGATGGACTTTTTGAAGATTTGGAAGATGCCAGGGCGGATGGCATCGAGGCGGAGGTTGCACAGGTAGTTGCTGACGCGGTGAGCCTGATGGTGGGTAACGTTGCCGCGAGTGTGTGCCAGATGGTCGGCTTGGAACTCTCCTGTCTGCAAGACCTAGGCGACCGCGGCGGCGAGCTGTTGGGAGAGGGAGGGAGCGACTCGGATGAGGCGCTGGACGTAGAGGAGGAAGAAGAGGACGAAGTGTACCAGGAAGAGTCGGAGGATCAGCTGAGGGAAGCATGCATTCGGGAGATGCGGGCGTCAACACAAGTTCGGTGCGATGTCTACGTTGAGTACTGCACGGCTGCCCGCACCCGAGGCTTTGTGCCCGCCACGCTCGATCGCACGCAGGTGGACGGTTTCACGCTGCAGGGCTCCATGGAAGCGTACGAACAGAGGTTCCAAGCGCTGCGGCAGGAGCTGGTTGGTTCGGGGCTCTTTCCTCCGGACCGGATGCGGGTGCTGAGCAACTTAGACTGCTTCCACGTCCTGGAGGCCGCTGCGCGTTGCTCTGCCCCCGCCCCCGCCCGGCCCCAGCAGAGCAGGCACGAGGCGGCTCAAGGGAAGTCACGCGTCGGGGAAAGCTCATTTCTCGCCCCTCAGGTGCCCACGCCTGCAGGCTCGCGGGGGGCGGGTAGCACCGGCGCGTCGCAGGGTTCAAGCGGACATGAGACCATGGGGGCCGCTGTGTCGAGAATGGGCGACGGGGGCGACGTGACGGGCACTAGTCAGACCGGGGACGTGCCGCGTGCCAGTCTGAATGGTCTCACAGGTCATGCCGCCAAGCAAAAGCGCGAGCACACTGTTCCGTACAAGGCCAGGAGTGCGAGATGGGGCGCTGGCACGCGGACGCTGATAGGAAACTTGGAGGCGACGGGCGTCGGGCACGGCTCTCCCGCCCGCCACTTCCCGCGCATCGGGTCGTTTGAGGTTTACGTACGTGCGGGGCAGGGGAGGGCGGTAGAGCGCGTCTACTCGAAGCTCCTCTTGGGCAGGTTCAAGCCCATAGCGTTGTTGGTTCAGGACATCTGCCGCGCTGTCGTCCGCGCAGTTGCAGCCACGGAGCTGTCTGTCTGGCTGGGGACATACGTGCCGCCAGCGCTCCAGGCAGCGCATCCGCCCATGCTTGACCAGAATAGCAGCATGCGTGCGCGGGACACAAGTGCAGCGCCAAAGTCACCGCGCACGTCGCCGCGGCAATTCAAGCGCGTTTTTGGAAGCATGCAGCCCCGAACAAGCCTCCATCCTGAGTACCCGCCGAACCGAGATCCGGTGTCACCCAGAGTCCTCTCCCCTCCGCTGTCGCCGCGCAACGGGTCGCCTCGCCCGGCCTCTGGCGTCAGAGTGCTTGGTCTTGACGCGCAAGAGGGGGAAGAGGAGGCAAGCCCAAGGGGTGCGGGCGCGCAACGGAGTGCAAGTGCAAGGGCAAGTGGTAGTGCTTGCTCCGTCCCTGCAAGGGCAAGGGCAAGTGCAAGTGCAAGCACAGGTGGCGCACCTGCAGGGGAGCAGCGCAGCCCCATCGCGGCCGCGCGCGCCGCCACGGATGGACTGCACGTATACAGAAAAGCCATGCGGCATGGTCGCACACCGCCCGAGTATCTCTCTGCCGAGGTGCGGGCTGGGCAAGTTGATCTCCATGCCGCTGCGCAAGGTTGCGCGCGAGGGTGGGGCTTGGAGACAATGGTGTCCACGTGCAATCATGCGCTGACGGCCGTGGGGCAGCTCTTAAACTCCACGATGCTCTCGTTGCTGGAAGCGCGAGCGGGCTTGGACGCGTTTCAAGTGCTCATTGAGGTGCACTCGCTGTCCCAGTCTCCTGCCCAAGCTGCCGCTGCCCTGGCTCGTGAGGTGGCGCAGGATGATAGGATGAACAAGTCGCAAGTCAACCGCGTCCTCCAGTTCTACGGCGTGTACATGTTCAACGTGCAGAGAGCACAGCCGTCAGCATTTCTGTCACTCTCCTTCCTCTTGCCGACTCCGCCGCATGCCTCCATTCTGCGCGGCGAAAAGGACGACATGAGGAGCGACAGGAGGTGCGTGGTCAATGGGCAGGTGATCTACTACGCAGCTGATAACCTGCCGCAAGAGGTGCTGGCGAGCGTGGCGCACGTGTCCAAGGTGGACGCAGGGCTTCTGTCAATCATCTGCCACCATGTCTGCGGGGAGCAAGGGAGGGCGCGCGCGACCGGGGAGAGCGGGGCGGGGCAAGATGATGAGGATGGCGACAGCGGGCGGCACACGGTGCGACCACAACTGCGGGCGGATGGAGAATTGTTGGAGCTCGACATGACCATACACATCTCGGCCCTGCATCCGAAGCTTCCGGCTGAGAGAAGTGCCCAAGACCTGGCGCGCCACATCATGCATGCCATCGAGCATGTGCAGCAAGCTCCCGACGAAGAGGCAAGCAAAGGCGCAAGAAAAGGCGGCGCAACGCCTGAGGCGCCACTTGGTCTGGTGGAGCAGGCGGCAGTGCGACCACAAGGAGCCCGGCCGCAGATGAGAAGGAGCAGGGGCCAACGGCCGTTGTCCGTCCCCTCCAAGGGTCAGGTGCGCTCACGTGCGTCAGCTAGCTGGGCGCCTTTGCTTCTCTATAAGCTCCTCCACTCAGCCTGTTGCCAAGCCTTGAGAGATACCCAACAAGAATGAATCAATACACCAATCCCGCTTGCCGCTCAACGGCGACGGCTCTTGAGCCGTGACGTTGCAGCTATCTCAAGATTCCGTCGCCGTTGAGCGGCAAGCGGGATTGGTATGTTGATCCAGAGTTGTTGATCCAGAGTTGTCACATATTTCTCAAGATTCGGGCGCGCAAGTCGAGAGTGAGGCTGTTGCATACGTTCTCACTGTGTGGGAGAGAGACAGATGCGCAGAAGGACTTGCCTCCGGTGTCGACACATACGCATGCACCGTGTAAGCGCGCTGACCGAGACACCCTGAGCACGCTTGCAGGGCGGAGTGCGGCTCGGGCGCTCGTTGTCGGCACCGCCCCTTTTTGCGTCAGAGGAAAAAGAAGACGGGCTTCTGCCGCTCGGCAGCGCATCTCGCCTGTTGCATGAAAACGGGGCGAATGCTGCCAACTCTGGCGACCTCGACGAGAGTGTCGCTGGGCATGCGCAAGATGACGCTGGAGATGCCCAAGATTCCACGCCCCATCGGGATGCGCAAGAAGGCACGGCCCTCCTTGCCCACCCTTCCGGCTCCATCCTCCCGCAAGTGCCGTCCAGTCGACGGCAGATGGCTAGACCGCTGAAGACGGCACAGCTGCAGGAGCTTTGGCATGGCAACGCTCCGGGCCCGTCTACGGCTGTCTCCCCTAACCAGTGTGAGATATATTCTGATGATGGGGAGATGGACCAAGAGGAAGAGGAGAGGCAGGCTGCCTTGGAGCAAGAGGAGCAAGAGGAGCAAGAGAGGCAGGATGGCATGGGGCAAATGCGCCAAGCCTCCGCTGAGAGGCTTGAGCAAATGGCCCAAGCCGGGTACCCTAAGCACCCAGAGCACGCAGCGCACCCTCAACACCCAGAGCACCAGGAGGCCCGGCAACTACAGCCCCCGCGCGAGGTGCAGGAGGCGCTCGAAGAACAGGACTCAGCTTTTGTGCCTGAAATCGAGGAGGACACAGACGATGAGGAGCAAGATGCCTGGCTGTCATGTGCGCGCTTAGGGGAAACTCGGAGCAAGGGCGCTCCGAAGCTGGCTTGCCTTGCGTCACCCGTCAACTACCTTTTGCTCCGCTACATGGTCAACTGCTCTGTCTTCGTGGGACGAGCCCCGCAGGGACCCGCTTGGACCTCAGGTACGAGTGCTGCTGCCACTTGGATGAGAAAAACGATGGCAAAGACGGGCTGCCCACGTGTGACATTGTGTCACCGCGTGTGTCACCGCGTGTGTCGCCGCGTGTGTCACAGCGTCACACAGACGCGTTGCCACAGACGTGGGTGGTAGGACGGAGGCGAGGCGTGTCGCAAAGCTGATGCGCTGACGCCTGCCTAGACGCTCTGCATGTGAGCCGCCGGCGTTTCTTGTACGCGCGGCTGCATAGGGCAGGCTAAGCAAGGCGCTCCAATGGGCAGCGCCTCTCCATTGGCCAGCCTACCCACGGTCGCGTGCGTGCTGGCGGCATGTGTTGCTTGCGTGCAGCTCGTTGACTGGCGGTGTGCGCACAGATGATCAGCAGATGCGCATCTATACCGTAAGCTCTGGCGTGGACTTTGTGATGGAGGAAGAGCACCTCCACACGCTTGTCTACCCGGTCTTGCACCGCATCCTCCATGGCCGCACTCGACTCTCTTGGGTGCGTACCTTCTACCTACCTTACACCCCTTACACCGATTCAGTGTAAGGGAACAGATGTTGCGCCATCCGTTGGTCACCATGCAAATGCGCGTCCATTGCGGCGACAGGGCATAGGTGTGCAAGAAGGGGCATGACGTGTTGTCTGACGCGGCGTACCTGTCTGTGGTCTTGACGGCGCGCGCCTGCCCGCCTCTCGTCTCTGCCCCTGGTCTGTCACCTTCTGCATCTGACCGGTGGTCTCTGACCCTTGGGCGTTGCAATTTGGTCGCGTCTGTTTGGCCTCCGGTGTTGCTGTCTGGCTGCTTCTGGGTGGTGGCGTGCTCTCGCGCAGGATTTCCACAGGTGGGAGTGTGAGAGGTCGGAGGTGCAAGTTGGAGGGGCCGGAGGAGCGGCTGGTCGCCTCGAGGCCATAGAGGCAAGCTTTCTCGGCTCGTCCCCTTTCAGTGCCTCCACCGTGGGCATCGCCCTCGTGGGCCATCGCGCAACGGCTCTCGTTGCGCCATGGTCCCATGCAGCACGCAGATGCATGGAAAAGGGCTTCCTGTGGCCGCTGCAGCCGCGCAAGCAAGGGCAAGGGCAAGGGCACGGGCAAGGGGTAAAAGAAGTGGGCTTCCGCGCAACAGACGTTGGCTTGGACGTTGGCACGTCTGTCGCTTCGTGGAACGTTGCGCTGCCTGTTGCGCGCCTAGAACTGGACCTCCTAACAGGCAAACGTTCGTGGAAAGATGACCTGGTCTTGCATGCCAAGTCCTTGCTCCATCTCCTCCGCCCTCACCCATCCCAGCCCCCGCCCTTCGGCAGGCACACGTCTGAGGTGGTGTCTCTTCTGCGGGCACTTGTTGGCGACGCACAAGACGCATGGTATGATGCGGCCCGAGGGCCCGAACATGTCGTCTACCTCGCTTCCGCCCAGTCGCTGCTCAGCGGGTGGTGGGGCGTGGGGCATGGGCATGGGCAGGCCGTGGGTGACTTGCTGGAGACTGGACCCTCGCTGCAAAGCGTTGTGTCAGTGGCGGGGAAGCTGCGGGAGGCTTTCGAAGGCATCACCAACGACCCGTCTCTCGCTTTCTTACCTGCCCCGAGCGAGGCACAGAAGCAGACGGCCTTACACCACACGCACCAAACGCACCGAGACGTCAAGGGCATTGGGCATGCACACGTGCTCCACCCATGCGCTCCCGGCGCCGCAGCCGCAGTAGCGGCCGTGGCCGCCGCGGGCAGGGAGGCGCGAGTGGGCCATGCTATGCAGCTCACCACGGGGCGGCGCGCCCTAAAGGCAGAGCGGATGGAGAAGATCGGCACAGTCGCAAACCTCATCGCACTCTCAGCCGGTCTCGATGCGGAAGACTTGCGAGAGGAGGTCCGTGAGCTCCTCGCCGCCATGCGCCACGGTGATGATGAGGAGATGCTGGTACAAGCTGACAATGTGGCCTACTGTCTCAACTCCCTTTCGGAGAGCGGGCTCATCGGTGCGGAGGCAGAGCAAGCAGTTGCCGTGCTCCAGCACTGCCTTCTCCTCTCCGACTTTGCTGGCGTTGAGGACCTGGGGAGCGTGGAAGAAGGGCAAGGAGCTGAGGCGGCACAGACCTCTCCGCCATCTCTCGAGCCTTCAGCCTATGCGGCATGGGGAGGCAAGCCGCTCCTGCACCTTCTTCCTGGGCTGCCGCCGCATCTGTTGTTGGAGCAGCTGCGGGTGCTCTTGGACAAAGTTGCGGCTGTAGAAGAGATGGAGACAGGCTTGCACCTCGTTGTCGCACCCTTGCACCCTGCCCCACCGCCCCATCCACAGCCAGCGCAAGCGCCTCCTAAAGCACCAGGGGGGGGCAACAGCGCGCAGGCGGCGTCTGTGGAGAATGTGGCAAAGACGCCAGTCGACGGGCTTGCAGGCAGCATGTGCTCCACAGCTGCGCGGCAAGCGGTGCTAGTGCAGGGCGAGGTGGCCTGGTCTGCCTTGCGCATCCGTGAGAGGGCCACACGCATCTTGGAAGCGGCGCAACGCAAGGGCCAAGAGACGCAGAACAAAATCAAGACGGGCTACCTGCCCCCCGACACGCCCCTGCCGCCGCCTCTATCCATCAAGAGCCTAGCATACTTGTTGCGCATGCGCGGCCGAGTGCCAAGGTCGTGTGGCATGTCGCCCCCTCTTGCCCTCCATCCGCAAGCAGAGGAGGCAGCTGGACAGGGAGGAGATGATGCCGACTACGTTAAAGTGCATGTTGATGAGCTTGAGACGCGTGATGCCACTCTCGTTCTGACGCAGCACAGCCAGCACTCGCTGACTGAAACGGATGGGCACGGGGCGGGAGATAGAGCGGTGCGCCACTTGATGGCCCAAGACCTCCTCATCTTGTGCGGAGAGGAGGACGCGGGGTGGGAACAGGACGCGGGCGAAGCAGTAGCACTGGAGCTGGACAGCGTGAGCATCCGCCGCTGGCGCGCACTCTGCGTGATTCTCTGCTCTAGGCCCATGCGCTCCAGGCCCATGCGCTCTAGGCCCATGCGCTGTCTTGTGCGCTTGGCGCTGTCTTGTGTGCAGCCCTCTGTCTTGTCTGCATGCGCTCCATACCTCTGTCGCTCCATACCTCTGTCTTGTGTGCATGCGCTGTCTTGTGTGCATGCGCTGTCTTGTGTCCATGCGCTGTCTTGTGTCCATGCGCTGTCTTGTGTCCATGCCGCCTTGCCTCCTCACATGTTGCCCAAGCGCGGCGGCCGTTTGAAACGATTGTTTGTCGAAACGAGCGCTTGTTTTCCTCACTGCGTGCTTGCCTGCCGGTGCTGCCATTCCAGCAGGTCCAGGAGATCCCGCGGTGGGCTCAGTTGTGTTGGGCGGAGATGGAGGGACAAGAGGAGGTGGTGTGCCTCTGCGCCGACCTTTGCGCGCACCGGCAGTTGTCAGATGTGCTCCATGCCATTCTGGCAGGCAGCAGCAAGCAGACAGGCAAGGCTTTGGCGTGGCGAGGGGCCAGCGCCACACGCGTCTTTGTGCGCTCGCCAGCATTCCTGGCTCAGCTGCCGCCACCTCTGCAGCACGTCTTCGCTCCGGGTTGCGCCCATCCCGCTGTCTTAGAGCCTTGGGAAGAGAGAGAGCAGCAGAGTGCTGCGGATCAGAGACCGGGTGAGGGAGTTGAGAGATGCGACTCGCTGCAGTGCAGCGATTGCAAAGCGCTGCACGACAACCTGGCATCAGCCGAGCATGAGCAACTCCGTTCCGAGCTCCTCCAGCCGCCCGCCTCTGCCCGCTGCAATATAGCGTCGGCGTACGAAGTGAGCGTGGAGAGGAGCGCTGTGCTTCTTGGTCGCGTACACGTGCGCATTGCGCAGTGCCACCTGCGCAAGAAATGCGAGAGGGCGCCCAAGGGCATCAGTCACTACGAGACGGTAGTGCGCATGCGCGTGGGCACTAGTTTCACTCGAAACTGGCCCATGCCCGCCAGCAAGATTGTCATGGACCCCCGATTCGAGTTACCCCGCGAGCGCTTTCCTCACGAGGAGCAGGCCTCATGCTGGCAGCAAGTTCCGACCACAGGCGCCGCGGCTCGTGTTGCCCTCCACGACTGGGTACAGCTTGACGTCAATGTGTCGAGTGACAACGGCCAGGTGCACGTGGGCATCTCACGCCTTGGTGGCTTCTTTGGCGCCTTGGGCCCAGACATGCTGTGCGAGGAGGATGAGGATTCCATTCGCGTCGAGGTCGTTCGTGTCCCGGTGCCGTGGGCGACCGGTGACGGGGGCTCGGGTTGCCTTGATGCGCCTCAGTCTGCCTCGCCCTTCTTGAGCCATCCCCAGTCGCTCCCCCGAAGCGCAGACGAGACCTTTCTCTCCGCCATCCCCGTGCACCAAGAGCGCAGGCAAGCCGAGGCGGCGGGGCTAGAGGAGGAAGTGCTGCTATCGGAGCCTCTATGTCTGCGCACGCTCCTGATGGCGCCCGGCTTCCAGGGCAGCGGCTGCGACCGCAAGCGCGTCGGGGTACTTGATGTTGCAGCCAAGCGCAGCGACACAGTGGTGTGGATACATGATGGCGTAAGCGCCGAGTCGATGATGAATACGGCGATGACTGAGACAGACGAGGCTGATGTCGACGCCATGCCGCTGCCGGCTCTGCACCAGGCCTTCGTCTCCCTCTTCTCCTGGGCAACCCTGAACAAGTCGCGGCGCTACTTACAGAAGATGCGAGTGGCGGTGGGAACCGTGGTGCCTGCCTTGGACGAGGGAGATGAGGGAGACGAGGAGCACACAGGTGCCCTCGACGCTCACGTGACCATGTATGAGTTCACCGAGATGCTGGTGGCGGTGCAACTCATCCCGCTCGTGTGCTCGGTGGCGCAGAGCGAGGCAGCATTCCGTCACGTACGTTCTTGCCCAGTCATGCGCAGCCCCCGTGTTCCAAGCCTCTCCTTCTCGCATGTGCATGTGTTACCCAGCATGCGCCCATGCCCTAAACATGGCGCATGCAGGCGGCGGCTAAACGCGTCTCAACGGGCATGGCAGGCCACGCTAGCGCTCAACTGCTCTGCCCTGTTGGAGGGCTGGTGGCTCGTGCTGCATGGCTCAATTAGGATGGTGCTTGATTTAAGCTGGTGCATGGCATAGGCGTGTGCATTGCTTATTGGATCCGATGTGTGCATTGGATCCGATGTGTGCATTGGATCCGATGTGTGCATTGGATCCGATGTGTGCATTGGATCCGATGTGTGCATTGGATCCGATGTGTGCATTGGATCCGATGTGTGCATGGCTTATTGGATCCAAGAGGCACACACCACATATCCCGTCTTTACTGGAGCTGCCAGGAGGCCAGGAGCTCATGGCGTAGGTAGGCGTGGATGAGAGACATGGGACAAACACGCGTGCGTGAACATGGGTGCGTGGCTGCGCCTATGCTTGACCACGTGACCGGGGGTTTGCGACACTCAAGAAAGGCGAAGGTGAGTGGTGGTCTCACTGCAAGAATGTCGAGCAGGTCAATCGGGCGCGCCTGGCAGGGCAGGACCAGGTTCGTATCGGGAGCGAGGAAGCGCAAGAGTGCCTGCGACTGCTGGCAAAGGCAGTGGAAGTGGACGTTCTCAAGCGCTACGTGCTCCGTGCGCGCCAGCTCCAGTACAAGGATGAGCGGGAGCGAGCAGAGCGGCAAGCGCGCAACGCCTCGGCAGCCGTGCAGCTTGTCTTGCGCGTGGAGCCGCCGCGGGCAGGCGACATGACGTCGCTCGTACAGATGCGCTCCTCTAGCCTCTATGATTTCGGCTTGAGCGTACTGCAGCATCTGTTTGCTGTCATAGCCCCGCTCCTTTTTTCGCAGCCGATAGCTCATGGTTGCAGTGGACCTGTTGGCGCGCGCAAGAGCAGGGCTCATCTGCCGTCATCAAGCTCCCACCCAGGGCAGGAGCTGTTGCGGCACCGTCGTCAAGACAAGCGTGTACTGAGCGGGTTGCTGGCGCGATTCCGTGCACCTGCTACCTTGGCAACGCCCGCCGGTGCGCAAGCTGGATTTGTAGCAGGCCAGGCAGGCCTGCACTACAGCCCCGAGGTAGCAGGCCTGCACTCGATGCACTACAGCCCCGAAGGCTCAAAGCCCCGGCACCGTGCTCTCGAGAAAGAAGAACAGGATGGTGGGGGAGCAAGGCGCAAGACTTTGGAGGGTCTATTGGAGCAGGCGCGGCGGTTTGTGAGCGGCGTCGAGCTCCACTCGGACGCACCCATCGTTCTTGTGCAGGGCGGGGCCGGGTGCGGCCGGACTAGCTTGCTCGCTCAGTTTATGCATGAAATGGCGAGCAATATGCAGCACCGCTCGCTTTCTGTGGCGGTGGGAAGCGGGGCTAATGGCACGATGGCCCACGGTGTTCGTGTTCCTGTCGGAGCAGCCTGCTTCCCCGGGTGCCTGTCTGCCAGTCAACCCCTGGAACGGAAAGCAGCGATTGCAGTGCAGGAGTGTGTGTGTGTGGGAGCGCTGCGGCATGGCGCGGGGACCGAGACCATGTGGCTGCAAGCCGCCTTGCATCGTATTGTCACGCAGCTCTCGGTGCGCGCGGTGAGGCCAGTCGGCCCGCGCTCCGTCGGTCCACATCATCCTCTCTCAACGAACACGCATGTGACTGGGAGCGTGGAGGAACTAGTGCGCGCTGTGGATGAGGCGCTGGTGGTGTTGCGCAAGCGCATCGTTGTCGTCATTGATGGGCTGCTCTTCAACGAAGCAGTGTATGTGAGCACGAAGCTGGCCCAACTCTGTCAACCAGCAGGACAATTGTGCCGGAAAGCGTTTTTTGTCTTGAGCTGCAACATGCCAGGCCCGGACGAAAGCCTCATGGACTCGTCGTGGGATGGCAACGTGATGCGGCAGGTGTCGTCTGTGGAGTGGGGCAGCAGAGAAGTCCTCGCGCGCCATTCCCAACCAACCACTCTTCATTCACACAGAGGGTGCTACCTCAGTTCTCACTTCTATGGGCATGCGGGAGCTTGGCGTGAAGGCAAGGCATGGCGGAGCAGCGTGCCATCCACGCCGGCCCCTGGACAAGCAACTGGGCTTGTACGCCCGCCTGACGCGGCTAGCAAGGGGACGCGCCCCAACACTGCGGGCAAAGGAATTTCCACTGCTTGGTCGCGCCCCTCTACTTCTTCTTCGCACCTGGATGGGGAGAGAGAACGGAAAGAAATCAGTAGCTCGTACATGCAAGGGCGTCGTCCCTCCTCGCACTATCGGGTGCGGTCGCCGCACAGGAGGGACGAAGGGCGGGCTGCAGAGGAAAACACGTTTGCAAGCGCTTGCATCGCGGGCCTGTCTCTTTCTTCCCAGATGCCGCCAAAAGATCGTCTACGGCATGCTCTTGCTGGCTTTCCGCTCAACCTGCCTTCCCTTGCGCACATGGGTGGGCAAGGAGCACGAGCGTCGGGCTTCCCTCTGCATGCGTCGCATGCAGAGTTGCCCGACGAAGATGAAGCGAGCGAAGAGTACTCGCAGCGTCTTGTGTATGCTGCAGCCAGAGCTCTTGTTCTCTCTGCAAGGGGTGGAGCGGCAGATGCATCAGCAGAAGGCATGCGCCCCTTGACAAAGCCAACCGCAGGACAACGCAATGTAGGTATCAAGGTGCTGGAGAGAGGACAAGAGATTGCGATGGAAATCAAAGGCTTCGTGCCGGTTGACCAGCTCCCTGTGCAGCCACTGATCAAGGTGGCGCCTATTTGCGGGCTTGAGATTGACGAGGCTGTTTTGGTGCTCGAAGCTGCCTTGCTGGCGCGAGGAGTGAGCAACACCACGCTCCTAACTTCTGCACGTCTCTTCATTGCAAGTCCCTCATCCAGGCTTCCTGGCGCCTCGAGCCCCTTATATCTCGACATGCTGGCCAACATGCTTAGCGAAATGCCTCTCGAACAGGCTCTCGTGGCATTGGCCACACACGCACAGGATTCGGACGTCGCGTTTCCACGCTCCCTGAATGGCCCACAAGGCATGTGCCAGCCAGTTTTGAAACGCTTAGAGAAATTGTACGGACCTCTCGTCATTCAGTGCACAGCTCTGTCTTTGTGTCGTATGGGCGGGTGCACGCTGTCGGAGGTCTCGCAGAGAGTGCAAAGCTTGTTTCTTGCGCGCGATCTTCGGATTCCAACAGCTGCAGACATGTCAGGTATTTTGAGCGCTCTCAGACAATTCACGACGAGCCGAGATTTTTATGCTTTGCCCCCTGCGGGTGCAACGCATGGCCCGCTTGGTGACCAACGTTTGGTGATACACGATGCATTCAAGAATGATGTCATCACCCTATACGCGCGAGGGAGCTGGCGTCCATGCGTGGTAAAGACCTCACCTTTTGTTACCTTTCATGTGTTGATGATGACGTGCAAGATGTCTTCACCTGTGTCTCCAGTGTCTCGAGTGTCAGTTTGCCCGCTCCTCCTCTGCCTACTCTCAGGATGATTTTGGTGAATGCGCAGGAACTCGAAGACGCGTCTTGTCGGGCTGTGGATCAAGAGCTGGAGGAGGTCATGAGCCTCTGGGCCACGCTCCCCACATCCGATGGTGCGCCTACATTTTCAAGCGTTGTGACTGAGGCAACGAAGACGCATGGACTTGAGCGCGAGTGCTGGCCCCTGTCGCCTGTGGTGCACCTTGCTGGCAGAAGGCCCTTCTCTGCGGAGAGGACGCGGAGGTGGCCGGTGATGAAGCAACCATCCGAGTTTGGTCATGAAAGACCAAACTCACCAAAGGAAAGCGGAAGGGGCTTCAACATGTTCGTGTCAAAATTAAGGAAATGGGTACCCGACCCCAAGCAGTACCAATTTTCCAGCACAGATTTGGTAAGAGGGTCGAACGTGGTGCGTGTAAGAGGCGTATGGAAGGGCCCAGGCGCTCTGAATGTCACACACCAGGACGAGGACTGGAAGACTTTTGTTGAACGCGAGGGTTTTCTCCAAAGACTGTGCGAACCAGGTCCTGCGTCCAGCACTCCTGAATCTCCCATCCTCAGCAAAGTGGTTGCTAAGAATGTCCTTGAGTCGTTGCTAAGAATGTCCTTGGTGGATCTAACATCCACACAAATTTGTCCAGGTTCATTTGCGAATTTCAAAGACGGTTGGCATGCAACTTGGCAAGCAACCACACAATACACACACAAATCGAAGCCCGTGAGCCCAGGAGCTGCTGCAGCTTTCAACAGTGCTCTAAGCAAGAAAGAATTAACAAGGGGATGATGAGGTGAGACCCTGGAAGCTCTTTTCCGCCGAATGCCATCATCATGGTAGCCGCCGGAATGTTTGCCGTATATCTTATTCTTAAAGTAAACAATGTAATTTAGATTCAAGCTCTTAAAATAATCGAAAACAAGAGAATCGACGCAAACTATCTGTCCACCCGCGTGTCGGAGACCAACGAATTTAATTGCGATTTTCTTACATTTTTCTCTACTCCTAATGCTACCTCCTCATTCTGATGAATACCCAAAGTCTGTTTGCCTCAGTAAAGACCTCACTCTGTCACACACGCGAGTCCCCTTGGAGGGGGCAACCCGTAACTTTAAAAAGCCAGACGACAGGCTCTCAACAGGTCGCAATCTCGTGTTTATTAATTTCAGTGAGAAATCCGAAAGAATTCGCCGGAATTGGGACGATTGCAGAATTTCCTGTGCAGCGGTGGCTGGTTGTCGTTTGGTTGGCTGTAGTGTCGTCAGCGGACGGCCTCTATGCAGTGTGTGCGTTGAGTGTTTATTTTTAAGGACACCAAGTCGAGCCCCTTACGGGACTCCTTCGGCGTGCGCCAAACGGGCGGCCTTCCCTTCCCCCCCCCGTATTCGCGCTGTGGCGAGGGTGTCGCAACGGTTCCGAGGCTCGTCGGCCTGGGGCCCGTTCTGGCCTCCTGTGCCCCGTCCCCGCCTGTGCCGCCGCGGCCGCCTTGCGGGGGAAGGATCGGGTTCCCATTGCGGGGTGGGGTTTGGGCGGAGTAGGACCGGATAGGATAGGGGTCTTCGGGAGGGGGGAAGAAGGGGGTGGTTTGAGCTTCTCGGTCAGGAGAAGCTAGGACCATCCTACTTCTTCATATAATTAGTGCTGGTATTTGAGCAAGGTGGTCTTTGATGTTGCTGACGATTGAGGAAACCTTGATCACTCCAACCTTCCATCCACTCTTGATGTGCTTGTACAGTGCAGCTAGTGCTTTCCCGGTTGCACGCACACACAATCAAAATTCAGGGAAAGAGGGA
>Ga0315905_10002490_pt1 | contig 19371 bp, 15 predicted proteins | sample LakEriMetagenome_5_FD_203522 | JGI IMG/M metagenome (GOLD analysis project Ga0315905, IMG submission 203522) | Freshwater fungal communities from buoy surface, Lake Erie, Ohio, United States - Buoy 4 MA121 | ecosystem: Environmental > Aquatic > Freshwater > Lake | place: USA: Lake Erie, Ohio... | reverse complement strand
GTGGGGGGGGGGGGGGGGGTGTAGGGGGGAGTCGGGAGGGGAGGCGGCACCCATGACGATGTGGTTGCCGCCGCCGGTGCCGGTGTGGCGGCCGTCGAGCATGAATTTTTCGGTGCCGAGGCGGAGCTGGCGGGCGTCCTCGTAGACGCCTTCGGTGGCGGCGACGAGTTCGTCCCATGAGGACGTGGGGTGGAGATTGACCTCGATGACGCCGGGGTCCGGGGTGACCTTGATGACGCGGAGGCGCGGGTCCTGGGGAGGCGGTTCGCCTTCGATGATGACCGGGAGGGAGCAGGCGGCGGCGGCGGCTTCGACGATGCTGATGAGTTCGAGGTAATCCGACGCGTTAGGGAGCGGCGGCATGAAGACGTGGAGACGGCCTTCGCGGGGTTCGACGCAGAGGGCGGTGCGGACGATGTCCGGGGCGGACTGCTGCGGGAGCGGGGCGGAATCGGAGAGGAGAGAGGCGAAGGGAGGGGGTGGCGGGCGGCGGGGCGGGGCGTGACTGGAGGGGAGATGCGGCCATTGGGCGATGGGCATCATGGGGTCCGGGTTGTGGATGTATGGATAGGATTCCGGGCGGACCCATGGGAGGGAATCGAGGGGGAGGCGGAGACCCATGGGGGAATCGCCGGGTGTTAGATAGAGCGTTTCGTCGCGAAGGAACCAGTGGCCGCTGCGCCATGATGATCCGTGGCGGGCGATGGGGAGCGTGCAGCCGACGGCTTTGGAGAGCCCCTGAGAGAAGAGACGGCGGAGACGGTCGCGTTCGAGAGGGTCTTCGAGACGGGACTGGAGAGGGTCGACGTTAGAGGGGAGACGGCGTTCGCGCCAGAGGTAGTACCAGACGTCCTCGTAGGCGGTCATGATGCAGTCGGTGGGGACGCCGGCGTGTTCTGCGATGGATTTTGTTAGGAGACGAGCTTCGGCGAGGCCGTGGCCGAGATTGGCGGAGGCGTCGGCGAGGAGGGAGTCATCGCGCCAGAGAGGCGAGCCGTCGGTGCGCCACCAGCAGCCGAGGGACCAGCGCGGGAGCGGTTCACCGGGGTACCATTTGCCGATGCCGTGGTGGAGGAGCCCGCCTGGGCCGAAGCGGGTGCGGAGTCTGCGGATGAGTTGTGAGGCGAGGAGGAGCTTGCGCGGGCCGAGGGCGGCGGTGTTCCATTCTTCGCCGTCGGGGTCGTCGATGCTGATGAAGGTGGGTTCGCCGCCCATGGTGAGGCGGACATCGCTGGAGAGGAGGGCGGCGTCGACCTTGTGGCCGAGGGCGTTGATGGCGTTCCACTGGGCGTCGGAGTAGGGGAGAGTGACGCGAGGGGATTCGTGGATGCGCTGGACGGACATCTGGAAGTCGAAGGAGACTTCAGCGGGTTCGACGGCGCCGGAGATGGGGGCAGCGCTCTGGGGGTCCGGGGTGGCGGCGTGGGGGAGGTGGCCTTCGCCGGCGAGGAGACCGGAGGTGGGGTCGAGACCGATCCAGCCAGCGCCGGGGAGGTAGACCTCGCACCACGCGTGGAGATCGGTGAAATCGCTAGTGGGGCCTTCTGGTCCGTCGAGCGGGGTGACGTCGGGTCGGAGCTGGATGAGATAGCCGGAGACGAAGCGTGAGGCGAGGCCGGTCTGGCGGAGGAGTTCGCAGAGGAGCCATGCGGAGTCGCGGCAGGAGCCTGAGCCGAGGGAGAGCGTTTCTTCGGGGGATTGGACCCCGGGTTCCATGCGGACGACGTAGCGGATGGCGGAGCTGAGGCGCTGATTGAGACCGACGAGGAAGTCGATGGTGCGGAGGGGAGGGGAGGAATTGAAGAAAGAGTTGCGGACCTCGGCGACGAGCGCGGCGAGGTGAGGTGTTAGTGATGAGGTGCGGCGATAGGGTTCGAGTTCGTGGGAGAGCGAAGGGTCGTAGGAGAAGGGGACGGCTTCGGCTTCGGCTTCGAGGAAGAAGTCGAAGGGATTGTGGACGGCCATTTCGGCGACGAGGTCGACCTCGACTTTGAACGTGCGGGTTTTTTCGGGGAAGACGAGGCGGGCGAGGTAATTGGCCTGAGGGTCCTGCTGCCAGTTGAGGAAGTGTTCGGTTGGGGTGACGCGGAGCGAGTAGCTGAGGATTCTGGTGCGGCAGTGTGGGGCGGGGCGGAGGCGGATGACTTGAGGGCCGAGCGCGACGGGGCGGTCGTACTGGTAAGTGGTGACGTGGTGGAGGGCGACGTGAATGGACATGGGGGGTCGGCGCCCTGAGCTGGGCAGATCAGGGACAAAGCATGGGCCGTGCCAGACGGCGGGGTTGGCCGGGAGGGTCAGACTGGGGAGTCTGCCTTGAGCTGGTCGAGACGGCCGGCGGCGTAGGCTTCGAAGACCCTGCGGATTTCGTCGCGGACGCGTTGGAAGACGAGGAATTGTTCGGCTTCGGAGCCGGAGGCGTGAGCTGGGTCGTCGAAGCCCCAGTGGTGGCGGTTGAGCTGGCCTGGGAAGATGGGGCAGGCCTGGTCGGCGTTGCCGCAGACGGTGATGACGGTTTCGACGTTGTCGTTGAGGAATTCGTTGAGGTGTTTGGAGTGATGGGAGGAGATGTCGATATTGATTTCTGCGAGGGCGCGGATGGCGAGCGGGTGGACGAAGCCTGCGGGTTTGGAGCCTGCGCTGGCGACGGTGAAGTCGGGGCCGAGGGCGTTGCGGAGGATGCCTTCGGCGAGGTGGGAGCGGCAGGAATTGCCGGTGCAGAGGATGAGGATGAGGGGTCTGGTCATGGGGTGTTAGAGTCTGTGGTGGGGCGGGTGGCGAGGAAGAGGGGGATGGCGGCGAGCGTGCCGAGGGTTGGGGCGAGGAGGTAGAGCCAGAGGTGCTGGGTGTTTCCGGAGATGAGGGCTGGGGCGAGAGAGCGTGCGGGGTTCATGGAAGCGCCGGAGATGGGGCCTGCGAACATGGCTTCGAGGCCGATGATGCTGCCGATGGCGATGGCGGCGGTGATGCCTTTTTCGCGTGCTCCGGTGGAGACCCGGAGGATGGTGAGCATGAGGATGGCGGAGAGGAGGAATTCGAAGATGAAGCTTTGTGAGGGTGAGCCGGAAGGGAGGGTGGCTCCGAGCGTGGGGTGTGAGGGGAATTGGGAGCGGAGGAGGGCGGAGGCGGCGATGGCACCGAGGGATTGGGCGGCGGCGAAGGCTGGGACGGTTTTCCAAGGCAGGCGGCGGGAGGCGGCGAAGGCGATGGTGACGGCGGGGTTGAGGTGAGCGCCGGAGACATCGCCGAACGTGTAGATCATGGACATGACGACGAGCCCGAAGGTGAGGGCGATGCCCGGGTGGGTGACGGCTCCGCCGCTGACGTCGTTGGAGATGATGGCACCGGTGCCTGCGAAGACGAGGATGAAGGTGCCGAGGAATTCTGCGAGGAGCTTGCGCATGGGAGGGAGCGGGGATTTGTCAGGCCGGGGGTGGGGAGACTGCGAGGGCGGCGAGGGCGGCGGGGCCGACGGGTTCATGGGGTTGCCATGGGAGCCATGCGGTGCGGGCGGCGAGTTTTGAGGTGACCTCGTCGATGTAGCGGTGTTCGTTGAGTTCGCGGCGGCGGAGGAGAGGGTCGCAGGAGCCGCAGCCTAACAGGCTTTGATTGATGACCCATGCGAAGGGTTCGATGCCGGCGCGGTGGAGATCGTCTTTGAGGGCGGCGGCTTCGTGGACTGGGGTGGCTTCGGGGAGTGCGACGAGGAGGATGCGGGTGAAGGCGGGGTCGCGGAGACGATCGAGGAGGTGGAGGACCTCATCTGGCTGGGAGGAACCGGCCTGGCGTTCGAGTTCGCGCTGATAGGCTTTGCTGGCGTCGAGGAGGAGGAGCGTGTGGCCGGTGGGGGCGGTGTCGAGGACGACGAAGCGGTCGGAGCCGCGGCCGACCTCGCGGGCGAAGGCGCGGAAGACGGCGATTTCCTCCGTGCATGGGGAGCGGAGGTCTTCCTCGAGGAGGGCGCGGCCGGCGTCATCCATCTGGGGGCCCTGGCGGGCGATGACTTCGGCGGAATAGGCGGCGGTTTCTGCGGCGGGGTCGATGCGGCTGAGGGAGAGACCGTTGACTTTGCCGTCGAGCGTCTGGGCGAGATGGGCGGCGGGGTCGGTGGTGGAGAGGTGGACCGAGTGGCCGAGATTGGCGAGGTGGACGGCGATGGCGGCGGCGACGGTGGTTTTGCCGACTCCGCCTTTGCCCATGGTCATGATGACCCCGTGGCCGGCTGGGGCGATGGCGGCGACGATCTGGGCGAGGGAATCCATGGGCGGGGGCGACCATGGGGCGGGAGCGGTGGCGGGAAGTGAGGAAGCGTCAGGATCGCGATCGCCTTCGAGGAGGATGCGGAGCCCGGAGATGCCGAGGATGTTGACTGGGCGGAGGGGGACGATGGAGGTGGGGAGGGAGGCGATGAAGGGTGCGGCGCGATCGATGGCGGCGCTGCTGCGGTTGGCCATGGCGGTGGCGGTGGGGTCGTCGGGGCAGGCTGTGGAGAACGTGCCGTTGATGACGAGGATCTGGTGGGAGACGCCGAGGGCGCGGAGTTCGAGGGAAGTGCGTTCGGCTTCGCGGAGGGCGGAGGTCTGGGGGCGGCTGACGAGGACGAGGGTGGTGAGGGACGCGTCGGCGAGATGCTGGACGGTGGTTTCGTAGATGGCGCGTTGTTTTTCGAGACCGGCGAGCGGGCCGAGGCAGGAAGTGCCGGAGGTGCTGGCGTCGAGGAACTGGTCCCATGCTTTGGCGAGGGACATGAGGCGGAGCGTGTGGCCGGTGGGGGCGGTGTCGAAGACGATGTGGTCGTAGGCGGCGGCGGTGTTAGGGTCGCCGATGAGGCCGGAGAATTCGTCGAAGGCGGCGATTTCGACGGTGCAGGAACCGGAGAGTTGTTCCTCCATGCTGCGGAGGGCGGAGACTGGGAGGATGCCGCGCATGGGGCCGATGAGGCGTTCGCGGTAGGCGGCGGCGGCGGCTGCGGGGTTGATGTTGAGGGCGTCGAGGCCTGGAGCGGCGGGGATGGGGGAAGGGAGATTGGATAGGGAGGTTTCGAGGACCTCGTCGAGATTGGAGGCGGGGTCTGTGCTGACGAGGAGGACCTTGCGGCCTGCGGCGGCGAGGCGGACGGCGGTGGCGCAGGAGAGGGAGGTTTTGCCGACCCCGCCTTTGCCGGTGAAGAAGAGGAAGCGGGTGGCGGAGGCTGGGTCGGGGCGGAATTCGGGGAGATTCATGGTGATTCGGCGGTGATGCCGAGGGCGGTGCGGAAGAAGACGGGGCGTTCGTCGCGGGAAGGGTAGCGGCCCTTGAGGTAGATTGAGCCGTCGAGGAAGATGAGCGGGAGGGCTTCGGTGCCGTCGGATTCGAGGGCGGCTTTGACGGCTGGGTTCTGGGCGAAGGCGAGGGGTTGCTGGGTGAGGTTGTAGCGTTCGACGTTTACGCCGAGGCCTTTGAGCTGGGAGAGAGTGGAGGCGAAGTTGACGAGGTCCGGGTCGATGTTAGGGCCGCAGATGCCTGTGGAGCAGCACATTGGGGGGTCGTAGACCTGAATGGTTCTGATCATGGGACAGAATACTTGGCAAAATCGCCAAGTAAAGAGCGGAGGGGTTCAGCCTGCGGTGGAGCAGGAGGGGGAGGAGGACATGCGGTCGACGCAGTTGAGGAAGTCGAGGAAGCAGGGGCAGGAGAGGCGGTAGAAGACCTTGAGGCCGCGTTTTTCCATGGAGAGGAGGCCAGCGGAGCGGAGGATGGCGAGGTGTTTGGAGACGGTGGAGAGGTCAGTGCCGACGAGGTTGCGGAGGTCGCAGACGCATTGTTCGCCGTGCTGGAGGGCTTCGACGATGGTGAGGCGGGAGGGGTGGGCGAGGGCCTTGATGACGTTGATCCTGCTGGTGGTACGCGGGAGCTGGGGAGTGGTCATGGGGCGATGGGAGGGGCCCGTGGAGGGTGGGGATAAGGAGCGTGGTGGGGATGGGGGTGCAAACGGGATCGTGGAGTGGGGGGAGGGGAGAGGGAGCGGGGGGGGTGTGAAAAACCGCTTTACACCTAGGGCAACCGCCCGCAATGCTCGTCAACGTGAGCAGCGACACACAACTACTCGACTCGGGTGCAGCCCCAACCGGCTTCACGAATGACGCTCCGTTCAAGAAGAAGGGCCGAAAGAAGGACCCTGCTGGATCGGCGCTGATGGCCCTTGGTATTTTTGGATCATTGCTGTGCCTTGCGGCTGCGGCGTTGGCGTTTGTGTCACTTTGATTGCGGTGGTCCTGCGGGATCTTCCTTGTGGATAGCGGGGAGATTTGTGTGAGCTGGGCCGTTGGATTCCCCCTTTTATTAATGCTGGACCGGTGAGTGAACCGGAGCGGCGTGTATTTTTTGAAGCATCATGGCTAATGTGATTGTTACCGGCGCCCAGTGGGGCGATGAAGGCAAAGGCAAGATTGTGGATTTCCTCACGGAGACTGCGGATGTGGTGGCGCGTGGGGCAGGCGGCAACAATGCCGGGCACACTGTGATTCAGGGAGGGACGAAGTATGTGCTGCACCTGATTCCGAGCGGGATTCTGTGGAAGGACAAGGCGTGTGTGATTGGGAACGGGGTGGTGATGGATCCAGTGGGTTTGAATGGGGAGATCGACAAGCTGCGCGGGCAGGGCGTGTCGATTGGTGAGAGCAATTTGTTCATCAGTGACCGGGCGCACATTGTGATGCCGTATCACCGTGGGTTGGACCAGCGGCGGGAGATTCTGCTGGCGGCGAAGAAGATTGGGACGACGGGTCGCGGGATTGGACCGGCGTATGCGGACAAAGTGGAGCGGCGCGGTTTCCGGTTTGTGGATGTGGGGGACACGGCGGTGTTTCGGGAGCGGCTGGCGGAGCGGGTGGCGGAGTGCAACGAGTTGTTTGCGGCGGTGGGTGTGGCGCGGTTGGAGGAAGCGCAGGTGCTGGATGAAGTGCTGGGAGCGATTGCGCGGCTGGCTCCGTTCCGGACGAACACGTCGATGATCATTCACGAGGCGGTGAAGGCCGGGAAGAGCGTGCTGTTTGAAGGGGCGCAGGGGACGTATCTGGACATTGATCACGGGACGTATCCGTTTGTGACGAGCAGCAACACGACGGCGGGCGGAGCGATTACGGGGACTGGTGCGGCGCTGCGGAAGATTGATCGTGTGGTGGGCGTGTGCAAAGCGTACACGACGCGGGTGGGGAGCGGGCCGTTTGTGACGGAGAATGACGCGCTGGGCGACCGGTTGCACAACATGGGTCGGGAGTTTGGCGCGACGACGGGGAGGCCGCGGCGTTGCGGGTGGCTGGACACGGTGATGGTGCGGTATGCGGGGATCATCAATGGATTGGATGATCTTGCGGTGACGAATCTGGACGGGTTGGACGGGGTTTCGGAGATTCATGTGTGCACGGCGTACACGCTGGATGGCGAGCGCCTGGAAGTGCCGCCGGCGACGGTGGAGGACATGGCGCGGTGCGAGCCGGTGTATGAGATCCTGCCGGGGTGGAATTGTGATATTACGGCGGCGCGGACGGTGGGTGAGTTGCCGCGGAATGCGCGGGCTTATCTGGACCGGATGAGTGAGCTGACCGGGTTGCCGGTGTCGCTGGTGGGGGTTGGGCCGGATCGTGAGCAGACGCTGGTGGTCTGAGGGGAAGGTGCGGGGGCGCTGGTGACGTGGAGAGAGGAGGCGAGGGCGATGGGCAGGCGCGTGGCGGGAGGGTAGAGGAATGCGGGGCAGGGAGGGAGGTGATTCTGGGAGTGGGGTGGGTGAGGAGAGCACATTTCCTCTTTCGTTTCGGTGGCCCCCTCGTGAGATGGAGGGAGCATGAAATCCCTTCCGTCCGGCATTCAACCTGACAACATCCCGCGGCACATTGCGGTGATCATGGATGGGAACGGGCGGTGGGCGAAGCGGTTCGGGTGGCAGCGGACGAGGGGGCACCGGGTTGGTGCGGATGCGGTGACGCGGTGTGTGGAGGCGTGTCAGGATCTTGGGGTGGAGTATCTGACGCTGTATGCGTTCAGCACGGAGAACTGGCGGCGGCCGAAGGCGGAGGTGGCGGCGCTGATGGCGTTGCTGGACGGGTTTCTGGTGGATCGGACGCCTGAGATGATGGAGCGGAATGTGAAGCTGGAGGCGATCGGGCGGCTGGGGGATTTGCCGGAGAACGTGCAGGAGCGGTTGAGGGAATCGATAGCGAAGACGAGTGGGAATACTGGTGTGACGCTGGTGCTGGCGTTGAGTTATGGTGGGAGGGAGGAGATTGTGGATGGGATCCGGAGCCTGCTGCGGGGGGTTGAGGGAGGGGAGGTGGACGTGGGGGCGATTACGCCGGAGGTCTTCAGTCGGCATTTGTATACGCGGACGTATCCTGATCCAGATCTGCTGGTGCGGACGAGCGGGGAGATGCGGTTGAGTAATTTTCTGTTATGGCAGTGCAGTTATGCGGAGATTGTGGTGATGGCGAAGTTGTGGCCGGATTTTCAGAAGGCGGATTTGTTTGAGGCGGTGGTGCAGTATCAGCAGAGGCACCGGCGGTTCGGGGGGGTGTGAGGGGGAGGGAGGATTTGAGATTTGAGATTTGAGATTGGGGGGCTGGGATTGGGGATTGGGGAACTGGGAACTGGGAACTGGGATTTGAGATTTGAGATTGGGGGGATCCGGGCAAAAGAAAGCGCCCGGACCTCCGAGGGGGAGAACCGGGCGCGCGAGAGATTAGGTAGAGGAGCGGCTGAGCCGATTACTCCGGATTGAGGATGTTAGGGTTTTCGCCGGTGCCGAAGAACTGGGAGCTGAAGACGTTGACTGGTTGGCCGTTGTTGCGTTCAGCGACGAAGAGGTTGGCGCCGAGGTCGTGAGCGGCTGCGGAGCCGTTGACGCGGCAGATGACGGCCTTTTTGCCTTCGAAGACGCCACCGCGTTCATTTTTGTTGCGGGACCACTGACCGGCAGCGCCGTTGGCGAAGCCGTTGGCGATGAGAGGGAGACGACCGTCGGAGGTGTTGTCGAGACCGCCGACGTAGGCGAAGGCGTTTTCACCAGGTTGGAGGGACTGGGTGAAGTCGGGGGCCTGGCCCTTGTCGTTGTCCGGGCGCATGCCTGGGGCGGATTTGTGGTAGGGGTCGTTGGGGATGAAGAACTGCATTTCGTCAGCGCCGTAGCCGCCCATGAAGAGCTGGCGGAAGGCCTGATTGGCGGTGCTGCCTTGCGGGAACTGGCCGTTGTTGGAGCCTTCGAGGGCGAAGGCGCTGATCCACTTGTAGATGTTGCCGGTCTGAGTGGCGGCCTGTTTGGCGCGGATGCCTGGCATGATGGCACCGAAGCCAGCGTAGGCGCCGGCTGCGAGCATGGCGATGATGGAGATGACGACGAGGAGTTCGATCAGGGTGAAGCCCCTGGTCATGGGTTTCTTTTTCATGGATGATGTGAGGTTGTGCGGGGTTGCCCCTGCGGTGGGTTATTATGTTATGGTGGGGGTGGGGAGGCGGGGTGAGCCGCTGGTTTTTCTCTCCAGCTCCGGGTGTAGTTTAGGGATTGGCGTGCGGCGAGGCAAGCATTTTCCTAGGGAATTCCCTGAGTAGGGGCTGTGGGATGGGGGAAAAAGAGCGGGCCGTCCCCTGGGAGGGACGACCCGGGAGAGCGGAGTGGGCTGGGGCCGTGCTGCTGTGTGTGGATCAGGGATTATTGGGGATGAGGCGGATGACGGCCTGTTTGAGGTCGCCGGAGAATTTGAAGGGCATTTTCTGGGCGTAGTCTTCGGAGACGGGGGTACCGGTGTCTTCGCCGCAGTCGAGGGTTTCGTCGAGGGAGAGGCGGAAGGGGAGGGTGCGGTCGATGCGGCCTGAGGCGAGGGTGTTGCCGTCAGCGGAGATGGTGGCGTTGCCGCCCTTGCCGAGGCCGCCGTCGTATGTGAAGTCGAAGACGAGGGAGTGTTTGCCTGGGGCGAGTTTATCTTTGGCGGTGATGGAGTAGCGGGCGACGCCTGCGAGGTTGTAGGTGAAGACAGGTTTGGAGTCGAGGAGGTAGAGGGCGTAGCCTGAGAAGCGGCCGCCGTGGGTGAGGATGATGCCTTCTGCGCCGGAGTCGGGGATGACGAGATCGGCTTCGATGCGCCATGATTTGTTTTTGGTGTCAGGGGCGGCGCCTTCGGGGATGCGGACGAGGCCGGGGAAGAAGGTGAAGGCGTTGCGGCCTGCGGTGAGGCTGGGGCGGTTGGAGACGTCGAGGCGTTCGACCTTGCTGTTGTCGATGGGGAGGACGTTGTATTTTTCGGCTTCGGCCCAGAAGAGTTCCTTGAGTTCGTTGAGTTTGGCGGGTTCGGAGGTGGCGAGGTTCCGGGACTGGGAGAAGTCGTCTGTGATGTGGTAGAGTTCCCACTGGTAGTCGAGGACGGCGACGTTGCCACCGGCGCTGGACCATGGGGGAGTGGGTGGGGTGGTGGCGGCGACCCAGCCGTCGTGGTAGATGGCGCGGTTGCCAAGCATTTCGAAGTACTGGGTCTGGCGTTTGGATGGGGCGTCTGGCTGGTCGAAGGTGTAGGTCATGCTGACGCCTTCGATGGGTTTCTGGGTGACGCCGTTGATGCTGGAGGGAGCGGTGACGCCTGCGGCCTCGAGGATGGTGGGCATGATGTCGATGACGTGGTGGAACTGGGAGCGGACGGCGCCCTTGTCCTTGATGCGGGCGGGCCATGAGATGACGAGACCGTTGCGGGTGCCACCGAAGTGTGAGGCGACCTGTTTGGCCCATTGGAAGGGAGTGTCCATGGCGTGGGCCCAGCCGACCGGGTAGTGGTTGAAGGTGGAGGGGCTGCCGAGTTCGTCCATGCGGCGGACGAGTTCGGAGAAGTCTTCGGGGATGGCGTTGAAGAACGTCATTTCGTTGAGGAGGCCCTGGAGACCGCCTTCGCCGCTGGCACCGTTATCGCCCTGGATGTAGATGACGAGGGTATTGTCGAGTTCGCCCTGGGCTTCGATGGTGTCGAGGACGCGGCCCATTTGAGCGTCGCAGTGGGAGAGGGCGGCGGCGTAGACTTCCATCATGTGGGCGAAGACCTTTTTCTGGTCGGCGTTGAGGGAGTCCCATGCGGGGATGCCTGCGGAGCGAGTGGTGAGGGTAGCGTTAGGCGGAACGAGGCCTGCGGCTTTCTGGCGTGCGAAGGTTTCTTCGCGGACCTTGTCCCAGCCCTGGTCGAACTGGCCTTTGAATTTAGCGATCCATTCTTTGGGGGCGTGGTGGGGTGCGTGGGCGGTGCCTGGGGCGTAGTAGGCGAGGAAAGGTTTGTCAGGAGCGGTGGCGTGCTGCATGCGGAGCCACTGGATGGTGTGGTCGGCCATGTCCTTGTCGAAGAAGTAGTCCTTCTGGTCGTGCGGGGGTTCGACTGGTTTGGTGCCTTCGGTGATGGCTGGGTTCCACTGACTGGTATCGCCGCCGATGAAGCCGTAGAAGTATTCGAAGCCGAGGCCGGTGGGCCAGAGGTCGAAGGGTCCAGCGGCGCTGGATTGCCAGTCGGGGACGTTGTGGTTTTTGCCGTACCACGACGTGTTGTAGCCGTTTTGTTTGAGGATTTCGGCGAAGGTGCCGGCGCTTTTGGGCATGAGGGTGTTGTAGCCCGGGAAGCCTGTGCCTGCTTCCATGATGACGCCGGTGGCGGCGGAGTGGTGGTTGCGGCCGCTGAGGAGGGCGGCGCGGGTGGGGGAGCAGAGGGCGGTGGTGTGGAAGCGGTTGTAGCGGAGGCCGTTTTTGGCGAGCCGGTCCATGGTGGCGGTGGGGATGGGGCCGCCGAAGGTGGAGGAAGCGCCGAAGCCGACGTCGTCGGTGAGGATGAGGAGGACGTTAGGAGCGCCTTTGGGAGCGGCGACGGCCTTGGGGAAGTCCTTGGTGGAGTCCTTGGTGATGCGGCCGATTTTGCCGGCGAAGGCTGGATCGGGGTGAGGGAGGACGGATTGGGCGGAGGCTGGGCCGACGAGGAGGGCCATGCCGAGGAGCCAGAGGGAAGTGCTTGGGCGTTTCATGGAATGGGAATGGACGTGCGGAGTGCAGGTCATGAGGTGGCGCTTAGCATGGATTCGGCGGAAATACAGAGGGAAGACGATGCGAAGTGGCGGATGAGGCGGGAGGCGGAGCGGGTGGAAAGGGGCAGATTGTTGCAAAGAAATGTCCCGGGGTGGCGCTGTGATGACGTGGGAGTGGTGGGCTGACGGAAGCTTGTTCCCGAACCAATTCGATGATAAATAACTTTATGAAGAACACACCCAGATCACTAATGACGGTATTGCTGACGATTGCTGCAAATTTGCCTGTGATGGCGCTGAGTCCGGGGGATGCAGTGGTGCCTGATGCGGTGGGCAAGGCGGATTTTGTGACGGGAGCTGCGCCGGAGCGATGGGTGCCGGGGAAAGTGTATGTGTTCGAGTGCTGGGCGACATGGTGCGGGCCGTGTGTGGCGGCGATTCCGCACATGGACGGACTGTTCGACAAGTACCATGAGAAGGGCCTTGAGGTATTCGGGATGAATGTGTTTGAGGATGGACGGGAGAAGGCGGCGGCGTTTGCGAACAAGAAGGGGAAGGGGATGTCGTATCCGGTGGCGTATGTGGGGAAGGGCGGGGTGTTCGAGCGGGATTGGCTAGAGACGACGGGGATTAAGAGCATTCCGTATGCGTTTGTGGTGAAGGACGGGAAGTTTCTGTTCGGGATTCATCCGGCGTCATTGAAGGAGGAGATGGTGGAGGCGCTGCTGGCGGGAGGGGAGCGGGAGGAGGCGCTGCTGAAGCGGTTGCGGAAGGCGGAGGGCAGCAAGGAGGAGATTGAGAAGCTAGGCGCGGAGTTTTCCGGGGCGCTGGAGGGGAATGAAGGCAAGGCGGAGGAGATTCTCGGGCAGATCGAGGGTCTTGATCCGGACTATGCGATGCTAGGGTACATGAGGTGCATACTGGCGGCGAAGCGCAAGCAGTGGGAGGCGGTGACGGCATTGCTACGCGGCGACGGGGACGCCATGATGAAGCGGGCGGCGGCGATGATGGTGGTGGAGATGATCGCGGGGGCGGGGGCGGGGGATGCGGAGGCGAACAAGGCGCTGGAGGCGGCGGTGGAGAAGCTTGGTGATGAACCGGGTGAGGAGAGGCAGGCGATGGGGCCGTTTGAGAAGATTGCGCTGGCGCAGGGGTTGTGGAAGCTGGGGCGGAAGGATGAGGCGAAGGTGGCGGCGAAGGCGGTGATGGGAATGGGGATGGGAGTGATTCCCGAGGCGGCGCTGAAGGGATTTGCGGAGAGTTATGAGAAGGGGGAGCCGCAGACATTCAGTGAATTCATGGGCAAGATGAGGGAGGCGGCGGGAGACGGGAAGTCTGGTGAGGGGAAGCCGGGTGAGGGGAAGTAGGAGGGGTGTGGTGGTTGCGAGAGGGAGGGTGACAAGACTGCTGGCGGAGAGTAGGGTGGGCGTCTGAATGAAGACGATGACCCTGCCGAAACTGGTCTGTGCCGTGCTGATGTTGCTGGTGAGTGGGGAGGTGCGATCCGCGGAGAGGCCTAACGTGGTGCTGATCGTTGCGGACGATCTTGGGTATGGAGATGTGGGATGTTACAATGAGCAGGCGAAGGTGAAGACACCGCACATGGATCGACTGGCGCGGGAGGGGATGAGGTTTACGGATGCGCACAGTCCGGCGACGGTGTGTACGCCGTCGCGTTACAGCCTGATGACCGGGCAGATGGCGTTTCGGGTGCCGAATGGCGGGAGGGTGTTTGATGGAGTGGGCGGGCCGTCGCTAATTGCGCCGGGGAGGTTGACGCTGCCGGGGATGCTGCGGGCGAAGGGGTATGCGACGGCGTGTGTGGGGAAGTGGCATGTGGGGCTGACGTTTCGTGATGGAGACGGACGTGAGGTTAGGGGGAATGGGGTGGAGGCGGTGAGGCGGGTGGATTTCGGGCGGCGGGTTGAGGGCGGTCCGGTGGATCATGGGTTTGATCGGTTTTTCGGGACGGCGTGCTGTCCGACGACGGACTGGCTGTATGCGTTTATCGAGAATGACCGGGTGCCGGTGGTGCCTGTCGGGTTGCTGGATCGAGGGAAGCTGCCGAAGCATGTGTATGCGAATGACTGCCGGGCGGGGGTGATTGCGCCGGATTTTCCGATGGAGGAAGTGGATCTGGTGTTTCTGAGGAAGAGCCGGGAGTTTTTGGAGGCGCATGTGCGGGAGACGCCGGGGAAGCCGTTTTTTCTGTATCATGCGGCGCAGGCGGTGCATTTGCCGTCGTTTGCGGCGCGGGAGTTTCAGGGGAAGTCGGGGGCGGGGCCGCATGGGGATTTCATCCATGAGTTTGACTGGGTGGTGGGGCAGTTGATGGAGACAATGGACCAGTTAGGAGTGGCTGGGGAGACGGTGGTGATGGTGACGAGTGACAATGGGCCGGAGACGACGAGTGTGGTGCACATGCGGGAGGATCATGGGCATGACGGGGCGCGGCCGTGGCGGGGGGTGAAGCGGGATAGTTGGGAGGGCGGGCACCGCGTGCCGCTGCTGGTGCGATGGCCTGGGCGGGTGAAGGCGGGTGCGGTGAGCGGGCAGTTGACGAGCCTAACTGATGTGATGGCGACGTTGGCGGAGGTGATCGGGTGCGAGTTGCCGGATGGGGCGGCGGAGGACAGTTTCAGCATGCTGCCGGCATGGCGCGGGGAGGATGTGAGGCCGATTCGGCCGTATCTGCTGGTGCAGGCGTTTGGCGGGGCGAAGACGCTTTCGATCCGGCAGGGGAAGTGGAAGTTTCTGAATCACGCGGGTTCCGGGGGGAATCGGTATGAGAACGACGCGCGATTGAAGGGATACATGCTGCCGGAGAACGCGCCGGGCGAGCCTTCTCAGCTGTATCAATTGGAGGAAGACCCTGGGGAGAGGAGGAATCGGGTCCGGGAGGCGGTGGAGAAGGCCGGGGAGATGAAGGCGTTGCTGGAGGCGACGGTGGCGGCGGGGCGGAGTCGGCCGAAGCGGTGAGGCTGGGGTGGGATTGGGGAGAGGTGACCAGGCTTGAAGTCGGGCAGGTTGGGGGGAGCAGAAAGCGTTTCGTTTTGTGGCTGGAGCGGGTAGATTAGGGGAGTGAGTTGCCGGGGGTGCTGAGCCTGACTGAAGGAAAGTCAGGGGTCGGGGCCGCGGCGACGAGCGAACCGATTGAAGTTATGAGATTACTGCCATTTGTGATGATGCTGACGGTCCTTGGAGCCGTGACGGTTCCGGTGATGGCTGCCGGGGAGCTGAAGAATCCTGACTTTACGAAGGGAGAGGCGATACCGGCGCGGGCGGAGCATGACTGGAATCTGGGGCCGACGGGATTGCGGGGGTGGATGTTCAGTGAGGGAATGGCGACGACGGCGGCGCGGCAGATTGCGGTGACGGAGGTGGCGAAGGGGTCGCCGGCGGATGGGTTGATGAAGGTTGGGGATGTGATTCTCGGGGTTGGGGGGAAGGTGTTTTCGGTGGACCCTCGGATGGAGATGGGGAAGGCGGTGACGGCGGCGGAGACGGCGGAGGGTGGTGGGAAGCTGGCCGTGACGCGCTGGCGTGAGGGAAAGAGTGAGGAAGTGGTTTTGAAGATACCGGTGCTGGGGAGTTACGGGGCGACGGCTCCGTACGATTGTGAGAAGTCGAAGCGGATTCTTGAGTTGGGATGCAAGGCGCTGGCGGCGAGGGCAGCGGAGGCTGAAGGGAAGGATCCGATCGAGCGTTCGCTGAATGCGCTGGCATTGCTGGCGAGCGGCGAGGCGGAGTATCTTCCGCTAGTGAAGCGGGAGGTGGAATGGGCGGCGGGGTTCAAGGCTAGATCGATGCAGACGTGGTACTATGGTTATGTGATGATTCTGGTGGGGGAGTATGTGCTAGCGACGGGTGATGAGGCGGCGATGCCGGGGTTGAGGCGGTTGGCGCTGGAGGCGGCGAAGGGTCAGAGTGCGGTTGGGTCGTGGGGGCACGGGTTTGCGAAGGGTGATGGGAGGCTTGGCGGTTATGGGATGATGAATTCGCCGGGGTTGCCGCTGACGATGGGGTTGGTGCTGGCTCGGGAGGCCGGGGTGAAGGATCCGGAGGTGGGGCGGGCGATCGAGTTGAGTGCGCGATTGCTGCGGTTTTACATCGGGAAGGGTGCGATTCCGTATGGGGATCACCACCCGTGGATTCAAAACCATGATGACAACGGAAAGTGCGGGATGGCGGCGGTGCTGTTTAATTTGCTAGGCGAGGTGAAGGGGGCGGAGTTCTTTTCGCGGATGAGTGTGGCGTCGCACGGGGCGGAGCGGGACACGGGGCATACGGGGAATTTCTTCAACATGCTTTGGGCGATGCCTGGAGTGGCGCAGTCGGGTCCGCAGGCGGCGGGGGCGTGGATGCGGGAGTTCGGGGGATGGTATGGTGATCTGGCGCGGCGATGGGACGGGGCGTTTCCGCATCAGGGGCCGCCGGAGGCGGAGCGGGACAGTTATGCTGGTTGGGACGCGACGGGTGGGTATCTGCTGGCGTATGCGATGCCGCTGAAGAAGATCTATCTGACGGGGAAGCGGCCGGGCGGGGTGCCGCAATTGGATGCTGACGGGGCTGAGGCGTTGGTCCGAGACGGGCGGGGATGGAGCGATCGTGATCGTTATGGTGTGTACGAAAAGCTGACGGTTGAGCAGCTGCTGGAGCGGCTAGGGAGCTGGTCGCCGGTGGTGCGGGAACGGGCGGCGAAGGCGGTGGGGCGGCGGAAGGATATGCCGGTGGATGGGTTGGTGAAGATGCTGGAGGGTCCGGGTCTGGAGATGCGTTACGGGGCTTGCGAGGCGTTGTCGGCGCTGGGCGGGCGTGGTGCGGCGGGCGTGGAGGGATTGAGGAAGCTGTTGAGTGAGGACGATCTGTGGCTGCGGATCCAGGCGGCGGAGGCGCTTGCGGCGATTGGGAAGCCTGCGGCTGGGGCGGTGCCGCAACTGCTGGAACTGCTGGCGCAGGTGGATGCGGAGAAGGATCCGCGCGGGATGCAGCAGCGGTATCTGTCGTTTGCGTTATTCGACACGAATGGGGAGCATGGCAATGGCATGCTGAGCCGGTCGCTGGACGGGGTGGACCGCGAGGCATTGTACAAGGCGGTTAGGGCCGGATTGAAGAATCAGGATGGTCGGGCGCGCGGAGCGATCGGGTCGGTGTACCGGAACCTGTCGACTGAGGAGATCCGGCCGCTGCTGCCGGCGATTTACGACGCGATTGCGGTGCCTGCGCCGAGCGGGGAGATGTTTGCGGATTCGATTCGGGTGGAGGGATTGCGGTTGCTGGCGAAGCACCGGATTGCGGAGGGGATAGGCGTTTGTGTGCAGTACATGCGGGAGCAGAATCCGTGGGACAGCCAGGAGCGGACGCCGGTTTTGATGAAGGTGCTGCTGACTTACGGGACGCATGCGAAGGCGGTGATTCCGGAGTTGAGGAAGATTGCCGACTACTTTGCGAATGATGAGAAGGATTTTCCGCGGGAGCTGATGCGGAGGAAGGCGAAGTGCGTGCGCGACACGATTGCGGAGATCGAGGCGTCGACGGAGACGCCGGAGTTGGTGCGATTGAAGGATGGGGAAGGGTGACGAGCGGTGGCGGGTGGGGTGGAAAGAGGTGCAGCGGGTTGAGGGAATTGGATTGTGCGGGAGGAAGGAAGCGGGGAGAAGGTGGGGGGCAGCCAGCAGCCGCTGACGGATTCGAAGGATCTGAACCGGATGGATGTGACGGCGAAGATTGCGGCGCTGGCGGCTGAGGACCGAGGGGTGATTCACCTGAAGGCGTTCGATCTGCCGGTGCAGGAGGAGCAACTGGTGATCACGGCGGCGGGGATCAGGGCGTTGGGCGAGGTGCTGGCGAGGGGGTATCTGGGAGGGAGGTAGGAGGGGGAACAGTGACGGTGGGTTTGAGTCAGGGTTTGCATCAGGGTTTGGTGCGGTGGCGTCGATGCGGGAAGCGAGGGCTTGGGCAGTGCTGCGGTGTTTCCTTGAATCGTCCTGCCGGAGTTGTAACTTCCGGATTGCTCTGAGGCTGATTTCAGCCCGAGCTTCAAATGTCGTTTTCTGATATGGAGGGGAGCATGAGGAATCAGACTGACTGCATGAAGGCGTATGGGGTGGTGCTCATGACGGCAAGCCTGGCTCCCGTGGGACGAGGGGGTACGGCATTGGCACTGGCGGTCAGCGGCAGCGCGATGCGGCAGGGCAGCCAGACGCTGGGGACGCTGCGCGGATCATGCTCACGGCCACCACTCTGGTGCTGGCCGAAATGTTTTCCGGGCGGCAGCAGATCGGTGCCGGCTGCAGACATCCGGGACTTTCAGGCGAGGTCATGGCCGGCACCTGTGCGTCTCCAGCCGGTTGTGCGCCTTCCACTTCGTAGCGAGATAGCGTGCCTCCGCGGCGAGGCCTGTTGCTGATGGTCAGCACTCTTCTGCCATGAAAACCATCGCGCGCACCCATGCTCCTGCCGCGAGCAGTAACCCGGGCAGCAGATTATTTTCCCTCAGGCTGTCACAACGGCAAAGATTTCCCGGATCTGAATGTGCCTGTCACGAGTGACGGGCCGGGACGGGGGGCCGGAACACCCCAAAACACCAAAACACCAACGAAACATGAACAATATGACCGAGACTCGCCGCGGATTCGCTGCCATTATTTCATCCTTCCTCATGGCCGCTTGCGCAGGAATTGCATCTGCTCAGGGTGTCGATGTGGGAAATGGCAACCCGCCCCCGGATACAATGGAATTCAAGGCTGCATCGCTCCGGAAACCCACTCAGATGCAGGAACTCACACCGGGGTTCGAGGCGCGCAACCGCTCTGAGATCACCCTGCGAGCGAGGGTGTACTACCGCGACAAAAATGGGCGGATGCAGCCACTCGGGTACAAAAGTGTTCCAGTCACGTTTTCGGTTGGGCAGGGCGTGCTGAGAACCGCTTGGACTGATCGCAGCGGCTGGGCTACGGTTCGATGCCAAGTTTACTCGACACGCCCGGTTTCAGTGAACGGAATGCCTGTTGGCTGGACGGCGAGGTTCGTCGGTGACACGGAGCTGAATCGGTGTCAAGCCACGCAACGATTCCTCCTTAAGCCCTGAAAACTCAGATTCTGGACGGAGCCGGTTCGACGGCTCCGTCCTTAATTCGTTTTATCGAAGCTTCAAAATTACACACCGAAAAACTAGAGAGAAGAGCCATGATAACAACATTGGAGCCTGTGAATAGACCTATGGCGGCTATTGTTCGAATGCTGCTTTGCGGGATTGCCGGGGCTGCTGCGATGATGATCTGGAAGGCTCCGGACAAGGGCCACAACGCACCTCAACGTGATGTCACTGCTGGAAAACTGCCTGATGCAAAAATGCCATCG
>Ga0315905_10002489_pt1 | contig 19374 bp, 20 predicted proteins | sample LakEriMetagenome_5_FD_203522 | JGI IMG/M metagenome (GOLD analysis project Ga0315905, IMG submission 203522) | Freshwater fungal communities from buoy surface, Lake Erie, Ohio, United States - Buoy 4 MA121 | ecosystem: Environmental > Aquatic > Freshwater > Lake | place: USA: Lake Erie, Ohio... | reverse complement strand
GGCCTAGAAGAAGTCTGAGTCGAACTGCAGATCGTCCTCGGTGAGCAGCTCGAACCCCTTGGCTTTCAAGACGCTGATCGCTTGATCGAGGTTGTCGGCATGGATTGCAGCCGCCCGGCGACCGCTGCGGACCTGCGGAATCGAATAGATGTAGTGCACATTGATTTCGGCACTCATTAGTGTCTGCAGGACTTCCGTAAACGGCTGGTGCGACTGCGGGAGCTGGACTCCAATAATGTCAGCTTCCGTGAAGGTGTGCCCCGCGATCTGGAGTATCTCGCGTGCCAGATCGACCTGGTCCACCACCAGCCGCGCGACGGCGAAATCGACCGAATCGACGACGCTCAGGCTGGCCACCCGCAGGTCATCGCGCTCCAGCTTGCGAAGCAGTTCATGGAGTTTGCCGACCCGGTTCTCCATGAAAACACAGAACTGGTGCAGGCAAGGCCAGTCGTGCCCCCGCATCGTCTGGGGACCGATCTGATCGTCATTGTCGTCGAATTCAGCAGGCATCCGTTCCACTCCGGGAAAGTCCGTGGTAGCGTCCGCTCCACGGGAAAGCAGAGCGGACTGTACGGCAATCGGTTTGCGCGGGTCAAACCGAGTTGTCTCAGCCCACCACCAGATCGGCCCCGTCGATTTGTTCCCTCTGACACGCTTCACGGAGGAAGCTGATGATTCGCACCTTTCTGTTCGACATGGGAAACGTGCTCACACGGTTCTCTCATGCGAGGATGTGCCACCAGATCGGCGAGCTGTGCGGGCTGTCCGAAGCTGCCACGCGCCAGCTGCTCATCGATTCGGGTCTGCAGTGGGACTTCGAGCGCGGACGGATCAGTGAGGAGCAGTTCCGCGACGAACTCTCGCAGCGCGTCGGGCGCTCCCTCGATCTGGCCCAGCTGAGCCGGGCGGCCTCCGATATCTTTGAACCGATCACGGAGATGGAGACGATCATCCGTTCCCTGAAGCAGCAGGGGTTTCGGCTCGTGCTGTTGTCGAACACGTCGATCTCGCACTTCCAGTGGATCGAGCGGCAGTACACGTTTCTGCAGCCGTTTGATGACTACGTCGTGTCGTTCCGGGCCGGTGCGATCAAGCCCGAAGCGGGTATCTACGAGCAGGCACTCCGTCTCATCCAGTGCGAGCCGGGTGAGGCGTTCTACACCGATGACATCCCTGAGTATGTCGCCCGCGGACGCGAGTATGGGTTCCAGGCTGAGGTCTTCACCGGGCCGGAGGAACTGACAGCCCAGCTGGCTCAGCGCGGAGTGCAGGTCTGATGGTGACTTCACCCTCGACGCAACCGCCCGCCACCCCGCGTCCGGCCTCCGCAGAGATCGTGCTGGGTGTGGTCCTGATCGCGGCTGCGGGGCTGTTGCGCTGGCGAGCCAGCCTGGGAGAGTTCTGGCTCGATGAGGTCTGGACCTGGCAGATCAGCCAGAAGCTGACCTGGCCCGGCGGGCTGTTCTACCAGCTTCAGGAAGAGAACAACCACTACCTGAATACGCTCTGGATCTGGCTCGTCGGGCCGAACGCGTGGTGGGGCTGGTACCGTCTGCTGCCGGTGCTGTGCGGAACGCTCTCTGTCACGCTGGCCTGGAAGCTGGCGGCTCCCTCGGCGTCACCTCGCTCAGCCACGGCGCCCGTCCCGTGGGTCACTCCCTGGATCGCAGCGGCGCTATCGGCGTGTTCTTACCTGCTGATTCATTACTCATCCGAGGCCCGCGGCTATGCGTACGCGGTGATGTTCTCAGCCTGGGCGTTTCTGGAGCTGCCGCAAGCAATCACCGATCAGCTGCAGGCCCAGGCATCCGGGAGTTCCGAGGGACTCGGTCGCGCACGGCTGAGGTTTACGCTGGCAGCCTGTGGTGGTTTTCTGTCCCAGCCGGTCTTTCTCACCTGCTACGGAGCGATGGTGATCTGGACGCTGCTCAAGCTCAGGCGGTCGAGCGACTCGGGCCTGGCGCTGCCGGTTTTGTGGAAGACGTTCTTCCCGTCGGGAGCGTTCTTCGTGGCTCTGTACCTGATCGATCTGAAGAACGCGGTCAACGGCGGAGGCGATGTCTACCCCCTGTGGCAGGTGATTCTAGAGACTCTTTCACTCACCGGCGGCGGCCCGTCGCAGATGGGGATGCTGGCGGTGGTCACAGCCGGGCTGGTCCTGGGAGCCTTTGGTCAGGGGCTGCGTGTGCTGCGCCGCGATCACGACGACCGCTGGGTGTTTTATCTGCTGGTCGTTGTGGTGATGCCGCTGCTCCTGCTGGTCGTGCTGCGACGGGCCGAGGTCTACCCACGGTACTTCATTCTGTCCGTCTTCTTCCTGATTCAGGCCGCGGCGATTGGATTGGCTGACCTGCTGCACCGAAGCTGGGCCGGGCGGTCGGTGGCTGTCGTGACGCTCCTGGCCTGCATGGTCGGAAACGGGCAGCAGTACGAGCGATTGGCGATGTACGGTCGCGGCAGCTATATGAATCTGCTGCTGCGGATGGCTCAGGACGAGCCGACGGCGGAGATCGTCGTTATGACCGATCACCCGTTTCGGCACGAGATGATGTGCCGGTACTACGAGCTGCGCTGCGACCTGCGGGGCAAGACACTGAAACTGGTGCCGCCGCCTGAACCTGAAGCTCCGGTCACCGAGCCCGCTCCCTGGCTGCTGGTTCATAAACTCGACCCGGCGTGGCAGCCGAAGGCCGCGATCATGACTCGACAAGGTTTCAAATACCAACTGCAACAGGTGGAACCGTATGCCGGACTGTCAGGATGGGGGCTGGCGCTCTACCGAATTCAGCCTGGGGACTGAGGCTCAGAATCACTTCTAGGTGATCACGATTTCGGTTCCGGCGGAACTCACGCCCTTCGTCCCACGGGTGTCGATCGGGAGCTTCAGGTCGAGCGGGTTCCCGCCTGGATTCGCTTCAAGACAGTTCCAGATGCCGTCGACTCTCCTGCGGTCGTCACCCAGAAGTACGGTCAGGGGTCTGTCGTCTATTTCGCAGCTGGGCTGGATGCGGGATACTACTCATACTCGTATCCCTATCAACGTCTGACGATCAAGCATGCCATCGAATGGGCCGCGAACGACAAGCCACCGGTGCAGGTGACTGCTCCGATGTGCGTCCATAACACGGTGATGCGGCAAACGAAGGCCACCGGAACAAGGCTCTTTGCACATCTGTTCAGATATTTGAATACGAGCCCACCACGCCCTGCCGCAAGACGACATCCCACTCCGGGAGGAGACTGTGCCAATCCACGACATCGCAGTGGAGTTTGGCACGAAATATCGGATTGCCAAGGTCACACAGCAGCCGGATGGCCGCGACCTGCCCCTGATGCCGACAGAGGCCGGTGTCAGCGTGGTTGTGCCTCGCCTGAATATCCATACACTGATCGTTGCCGAATTGAAGCCCTGACACGGATTGTTTGCCCCGGCTGCCCGGAATGGCGAATTACAGTGTCTGTCGCTTGATGAGGGAAATCGGATACAGTATCCTGCTCCGTTCCCAGTTCTCGCGAGGACATTGCCATCTCTCGCAAGTGGATGAGGGAACAGGACTTACAACGCCATGCACAAGCTCCTCCTGCTCGCCGAGCAACCCAATCTCCGTCAGAACGCCCTGAAGTTTCAGATCGGCGATACGGTGGATGTCCATAACCGCATCCAGGACGGTGATAAGGACAAAGAGCGCATCCAGATCTTTTCTGGGATCGTCATTGGCATGCGGGGACGCGGAATGGGTGAGATGTTCACCGTCCGCCGGATCGTCAACGGCGAAGGTGTTGAGCGAACCTTCCCGATCAACAGCCCGAAGATCGCTGACGTGGTCGTCAAGCGGCACGGGGTCGTTCGTCGTGCGAAGCTGTTCTTCCTGCGTGACCGGATTGGTAAGGCCACTCGCCTGACCGAACGTCGCGGCAAGGTGGCAGCCGCCGAGTAAAGTCTCAGGGTGAGGGCTCAGGTCCTCTGCTGATGAAACTCACAACCCTCGCCGTCAGTGGCGGGGGTTTTGCATTTGAGCTATCCGTTTTTCGGTTCGACATCGTCCCTCTGCGCCCGACTCGCGACCCAGGCCGATACGCCCGCAGCCATCAGGAGTTCCACGCCCCACAATGCAACAGGGCGAATTGGTCGGAATGCCGGGGTGCGGTGGAAACGCAGTCTCTGATAGTCAGTCAGCGTTGGAACCATCGCGTCACGTAAGGCTCGTTGGGTTTCCAGGGAGTTCGCCATCTCTTGTACGGAACCCACGTTTCCGATCGGGAGCGGCGGCATCCGCTGAGCTGTCAGCTGACGCAGGTCACGCAAACCCCAGAGCGTGATGAGTAGCAGGCTGACGAGTGTGACACACGCCGCGAACAGAGGGACCAGCCGAGGCAGCCTCAGCTTCCGCGACTGTGCAGCCCAGCTGCTGGCGTAGCCAATCGCACCTCCCAGTATCCAGGCATGCAGCCCGAGCAACTTGAGGCGCGGTGGCATTCCATGAAACACCGGAGCCAGTACCAGTCCGGTCAAAAACGTCAGTCCCAACCACGACAACCAGTCCAGGGATGAACTGCGTTGCTGCGGAGTCGGCTCAGCAGGAACCCTCTCCTCGGTCACGATGATTTCAACTGCTCCAACTGGTCGATCGGGAGCTTGGTCAGATAGTCCCAGGAGTAAATTCCGGTGTCGTGACCATCGGACCAGGTCACCTTCAGTGCGTAGTTCCCGCTGTACTTCATCCCGACCGGGGCCACATCGGCGGGAACCATCGCCGGATTGACGATGCGTTCCCCAGTGAACTCGTCCACGCACGCAGCGCATGGGCAGAGGAGCCGCAGATCCCGAAAGGCCACGCGGGTCTTGGGAGCCGCGGGCCATTCGAATTCAAACACCTGCTGGTCACGCAGAGCCCGCAGACTGGTGGGGAGCACGCTGGACATATTGCCTCGAAGAAGGGGCCAGTACGACGAATCTGCTACTTGGCCCAGTAGTCGATCACCATCGGCTCTTCGAGGATCGGCTTGAGTTTCTCGACGAATGCCTGGTGAGCTGGATGGGGCAGGTACTTGGCTCGACCAGCTTCGTCCTTGAACGTCACCAGGAACAGGTGGGTGAACCCCTTGTCCAGCTTTTCGGGGCTGTTATTGGTGCCCCACTCGTAGTCGACGATCGTGTCGATCTGCTTGGGCAGCTCGCCAAAGGCCTTCACGACCGCGTCGATCTGGTCGGCAGTGGCGTCCTTCTTGAACTTGAACATCACAACGTGGCGCAGCAGTGGCTGCTTCGCAGGTTCAGCCTGAAGATTCATCCACGCGACTCCCAGCAATGCGAGACCCACCAGAGCCAAAGACAGACGACGCGACACAGCGATCTCCCGTTTCAGACGTTGAGCACACTGACCCGATCAGGTCGAGATGCGAGTCTACCGGAATGCCTGCGGAGGTCTCAACCACTCGATCTTGTGATGTACACCTTCCGTGCAGTTGCCTGGATTTACTTCTTGGGCCGGAACGCCACGATTCGCTCGGGGTTTGTCTCCAGTCTCGGCCCCTCGATCAGATCGACACAGTACGGAATCGCCGGCATGACCGCATCGAGACACTCGCGAATCGCCTTGGGCTGTCCCGGCAGATTGACGATCAGAGAGCGGCCGCGTATCGCCGCAGTCTGCCGCGACAGGATGGCTGTGGGGACTTTATCCAGCGAAACCTTCCGCATCAGTTCGCCAAACCCCGGCATCAGCTTTTGAGCTACAGCCTCAGTGGCCTCAGGCGTCACATCCCGGACAGCGGGCCCGGTCCCACCGGTCGTGACAACCAGGCAGCACCCCTGCTGATCACACAGGTCAATCAGCGTTGCCTCGATCACCGACTGCTCGTCCGGAATGACGCGGGCCACTGGCTCCCAAGGGCAGGTCAGCACCTCACGAAAGTACTCCTGAATCGCGGGCCCGCCGCGATCTTCGTACTCGCCTCGGCTGGCCCGATCGGAGACTGTGACGATGCCGATTCGGGCACCGTTGGTGGGGGAACTCATGGGGAGGACCTGATTCGAGACCGTTGCATCGGAGTTCGCTCACATGTGCGAACGCTCCAGAACCTCCCATTCTTGCGAGTTTGGCCCGCCTGGACTATCATTCCGGCTTGTTTCGCCGAGTCTTCCACGTGGGAGAGCGACGAAACGGGTTCCTTCGGTTTTGCACTCAGGACTCCGCGTCTCATGGCATCACGTAAACCCCCCAGCCGTTTGGACAAGCGTCGCGAAGCAGAAGCTGTCGAGGCGATTGAAAAGACCACAGCTGGCGGCAAGAAGAAGGCTGCGACTACCAAGGCCAAGACGACCCGCCGCAAGGCCAAGGCTGTCGAGCGCAAGCGCCTGGTCTGGGGCGTCTTCAGCGGAACACTCCGCGAAGAGGCCCGCTTCCCGTACAACGAGCGGGCACAGGCTGAGGAAAAGCTGGAAGCTCTCCGTCAGAAGAGCAAGAAGCTGTATTTCATTCAGCCGATCAAGGAATTGATCACCGACGGTTCCGCTCAGCCGCGCCCGTTCCTCGACGATGATGAGGAACTGCCCCCCGCCAAGCTGCGTCGTCGTCAGAACGCCAGCAAGGAAGAACGCGACGAAGTTCCTGCCGAGGAATACACCGACGACGTGGATGATCGGGACTTTGACCTGTCCGACATGGGGATGGGCGACGGCGACGAAGATTAAGCTTCGCTGACCGCACGAACAGCTGCAATGCCTGTCGACCGATGTCGGCAGGCATTGTTTTTTCCTATTCAAGCGTTTCGTGAATTCCGAGGCGGACGCGGCAAAGTCGCGTTGCCTGGACTGGTCGAGTGATGGGATCATGCCGATTCATGAATTCGGCCCGCTTCCGCTTGCCCCACTCCAGCCGTGTCTCGTTCCGCCACTACTCGCGCTGTCGCTGTCATTGACGTCGGTACCAACTCGATCCGGATGGCGATCGCTGAGATCGACTCGGCCGGTCGGGTGCGGGTCATCGAGAACCTTTCGCAAGGGGTCCGTCTGGGCAAGGACACCTTCACGGTCGGCGAGATTTCGCGATCCACGATCGAAGATTGCGTGCGCGTCCTGAAGACCTACCGCAAGAAGCTGGCCGAGTATCAGATCACCCGGTCCGATCAGATGCGCGTGGTCGCCACCAGCGCCGTCCGTGAGGCAGTCAATCGAATTGCGTTCGTCGATCGCATCTACGTGGCGACCGGTCTGAACGTCGAGACGATCGATGAGCCAGAAGTTCATCGCATCACGTACCACAGCATTCGCCAGCAACTGGAAGCGCATCCCGAGCTCGATGACGCTCGTGTCGCAATCGCGGAAGTCGGCGGCGGCAGCACCGAACTGCTGTACGTCGATGGAGGCAACGTGGCGTATTCTCACGCCTTCCGCCTGGGCTCCCTGCGGCTGCACGAGTCTCTGGAATCTCTGCGGGCCACGCAGTCTAAGCTGCGCGACATCATGGAAAGCGAAATCCAGCGCCAGCTAGAGACGCTGCCATCGCACATCCCGGCCAATCGCAAGGTGGAACTGATCGCTCTGGGAGGCGACGCCCGCTTTGCCGCCCGGCAGATTCTCAAGGAGCTGACACCCGGGCAGTTCAGCGTCATCACCGTCAAGCAGCTGGCCAAGTTCGTGGATAGCTTTCTGGAGCTGGGTGAAGACGCGATCGTCCGCAAGTTCCGGATCCCGTTTGCCGAGGCCGAGACCGCCGGACCGGCCCTGTTGACCTATCTGGAACTGGCTCGGCTTCTCGATATCGAGCGGATTCATGTCAGCACGGCCAACCTCCGCGAAGGTCTGCTGCGTGAGATCGCGGACGGTGGTGTCTGGACCGAGGACTTTCGCCAGCAGATTGTGCGATCCGCACTCGAACTGGGACGCAAGTACAGTTTTGATGAGGAGCACGCGGTCCAGGTTGCCGAACTCACACTGAAGCTGTTTCGCGAGCTCAAAGCGGAACACGGATTTGACCAGCGGTATGAACTGTTGCTGTACATCTCGGCGATCCTGCACGAGATCGGGTCTTATGTGAACACCAGCAGCCTGCACAAGCACTCGATGTATCTGGTGATGAACAGCGAGCTGTTCGGGCTGTCGACAGCGGATGTCCTGCTTGTTGCATTGGTGACCCGGTATCACCGCCGGTCGACCCCCAAGCCCACACATCCCTACTACAACACGCTCGACCGCGATGGCCGTGTGGCTGTGGCCAAGATGGCGGCGATCCTGCGCATTGCACTGTCACTGGATGCTGCCCGGTCCAGCCGCATTCGAGAGCTGGAATGCCACCGCAAAGGGAATTCTCTGATCGTTTCGATCCCCGGCGTCGAGGACCTGTCCGTCGAACAGCTGGCGCTCAAGCAGAATCGCGGAATGTTTGAAGATGTCTTCGGGCTGCAGGTCCAGTTCCGGTCGCAAACTCGCAGCTGACCCTTGTTCGATTGGTCAATGAGGCGACTGATTCTCGAGCAACTGAATCGAGCGCCACGCTCCCGTCCGGAACCGCCAGAGGAGCGCCGCAGCCAGCAGTGCCAGGTAAGCGACAATCCAGCTGGCCGCAGCTGCATCGCCCCAGTGGAAGTACTTAACGCAGATCAGTGATCCCGGTACGAAGACGACCCAGGCGATGACGAGCCGCGCGATCATCGGGAATGTCGTGTCTCCCGCAGCTCGCAGTGACTCCGCCAGTGTCGTGGCGATCGCATCGACGAGTTGCCAGGCCGAAGAGACCATCAGCATCCGGACTCCGATCTCCAACAGCTCCGGGCCCCCTTCTCCACGTGCAAAGTGGCTGATGAGCCAGGTCGGAATGCCCAGATAAAGAATGCCGGTTGCTCCCTGCCACAGCAGTGTGGCTGCTGCCGTCAGAGCCACCGCTTTGGGGACACTGTCACGCATCCCGGCCCCGATCGCCTGGCCGACGAGAATTGCCCCACCACTAGCAAGTCCAAATGCTGGCATGAACGACGCAGAGTTCAAACTGAAGACGACGTTCATGGCGGCCAGCGTCGGTGTCCCCAGCATCCCGATCACGCCGTTGGTGAAGAAGATGAAAGCAAAAATCTCCAGAAACCAGTTCACCCCGGCCGGGAATCCGAACTTCACGAGCCGCCAGAACTCGGTCCAGATCCAGCGTGTGGGAGGGAGTGAGCGCCCCTTGAGCAGGAAGTAGCCAAACAGCCCCAGGAAGGCGAACCAGGTCGACAGAGTGCTGGCCCAGGCAGCACCTCGGACTCCCAGTGCCGGGCATCCCCAGTGCCCCTCAATCAGCAGCCAGTTCCCAAAGATGTTCACGAGCATCAGGAACATGTTGGCCACCATACCAGGGCGGGTCTGGCCCATACCTCCGAAATAGTTGGCCAGCGCTTCGATCCCGATCGCCGCCCCACCGCTCAGCATCCGGATTCCCATGTACCCGATCATCAATTCGCGGACATCGGCCTTCAGCGGAAGCTGGCCCAGCACCGTCGGCACAGCCAGGATTCCCACCATGCAGACAACCTGCATCACCATCGCCAGAAACAGGCCATACCAGCCGAACCGCCGCGCTCCCGCGACATCACCCTGCCCATACATCTGCGAGCAGAAGCTGGACACGAGGAAAATCATGGCCAGCGGGAAGATCAGAATCGCGAACGAGTTCATCGCCCCAGTCGAGGCGGCCGCCACCGCCGAGGTCCCCAGCGCCGACACCATTTGAGTGTCGCAGAGCCCGACCACCGACTGGCTCATCCGCGATATCATGATCGGCCAGGCCACTTTCCAGAGCCCCCTGGCGGAGATGTCAGGCGGGTGGGCGTGGCTGGCAAATTCGGATGTCATAGCGTCCGTGCGGAGTGGAGAGCGGTCGACAATCTTCGACCGATGGCGGACACCGAAATCCCGGCCAGGTTCGCGACGAGCGAAGGATAGGCTCGGGACTTGAGCTGACCGCCGAGTCGAGAGGTGTATCGCAGCCAGCCTCCCCTGCCAAGGCTCACCCTCACCGGGATTCGGCGATCAGTTCCGCGAAGTGAAATCCATCAACGACAGCGACCGTGGTGATGCCGGCCAGCAGTTGGAGGCCGAAGGCGACTCGCTGACAGTGTCGGTCCGTCTCCAGGGCCTTGGCTGCGGTCATAACCGGCCAGGGAGCAAGAAAAATCCAGAGTCGCGCTGCCTCGCCCATGTTCTTCCCGGAGAGCCACAGGATCGCCCATACCATGCACCACGCAGCTGCGTGTGAGAACGCAATCGGGGCAAAACCACGTTGACTGAATGAGCAGAGCAGCCCCGCTGCAGTCAGACACGCCAGCGGCGCCCCCAGAGCCAGTGCCACCTCCACCGGATTCACCACCAGCCACAATCCGAATGAGCGGCTGTTGTGGTCATAGAACATCGCGTGGTTCTTCAGATTCTCAATCCAGATGACTGCAATGTTGCAGCTCCCCCACAGCGACAACGCCACGAGAGGCAGGACCAGGCCCAGAACAGCCAGCGCGACAGCCGTGACATCGGTCGCGATTGTTCTTTCGCGGAACTCCTCTCGACGCGACCAGCGTTCGAAACAGGTCTGAAGTGTCAGGAGCAGCGCAATGGGAGCCAGCGCCAGTGTTAGCATCAACCCGCAAAAGAACCCCACCCCGGCCAGGACGCAGCGCCCCCAGCAGCGCCTTGACCAGCCATCCAGCCACAGCCAGCAGCTGGTCGTGGCGATCACGGGGCACAGCAAATCGGACTTCGGGAAAAAGACGAGCAGGCTCACCACCAGAGGCCATAGGAGTGCAGCACGGCACGCCGTGGCTCGATGACTGAATCTCTCAGTCAGCCGATAGATGGGCCACGCCGCCGCCGCCGCCGCCAGCAGAGTCAATAACGTCGCAGCCCAGAGCGTGGCTTCGGCGGCCGGACTGAGCGGATCGCCGAGCGGAGTCGGAAACGACCGCAGCGTCTCAAACGCTTCATGAATCGCGGGCGGCTCCGTGGCAATTACCACTTGAGCCAGACGCGGGTACTGCTCCATGGAATTCAGCAAACCGCGGTAAACCAGCGTCAGCCCAGGAGGGTGCGTTCCCAGATGCAAGTATCGGTCCGGATCATTTCCCTGTGAGATCGAGTCGCGATACGCCGCCAGAAAGCTGCGGGAGTCTTTGACGTCGAAAGCTGCCTGCCAGAAGTACCCCTCAGTTCGCTTGTAGTAGAGGACCGTGGGCGCCCTGCCGATACCGTGAAACTCCGGGAAAGCCAGAAGCATGCCTCCCAGCCATACCAGCCCCAGGAGGGCTGGCCCGAGTGGGCTCACTCGACTCGGCAGAGTCGCTGACTCTTCGCGAGCCATTAACCACTGTGCGGCCCACCAGTACCCGGCTCCGAGTGTGCTCGCGAGAATCAACGAGATCGGGTCGATCTCTACGAAGGCCCTGCGAGCCCAGGTCCACTCTCCTGGAACGCCGAGAGGGATCACTGGCCAGCAAATGATGGCGAGTGAGGCCAGTGTCAGGCCCACCAGCCAGACGATCATCCGCGAACTCGTGGGACCGGGAGAAGGAGATGCAGCTGTCATGTTCAGCCTCTCCCCGGGCGGCTTGGCAACGATCAGACTTGGTGCCGCCGATCGTAAGTACAATTCCGATTGCTGGCTAGCGGCGACGGAGCCCAGGATGGAGCTACCCGGTGACTTGAAGACAGCGTTGCGGTGAAAGTCTCTCTCCGGACAGCACTTGCGTTGTCAAATCCGTATTTTTTCCGCTGGGGTGGTCGCCCCACGCAGACGTCGATTGCTCCCTGACCGAATAATGGCGATGATGTGAATCGACTTGGCCTGCGTGCGCAGGTCCATTGAGTGACTGGAGTTCCGCCTCATGCAATCGGCGTCCATCGTGAACGATGACGAGACTGGTTCAACCCCCTTGCGTCCCAAGCGTCCCGTGCCGGACGGTCTGTGGGTCAAGTGTGAAAACTGCAACGCCACCGTCTTCGGCAAGAAGGTGGACGAGAACCTGGGAATGTGTCCGGAATGCGGCCATCACTTCTACGTGTCGGCCCTGACCCGGATCGGCCAGCTGCTCGATGAAGACAGCTTCGAAGAGTGGTTCGGCGAGCTGTGCCCCATCGACATTCTGGGGTTCACGGACAAGAAGACCTACGCTCAGCGAATCGTCGAAGAGCAGAAGCGGACCGGGATGCGGGATGCCTGCATCGTCGGTCGAGGTTATATGCGCGGCCGCCCGCTGGTCGTCGGCCTCACAGATTCTTCGTTCATCATGGGCAGCATGGGCTCAGTGGTCGGCGAGAAGCTGACCCGGGCTGTCGAGGAAGCCACGCGTCTGCGATTGCCCCTGGTGATCGTCAGCGGTTCGGGCGGCGGCGCCCGCATGCACGAGGGGATCTTCTCCCTGATGCAGATGGGCAAAGTCTCAGCGGCACTGGGGAGATATCACGACGCCGGGGGGCTGTACATCTCGGTGCTGACCAACCCGACGATGGGCGGAGTGGCTGCGAGCTTTGCCTCGCTGGGTGACATTATGATCGCCGAGCCAAAGGCGATGATCGGCTTTGCCGGCCCCCGTGTGGTGAAAGCCACGGTGAAGCAGAACCTGCCTGAAGGGTTCCAGACCAGCGAGTTTCTGCTGGAACATGGATTCGTCGACATGATCGTTCCACGAAATGAGCTGCGAGCCGAGATTTCCCGGCTGATCGACTACTGCACGATGAAGCCCATTGAGGGTTGAAAGCTGAGAGGCCGGCGATCGCGAGCCAGTGTCTCTCTTTCGATTCCTCGCAACTCTCCACCCCCGGTATTCCCATGGACTTCCTCAAACGTCTGTTTCAGCGGAAACCGAAGGTCGAGAAAGTCGACGTCAAGCGGCGATTCGAGCTGCATGGGCGAGTCGGTCAGGGAAGCATGTCCAAGGTCTGGCGGGCCACGGACACAATTGGCAGCAAACCTGTCGCGCTCAAGGTGCTCGACAAGGCCCGGCTCGCGCGACTCGATAATCGGTTCAAGAGTCTGGGACTGAAGCGACCGCACGAGGGCGAAATCTCGATGTCGCTTCGCCATCCCAATATCGTCAAAACCTTCGAATGCGGGATCACCACCGACGACGAAGAGTTTCTGGTGATGGAGTTCGTCGACGGCGTCAGTCTGAGCTATCTGGTCGAGAGCCAGAACGCTCAGATGAAAAAGAATTGCCTGTGGTACTGCATCCAGCTGGGGGAAGCTCTCGACGCGGTCCACCGGGCCGGGTACATCCACCGCGACCTCTGCCCGCGAAACGTGATCGTCAGCAACGAGTATGTCGTCAAGCTGATTGACTTCGGCCTCGTGGTCCCGAATACCGACCCGTACAAGAAGCCCGGGAATCGGACCGGGACGGCGAACTACATGGCTCCGGAACTGATCAAACGGCAGCCCACGGACGAGCGCATCGACATCTTCTCTTATGCAGTCACTTGCTTCGAAATGTTCACCAAGCAGCTTCCGTGGGACTCGGGAGATACCCTGGAAAGCGTGTTGCAGCACATCAACTCGCCGCCGCGCGACATCAAGAAGTTCGCCCCGAAGCTCGATGACCAGGTCTGTCAGGCGATCATGAAGGGACTGGAGCGTGACCCGCGCGATCGGTGGCAGACAGTCCGCGAGATGATCCTGGAGCTGCGGTCGGCTGCGGAACGTCTGCGAGCGATCCCGAGTGAGTGAATCTCGCTCCGCATGACAGATTTTCTCCAAATCGTGTTGACCAACACCTGGGTCGCGATACGATAAGGGAATGTTGAAACGTCTGTAGACCGCTCGGTCTGGAGCATTTCTTGAACCGGTTCACCTCCCCAGTGACGAATGTCGTCCGCCGCATTGCGGTGCCGGGGATTGTGTTTTTTCTGGTTCTGGCTGCGAATTCCAGTCTGTTTGCGGCTCAGTGCGGTGGTTTTCCCAAGGGGTGGAAGCCTGCCGGTGTTGAGAGCGAAACGGCTCAGGCGCTGACGGAAACTCCGGTTGAGCGTCTGTCAAAATCGACAGCCCCAGCGGCTCCGGCTCGCTCCTGCCACTGCGAGGGATCCAAGTGTGCTCCGGCCGCTCCTCCCTCAGCTCCCGATCAACGTGTCGCTTCGAGCGTCTCGACGGATGCTCATTTTGTGGGTGCCTCCGCTGCTGATTGCACGGTTATGTCACCCGAGTTCCCGGCCGCGGTGAACTCAAAAATCCGGTATGAGGTCGTGCTGGGCCTGCTGCGCCCACCTTGCGGGTGCTAGGCCAATGGGGTTTCTCCGTGTGAGCCGCTGCGCGGTGTTTCGACTCGGAAAACCCGTTGTCTGTTGCCTGTGACGCGAGTGCATCTGCGCACTCTGTCCCCCAGCTTCTGACTGTTTCGGCCCTCTTTCAGCTTTTTGGGCTGAGTCAATCGACCTCATTCGCGCGGTCTTACGCGCTCAAGGATTCTCCATGTCTAACTCCCTGCGCCGGCGTGGCTTCACGCTCATTGAACTCCTGGTGGTGATCGCGATCATCGCGGTCCTGATTGCCCTTCTGCTGCCTGCTGTGCAGCAGGCTCGCGAGGCAGCTCGCCGCTCTCAGTGCAAGAACAATATGAAGCAACTGGGTCTGGCGATTCACAACTATCACGACGTGTTCTTGTGCTTTCCGATCGCGGACGTCAACGGAACTTCGAACCCGGTGTCCGCCCACGCCCGGCTGTTGCCGTACATGGATCAGACGCCGGTATTCAACATCATCGATTTCAACGTCCCCTACGATCACCCGAACAACGACCGGGCACGACTGACCGAGCTGCCGGTCTTCCGCTGTCCCTCGGACACCGAGAAGCTGATCGGGGTCTCCGGCGGTCGCAACAACTACTTCTGGAATGCCGGGAACGGAGTCGTGATGTATGCCTCCGGGGCTGCGGGACAGCCAGCTCCGAACGGGATTCTCTACCACAACGTCAAGGTACGGTTCTCGGAGATCACGGACGGCACCAGCAACACAGCTGCGATGTCCGAGAAGATGACCGGTGACGGATCGAACTCGATTTCCTCGCCAAAGACCGACACCTACCGTCCGGGAACCTATCCCAACAACGCGGACGAAGCTCAGCAGCAGTGCGATGCGACGAACACGGCCGACCTGACCAAGCAGGGGTATTCGCTGGTGGGTGTCCCCTGGCTCCAGCAGTACCACTCGACCAATCAGTACAACCATGTGCTGCCACCGAATGGTCGGTCCTGCATGTTCCCACCAGGACGAATTGCCACGACCCCCAACAGCAATCATACCGGCGGGGTCCACATGCTGCTGTGTGATGGCTCGGTGCGGTTTGTCTCAGACAATATTCACATGGGAACCTGGCGCGCCCTGGGCAGCGTCAACGGCAACGAGGTGATCAGCGAGTTTTAGGCCCGCTGTCATCGTCACCTGTGCCGACCGGAGCCGAGTCCGGTCGGCACGGGGGCGATGTTTCGATTCACTCGTTATCTCGACTGGAAGGTCTTTCTGGCTTCCGGTCATCGTCCTCAGGGTGTTGCCATGTTGGTTGTCGCGCGGGCGGTATTCGCCGGCTTTTTGCTGCTGATCGCGCTGGGCTGTTCCGGAGCCCGTGACCTCGATCTGGATCCCGACATTGCTCGCAAGTCTCTCGACAAAGCCCTCAAGGCGTGGGTCGACGGCAAGAAGCCGACCGACCTGCAGCCCGAGATCATCGTCGGAGACTACGTCTGGGAGTCCGGCAAGAAGCTGCTTTCGTACGAGATCAAATCGAACGAGATGAGCGACGGAAACAACCTGCACCTGTTTGTTGTCTGCCAGTTTGCCAACCCCAAAGGCAAGAAGCCGATCAAGACCGACGTGACCTACATCGTTGGAACCGATCCGGTCATCACCATCTTCCCTCAGTAGCCACTGAGACCTTGGATAACAGAATCATGTTGAATTCGCGTTGGCCTCACTCTGCGATGATTCTTCTGTTGGCTCTCGCGCCGGGGATGATCGCCCGGGCTGCCGAGCCGGTGGAGACACCACTCTCGACGACTCGTCCCGAGATGAAGAAGCAGATTCAAGGCCTCAAGGAACGGACAGCCCGGCTGCCACTGCCTCCCCTGACTCCTGAGGATCGTGCAGCGGGGCGTCCGGTCGTCAATAACGCTCGCTTGCGGTCGCTCTATCTGCCGGCGTCCTGGCAGCCGTTTCTCGTTCCAGGCTGGGGTGGCAGTTCGGCGGTGAAGCCCGGTGCGAGCACCACCGCGATTCTGAATTCCCTGCAATCGAGCCCAGACTACGCCTTCAAGACGCGACTGTTCTGGATCGTCTCTCGCACGAATGATTGCCAGTACTGCCTGGGGCATCAGGAGCTGAAGCTCAAGCGGGTCGGCATGACTGAGAACCAGATCGCGTCTCTCGACAGCCGCTGGGACCTGTTCCCCGCCGCTGAGCAGGCAGCAATGAAGGCCTCGCGCAAGCTGACGATCGCTCCCCAGGAGTTCGGCAAGCCGGACATCGCGGAACTCCAGAAGCAGTTCTCCGACAGCGAGATCATCGACATCGTCTACACGGTCGCCCGATACAACGCGGTGAACCGCTGGACCTCCTCGACGGGGATTCCGCAGGATCAGGCATTCGGAGGCGAAGAGCCCAGTGAACTCGATACGCCGACGGCGGACGAGTTCGCGAACGTGCCCTCGAAGGTCGCGCCCAGTGATTACAAACCTCGCCCCGACTGGGAGTCGCGAGAGGTCGTCGCGGCCGCCCTCCAGGCAGCCCGCAGTCGCACTCCCTGCGTCGAGTTGCCGTCCGTGGAAGACGCCCGTTTGATTCTAGCAGCGGATACTCCCGGAGTGACCCCGCCCGCCTGGTTCCAGGCGATGGCCCGGCTGCCGATTGCGATCGACGCCTGGAAGCAGCGGCAAGCTCTGGTTCGTGACGGAAAGACCGCAGCGGACCTGAGGGTTCAGATTGCCTGGGTTTCGGCTCGTGAGAATCGAGCCTGGTACTCCGCCGGTCATGCCCGAGCCCGCTATCTGGCCCTGAGGGGGGACGAAGCCCTCCTCGATTCCTTTGTCGCCCTGGAGCAGGCCGCCCAACCCGGTCCCGCAGAAGCTTTGCGTTTCGCCCGCAAGCTGACGTCCGCTCCGCACACGATTCGGGACGCCGACATCGCCCGGCTGAAGGAGCATTTCTCAGACCACGAAGTCGCGGAAATCATTCAGCTGACTTGCGAGGCCAACGCTTTTGATCGCTTTACCGAAGCCCTCCAGCTGCCCCTGGAGATGTAGTCCGTCACTCCGTCCACTCCCGATTGATGAGGTTGTCCATGCGCCGCCCACTGTTCGCCACTGCCCTCTTGGCATTGTCCTGGGGCCAGCTGCTCCGAGCTGACGAAGTGGTCACGACCGCTCGTCCGATCCCGCTCACTCGTGATGAGATGAAGCGGATGCTGGAGGAACTCAAAGGCCGCACGATTCGCATCCCGCTCCCCGAACTGACAGAGGCCGATCGCGCGGCGCTGGGCGAGCGAGCCGATAGCTACGAATCTCGCCTGCGGCATCACTATCTCCCTGCCGGGGAAGGCTCGGTCTTCGGCGGTCGACCCCAGCCCCCAGCTCAGCCGGGAGCCCCGCCCGCGCCGCCCCGTGATTTCACGCGGAATGCGGATGAGAACATGACGCTCAGCTACTCGTTCAAGACGATGCTGTTCTGGATCGTGGCGAGGACGAACAACTGCCAGTACTGCCTGGGACATCAGGAGCAGAAGCTCTCCGCTGTTGGCATGACCGAAGAAGAGATCGCCGCGCTCGACTTCGACTGGAAGCGGTTCAAGCCCGCCGAGCAGGCAGCGTTTGCCTATGCCCGCAAGATCACTTATTCGCCGCATCAGATTGGGGACGCTGATATTGAGGCTCTGCGGAAGCACTACACCGATTCGCAGATCCTGGAGATGACCCTCTCCACTGCGGGCAACAACGCTATCAACCGCTGGAAGGAAGGAGCAGGGATCCCACAGTCGAAGGATGGCGAGAACTTCTTTCGCCGGGCCACCAACTTGCCGAAGGATCGACCCGTTCCCGACAAGTCCTTTCTGACTCCGACCGCAGCTGAGTTCTCGACCGCGAAGTCGCAGGTCGTTCCGTTCGTCGTCGATGTAACCGGCAAGGCAGCAGCCACCAGCTCACGGCCGGCGCTCGAATCACGCGAACAGGTCGAAGCGGCGCTGGCTGCGGCTCGCACTCGCCAGCCGCGACTGCCGCTCCAGAGTGAGGAAGCAGTGCGAGCCGCGTGGGGCTCAGAAGTGCCCGAGGGGCGTGTCCCGAACTGGATGCGGCTCATGGCCACGTTCCCCAACGAGGGGAAGAATCGGCTGCCCAGCCTGCAGGCGATGACAGCTGAGCGGGGAGACCTGTCACTCAAGACCAAAGCCCAAGTGAGCTGGATCGTGGCCCGGCTCGATCGCGCGTGGTACGCCGCCGGTCAGGCACAGGCTCAGCTGAAGACGCTCGGCCAGACCGATGACCAGATCTTCGCCCTGGATGGTGACTGGCACGAGTTCACCGCCGAAGAGCAGGCAATCTTTCGATTCGCTCGGGATCTGGCAATGAGCCCGATTGCGCTCACCGATGCCGAGGTCGCAGCTGCTCTCGATGCAGCGGGGCCGCGGAAGGTCGTTCAGCTGGTGAACTTCGTCACCGGTCGCGCGTACTTCGACCGCGTGACGGAGGCTGCAGGTCTGCCGCTGGATGATTGAGACCGATGAACCAATCTTGCTCTCGCCGTGAGAGCAAGCCGCGAGGGAGGGTCCTGGAACGCCCCTCCCTCGCGTTGTTTTATTTGCGGACTACTTGAGCCCGCCCTGCGAGATCAACCGCCGCAGGTTCTGCTCGCGCTGGAAGAAGTTCTCTTCGAGCATGTCGATCACGCGCCCCTCGGTCAGAAGCAGGCCAATGATTCCGCCGGGCTTCTCGAACTCGATCCGATCAATCATCCGGGTCTGATCGCCCGCAGCCTCGAAGTGGTGTTCGTGCCGCCAAGCCCGCATGGGGCCCTCGATCTGAGTCTCGACGATCAGTTCGTGCCGTGTGAAGACCGTGATCTCATGAATGGCCTTCTGGACCTGACTCATCGCCATCATCTCGATGACGATGCGCGAGCCCTGTGAGACGATCTCCGGGGCCTGATGAAACTTGAGGCCCAGATTGGGGTCGCTGATCTTGACGACATTGGCCGGACGGGACAGGAACTCAAACAGCACCACGTGCGGGACGGGGAGCAGAAGTTCCTCTTCGAAGATGGCCATCGGAATCTCAAGCAGGAGCGCGGGGTGACTTGCGAGAATTGTCACGCGATTCGCTCATCGCGGCAAGCCTGTCCGGATATCGTGAATCGTTCCCGAATCGATCAAGGA
>Ga0315905_10002488_pt1 | contig 19375 bp, 18 predicted proteins | sample LakEriMetagenome_5_FD_203522 | JGI IMG/M metagenome (GOLD analysis project Ga0315905, IMG submission 203522) | Freshwater fungal communities from buoy surface, Lake Erie, Ohio, United States - Buoy 4 MA121 | ecosystem: Environmental > Aquatic > Freshwater > Lake | place: USA: Lake Erie, Ohio... | reverse complement strand
TGACTTGCCAACACAAATGGGTTACGACTCTGACCACCCACGCGCTGAAGGTGAAGTAGGAAAAGTGGGCGTTGCCATTGACTCAATTGACGACATGCGCAAGCTTCTTGCCGACTTGCCACTCGACAAAGTTTCCACATCAATGACCATCAACTCAACGGGTGCAATTTTGCTCTTGATGTATGAATTGGTTGCTGAAGAGCAGGGCATTCCTGCAAGTGCCATTAGCGGAACCATTCAGAACGATATTTTGAAGGAATACATCGCACGCGGTACCTACGTGTACCCACCGCGGCCTTCCATGCGTATCATTACCGACATCTTTGAGTACTGCTCACAGAACGTGCCGAAGTGGAACACCATCTCTATTTCTGGCTATCACATTCGTGAAGCCGGAAGTACTGCAGTTCAGGAAATTGCATTCACACTTGCCAACGCCATTGCATACGTGCAAGCAGCGGTTGATGCTGGTCTCGATGTTGACGACTTCGCACCACGTTTGAGTTTCTTTTGGAATGGTCACAACAACTTCTTTGAAGAAGTTGCGAAATTCCGTGCATCACGACGCATGTGGTACAAAATTATGAGCGAGCGCTTTGGTGCAAAGAAAGAGTCGAGCAAGTTGTTGCGCTTCCACACCCAAACAGGTGGCAGCACGCTCACTGCTCAACAACCGCTCAACAATATTGTGCGTGTAGCCGTTCAAAGCCTTGCAGCAGTGCTTGGTGGAACACAGAGCTTGCACACCAATGGTTACGACGAAGCACTGAGCTTGCCAACAGAAGAAGCAGCACGTATTGCTCTTCGCACGCAGCAGATTATTGGTTATGAAAGTGGAGTAGTTGATACACCCGACCCACTTGCTGGCTCATACTTCATTGAAAACCTCACCGATGAGGTAGAGCGTTTGGCTTGGGAATACATCGCACGCATCGACGAGATGGGTGGGGCAGTAGATGGCATTGAAGCCGGTTTCCAGCAAGATGAAATTGAACAGGCTGCCTATGACTATGCGCGTTCTATTGACAACGATGAGCGCGTCATTGTGGGCGTGAACATGTTCAACATTGGGCAAGAACCAGAACCAAAGGTTTTCCCCATCGACCCGCAATTGCAGGTGAACCAAATTGCGAGCCTGAAGAAGTTTAAGGCCGATCGTGATCAGGCCCTTGTTGCTGCCAAATTGGAAGAACTGAAAACCGCTGCTCGCGGCACCGACAACTTGCTGTACCCCATGAAAGAAGCACTCCGTGCCCATGCAACCCTGGGTGAAGTAAGTGATGCTTTACGTGAGATCTTTGGCACCTACCAGCCTGGGCGTTAAGCCCGCTACAGCCAGTTCACCTGTGCAGTAGGCCTGCCCGGTGACTCAATAACACCATTCGGGTAGCCCACATAAATGAGCCCCATTACTTCGGTGGTAGCGGGGAACTGGCACACATTGTTCATGGCGTCGTTGGCGCCTTTGGGCGGTGAGCCCCACAATGTTGCAAGGCCATGTGCTTCGGCGCCGAGAAGAAGGTTTTGAATTCCTGCAGCAACGGCGTATCGGTTTTCTGCGGTGCGCTGTTCAGAGTCGCCAGGTGCTGCACCCACGGCAATAACAATGGGTGAGCGCAGATACTTCGTGCGAGCCTTAGTGACCTTGAAGTCTTCTTCGCCTTGAGCGGCCATTACAAAAGAAATAGCTTCACCTAGTTCGCGGCGTGAGTCTCCTGAAAGAACCGCAATGTGCCACGGCCAGGTGCGCTTATGGTTGGGCGCCCAGGTGAGCAACTCGCATAACTCTTCAACAATGTTGCGCGGTACTTCACGTTGTGCGTCGATGAGCAAACTGCTGCGACGAGCGCGAATGAGTTGAGCGAGGTCTTGTGGAGTCATTGTTAGTTCTTGTGAAGAGCAGCGTTTAAGCCGCCCCAGGTGCCTTCACGTTGCGAAGCTTCAACAGCCCCATTGGTGCTGTTACGGCGATAGAGCAAGTTGTTGGCACCCGATAACGCACGAGCCTTCACCACTTCACCATCGGGCAGACGCACAAGGGTTCCGCCAGTTACATACAAGCCAGCTTCAATAATGCAGTTGTCGCCAAGTGAAATGCCAAGACCCGAGTTGGCACCCAGCAAGCAGCGTTCGCCAACTGAAATAACTTCTTTGCCACCACCCGAGAGTGTGCCCATAATGGAAGCGCCGCCACCAATGTCGGAACCGTCGCCAACAACGACACCTGCGGAAATGCGACCTTCCACCATGGAAGCGCCAAGTGTTCCGGCGTTGAAGTTACAAAAGCCTTCGTGCATCACGGTGGTGCCTGCAGCTAAGTGAGCACCCAAGCGCACGCGGCTGGCATCGGCAATACGTACGCCCGATGGCACTACGTAGTCGGTCATGCGCGGGAACTTGTCGACTCCATTCACCACGAGGTAGTCGCCACGTTGTGCGAAGTTCCATGTGATGCTTTCCAACTGGTCGAGGGCAACAGGGCCACGGCTGGTCCATGCAACGTTGGCGAGCAAACCAAAAGCGCCGTCGAGGTTGAGCGTGCGTGGCAATGCCATGCGGTGCGACAACAGGTGTAAGCGCAAGTACACGTCACTTGCACTATTGGGTGCAGCAGTGGTGTCGATAAGCAGTTCAACTGGTTGAAAGGCAACACCGCGCTCCGGGTCGCCTGGTGCGGCGGCAGCAATGCTGCTGCGTGGTGCATCGGTGGGAATGGCATCGGCAAAACCAAGTGCGCGGAAACGAGTGTCGAGAACGGTGCCATCGGCGGCAACAGTTGCGAGGCCAACGCCCCAAGCGGAAGTGGTCATAGGTGAACCTTTCTGGTGTTATTCAAAAACTTCTGGGCGAAGTGTGGGGAACAAGATGATGTCGCGAATGGTGGGAACGCCTGCAATGAGCATGGTGAGGCGGTCCATACCAATACCAAGGCCGCCTGTTGGTGGCATACCGAATTCAAGGGCACGTAAATAGTCTTCGTCAACGGTGCCTGCTTCGGCGTTGCCTGCTTCTTTGGCCTTTTGCTCGTCTTCAAAGCGCAAGCGTTGTTCAATGGGGTCATTGAGCTCGCTGTAACCGTTGGCAAGTTCGCGGCCGCCAACAAACAACTCGAAGCGTTCGGTGAGGAATGGGTCGTTGCGGTCGACACGAGCGAGGGGGCTAATTTCCACGGGGTGGCCTGTAACAAAAGTTGGTGCCATGAGCTCGTGCTCAGCAAGTGCTTCAAACATCTCTTCAATAATTTTGCCAGTGCCCCATTGTTGTTGCACATGAACATTGTGTTTTGCGGCAAGTGCACGCAACTCTTCAAGATCCATTGATGGGTGAACAGCGACGCCGGTCTTTTCAGCAACAAGGTCGATCATGCGTACGCGGCGGAAAGGTTCGGCCAAGTCGGTGGGTGTGCCATTGATGTCAACAATGGAGGTGCCAATGGCATCGAGCGCTGCAGCTACGAAGAGCTCTTCGGTAATGGCCATGACGTCGCTGTAGTCGCCAAATGCTTGGTAGAGCTCCATCATGGTGAACTCGGGGTTGTGGCGAGTAGAGATGCCTTCGTTGCGAAATACGCGGCCAATTTCATACACGCGTTCCATGCCGCCAACAATGAGGCGCTTCAAGTGCAGTTCCAGTGCAATGCGCAAAAAGAGCGGCATGTCGAGTGCGTTGTGATGTGTGTTGAATGGGCGAGCGTGAGCACCGCCAGCTTCAGCGTGCAGAACAGGAGTTTCTACTTCAATGAAGCTTTTTGCAGAAAGTGTTTTGCGAAACGACGCAATAATGGCGTGGCGAATGGCAAATGCACGGCGGGCTTCGTCGTTAGAAATGAGGTCTGCATAGCGCTGGCGATAGCGAGTGTCGGGGTCGGTGAGGCCGTGCCATTTGTCGGGCAGCGGGCGCACTGCTTTGGCGAGCAACACGAGTTTGTTTACCTTGATAGACAACTCGCCTTTGCGAGTGGTCATGACTAATCCAGAAACACCGACCCAGTCGCCAAGGTCAAGAGAGTTAATGGCATCAAACAGTTCGTCGCCAACAATTGCTTTGGAAACAAACAATTGAATGTCGCCATCGCGGTCGCGCAGTGAAGCGAAAATGAGTTTGCCTTGGTCGCGCTTCAACAACATGCGCCCGGCAACTTCTACATGTACTTCTGTTTCGGTGGCAGCTTCTAAAGCGCCGAACTCTTGGCGAATGTCGGCCAAGGTATGTGTACGGTCGAAACGGTAGGGGTAGGGGTTGGTGCCAGCACTACGCATGACGTCGAGTTGACCCAAACGTCGTGAGCGCTCGAGGGAAAGACCCCTGGCATGTTCGGCCGCGTCGATGGGTTCGTCGGCGGCGTCTTGGGGTGGGGTCGGTTCACTGCTCACAACTCTCTACCGTAGTTCCTGCTTGGGTTTTGGGGGCAGTTAATTCACGCCATCTGATGCATTCACTTTGATTACGTAGGTGAACGCCACGACAACTTTGCGTTTCCATCGCGATGGCGCCCCAAGATCGTGAATGCTCAGAGATAACCTGAAAACGTGACAATTCGTTTGGTAATTATTGGTGGCGGTCCTGGTGGAAATACGGCGGCTACATGGGCAGCACGGCTTGGAGCCGAGGTCACCATTGTTGAGCGCGACATTATGGGCGGGGCTGCACACTTGCTCGACTGCATTCCCTCGAAGGCAATGATTGCCACGGGTGGGGCAGTAAGTGCCACCAAGCGTTTTGCGGGTATGGGTCTAGAGCAACATGCTGCGGAAATTGATGTCGACCATTTGGCAGAGCGCATCGATGGCATTCGCACGCGTTTAGAAAACACCACCACTCAATTGCTCGACAGCCAAGGCATTCGCATTATTCGCGGCGAGGCAAGTTTTGTCGACGCACACACGGTGTTGGTGCGTACGGCCGCAGGTGAAGAGCGCATTGAAGCTGACGCATTCATTATTGCCACCGGTTCGCGCCCGCGCATTCCGCAGTGGTGCACGCCCGATGGCGAGCGCATTCTCACTACACGTGAGTGCTACCCACCAAAAATCTTCCCGAAGAGCATTGCGGTGGTTGGTTCTGGTGTAACGGGTGTGGAATTTGTTCACATGTTTGCTTCCTTTGGTGCAAAGGTGTCGCTTATTGTGAGCCGTCAGCAAGTGCTGCCAGGTAAAGACCCGGAAGCCGCTGCCGTTCTGGAAGAAACCTTCCTCAATAAGGGTGTTGAGCTGTTGAAAGGCGCGCGCGCCGAGAGCATTGAGCGCAGTGGCGACGAAGTTGTTGTGAAGTGTTCCGATGGTCGTGAAGTGCGCGCTACACATGCAGTGCTTGCCATTGGTTCTGAGCCCAATGTGGAAGGTCTCAATTTAGAAGCTGCTGGTGTTGAACTCGATGCGCGCGGCTACATCAATATTGACAGCCATTGCCAAACCAATGTTGGTCACATTTATGCAGCAGGCGACGTAAGTGGCAAGTTGCCGTTGTCGTCGGTTGCTTCTATGCAAGGGCGCAAAATTGCCGAGCACCTCATGGTGGGCACCAAGTCGAACCATCGTCACCTCGACTACGACAAAGCGGCTTCGGCAATATTCACCGAGCCAGAGCTTGCCGATGTGGGTTTAGTTGAAGCAGAGGCATTTTCTTCAGGTCGTAAAATTCGTGTTACTAAAGTGCCATTTTCTTCAACAGCAAAAGCTCTCATTCACAACGACCCGCGTGGTTTTGTGAAACTCATCTCTGACCCCAATACGGGCGTGGTGCTGGGTGGCAGCATTGTGGGTCGCCATGCAGGCGAACTCATTAGCGTGGTGGCATTAGCAGTAACGGCCAACTTGAAAGTTGCCGACTTGCTCGACAGTTTGTTGGTGCACCCGTCGCTCGCTGAAGCACTCAGTGAAGCAGCTGAATAAAAAGTAGTTACGAAGCGTTATTCAATAACAACAACAACGTCGCCAGAGCCGACGGTGTCGCCTTCTTTGACTTTTACTTCTTTTACTTTGCCCGACTTTTCAGCCTGAATTTGGTTTTCCATCTTCATGGCTTCAAGTACAACAACTGACTGGCCCACTTCTACTTCTTGGCCCACTTCAACAAGCACCTTCACAATGGTTCCTTGCATTGGCACCACAACGTCGCCGCTGCCGGTTCCGCCAATTGCGCCACCTGCAGAAGCTGCACGTGCTGGCTTCTTAGCCTTTGCAGGGCCAGCAGAAACTGCTTGGCCTTCAGGAACCCACATCTTCACGTTGAAGCGCTTGCCGTTGACTTCAACGGTGGTTTTGCGCTCAATGAGTTCTTCAGCGGCTTCACCTGCAGGAATAGGAGCAGAGGTGCCCACGTTCGACAAGTCGAGTACTTCTTCCACCCACTTGGTGGAGTGCTTCATTGCTGCGAAGTCGGGGTGTTCCAAAATTGCGATGTCGGCAGGAATGGTGGTGTGTATGCCTTCAACAACCATTTCATTGAGCGCACGAATGGTGCGAGCAATTGCTGTTGGGCGATCTTTACCCCACACAATGAGTTTGCCCACGAGGTTGTCGTAGTACTGGCTCACGGTGTCGCCCGATTCGTAACCACCATCGAAGCGCACGCCGAAACCATCGGGTGTAACAAGCTTGGTGATGAGACCAGGTGAGGGAAGGAATTTGCCGCCGGCAGGGTTTTCTGCGTTGATGCGAATTTCAATTGCGTGACCACGACGTGCAGCAAGAACTTCTTCTTGTGTCATCGGAAGTTTTTCACCACTGGCAACACGAATTTGCCATTCCACCAGGTCGATGCCGGTGATGACTTCGGTAACTGGGTGTTCCACTTGCAAACGTGTATTCATTTCAAGGAAGAAGAAGTCTCCGTCTTGGAAAATGAACTCCACCGTTCCTGCGTTGAAGTATCCAACTGCCTTGGCAGCTTTCACTGCGGCCGCACCCATGGCGTCTTCAACACCTGCGGGGAGGTCGAATGCTGGTGCTTCCTCAATGAGTTTTTGGTGACGACGCTGTGCGGAGCAGTCGCGTGTAGAAACCCATACCACGTCGCCGTGTTGGTCGCCTACAAGCTGCACTTCAATGTGGCGAGGCCAGGTGAGGTAGCGCTCAATGTAAATTTCATCGCGACCAAAGAATGCTTTGGCTTCGCGCTGTGCGGAGTCCATTGCTTCTTGCACCTCAGCGGCCGACTTCACAACCTTCATGCCGCGTCCGCCGCCACCGAAGGCTGCCTTAATGGCAAGTGGCCAACCATGCTCGTTGCCGAAGTCTTGAATTTCTTTTGCAGTGGTAACGAATTCGGTGGTGCCCGGAACAATGGGGGCTCCGCCACGCAACGCTGCCTTGCGGCTCGATACCTTGTCGCCCATTTCTACAATGGCTGCGGGTGGTGGCCCAATGAAGGCAACGCCCAAGTCGGTAATGGCCTGAGCGAACTCGGCATTCTCGGAGAAAAAGCCATAACCAGGGTGCACGCCGTCGGCGCCGCTTTCCTTGATGGCGTTCAAAATGGCCTCGGTGTTGAGGTAGCTCTCGGCTGCGGTTTGGCCACCTAAGGCATACGCCTCATCGGCTAAACGCACATGTAGCGCGTTCCTGTCGAGTTCGGAATAGACCGCAACGGTCTTGACTCCTAGCTCTCGGGCGGCCCGAATAACTCGGACAGCAATTTCTCCACGGTTGGCGATGAGGATTTTCTTAAGCACGAGTGACAATCTTTGTAGATGGACATGGATAAAGCGAAGTGGCGCGGAAACTGGCAAGTGGAACGAGTACCCGAGACGGGGTCGACCAATGCTGATCTCCTTGCGGGCATTAGCCTAGAGGTTCCTCACCGCTATGTACTAACCACTGCGTTCCAGAGCGCAGGCAAGGGGCGTTTGGGGCGCGTATGGGAGGCGCCGTCGGGGGCGAACCTATTGGTTTCGGTTCTTTTGCGCAATGTGGCGGGCCCGTTACACCGGGTCACCCAGCATCTGGGGCTTGCGGCGGCTTTGATATTGAGCGAAAAGTATGGGCTGCGTGCTGGCGTGAAATGGCCGAACGATGTGGTGGTGACCGTGGCTCGTGAGGGTGGCGATGTTGATGTGAAAATTGCCGGCATCTTGGCCCAAGCCGTGGGAAACAACGTGGTGGTGGGCATGGGGCTCAATGTGCAGTGGGCGCCACCGCCCGAGGTAGCCGATGCCACCTGCATGGCTGCCTTGTTGGGAGCCGCAGATATTCCTGAGCCCATTGAAATGCTCGACTTGGTGTTGGCACGATTCGATGACATTGGTGGTCTTGACGAGCGTGAATCTTTTGCGTTGTATCGCAAACACCTACACACGTTGGGTAAGCAAGTGCAATGTGAAATGCCCGACGGTTCATTTGTTGTAGGTCGTGCAGTAGATGTGGGTGCCGATGGGCGATTAAACGTGCTCGATGAATGTGCTGTGACGCATCACATTGACACCGCCGATGTGATGCATTTGAGACTCGCTTGACCGTATTCGTTCGCTAAGAGGCACTACCGTATTTTCAATGAAGTCAATGCGCTACCTCGTTGCCGTTGGCCTTGCAATCATTGTTGCGTGTGCTGGTGCTGCGGGTTTGGTGTCTGGAGCAAAAAGCCAGCTTGAAGGTGTAGCGCGAGTAGACGTGGTTGTTGCAGAACTTGCTCCACCATCTGATGGTTTCGAAAACTATTTGTTGGTGGGTACCGACAGCCGCGAGGGTGTGGACCCAAATGACCCCGACTACGCCACCATGGGCGGCGACTTGGGTAGCCAGCGCAGCGACACCATCATGATTTTGCGCTACGACACCGCTGCGCAGACCGCGGCTTTAATGTCGTTCCCGCGCGACCTATACGTGACCATTGGTAACGGCGAGAAAAAGAACCGCATCAATACGACCTACAGCCTGGGTCCCGACATGCTCATTCGCACCATTCGTGCAAACTTCAATATTCCTATTCACCACTATGTGGAAATTAACTTCCAAGGGTTCAAGGAACTCGTTGATGCGGTGGGCGGCGTGCGCGTGTGCGTGCCCTACGGCGCGAAAGATAAAAACACGGGGTTGCGCATTCATCGCGGATGCAACTTGCTTAATGGTGTGAAGGCATTGCGATTTGCGCGCAGCCGGCATTACTACCAATTCATCAATAACAAATGGCAACTTGAAGGTACGGGCGATATTGGCCGTACCGCACGCCAGCGTCAATTTGTTGCTGCACTCCTCAAAGACACGGTGAAATATTCTGCAGCAAACCCATTTGGTGTTGGCGGCGTGATGCGCTCCATTGTGGGTGCAGTAACTGCCGACCCCACGCTCGATATTGCCAGTTTCTTAAAGCGTTTGAAACCAGCAGCCGATGGAAGCATTGCTTCTTACGGGCTCGACGTGGAAAACGACGTGGTGAACGACATGTCGGTAGTGCAGTTGGGCGGCAATTCGCGCAGTGTGCTCGAGTATTTTGCGGGCATTGGGCCAGCACCAGTGGTAGAGCCGCCGGCGTAAATATTTAGTGCGTGCGTGTGAGTTCGCGCAAGAAGGTTTCGGCGTTGTGAGCTTCGCCAATGCGGTTGCCCTGCAAATAATCGCAACCTAAAACTTTCAAACGCTTCATGTGTTCTTCTGTACTTACCCATTCGGCAATAACGGTCATGTCGAGTGAGTGTGCAAGTTGAATAATGGAACGCACAATGGGGTCGTCGTAACCCTGTTGGCCAAGGTCGCGAATGAGTGAGCCATCAAGTTTGAGTACATCGGCTGGAAACTTGCGTAGTGACGACAATGAAGAGAACCCGCTACCGAAGTCGTCAATTGCAATACGAATACCGCTGCGCTTCAGGGCATTGATGCTGCGCAAAATACTGGGGTTGTCGTTCATCATGGTTGCTTCGGTTACTTCAAAGCACACCTGCATGGGTTCAATGGTGTGCTCGCGCAAGGTTGTAAGAGTGCGTTCCACAAACGTTGGGTCGGTGAGTTGTTTTGGCGACAAGTTGAGGTGCAATTGGAACGACTTGTCGACTGCGCCGGCATTAATGAATTGGCGTAGGTCTTGGCAGGCCAGTGCAATAACGAAATCGCCAATGGGGCCAATCATTCCCGACTCTTCAGCAATAGCCATGAAATGTGGTGGCGTCAGTTCACCGTGTTGAGGGTGATCCCAACGCAAGAATGCTTCTACTGCAGTAGTGCGACCAGAGTGCGCAGAGTTAATGGGCTGGTATACCAAGCGCATTTGCTTGGCGGCAAGAGCGCGCTCTAAAGCATTAGTGAGGCTGACGCGTTCACGAGCATCGGCACGCATTTCGGCACTGTAAATTTCAGCGCGTGCTTTGCCTCGTTGCTTGGCGCGATACATAGCTGTGTCTGCATTGTTCAACAGTGTTTGTGCAGCTTCTGTGGGTGACTGTTCTGCGAGCATTTCTGGTGTTGACAGTGCAATGCCAATGCTGGCGCTTGTATAAATTTCGGTTCCTTGCAACACCATTTGCCCGGTGACAGCAGCCAGGATGCGCCCAGCAATGTCGTGGGCAATATGTTCGTCGGTCACGCCGTCGCACAAAATGACGAACTCGTCGCCACCAATGCGAGCAACAATGTCTGATGGGCGAGTGGCATTAACCAAGCGCTTTGAAATATTGCTGAGCAACACGTCGCCCACATTGTGGCCAATAGTGTCGTTTACATCTTTCAAGTTGTCGAGGTCAACAAACAGCACCGCAGTTCCCGACTTCACGGTGCGGCTGCGGTCGAGTGCTTCGGCAAGTTTGCGTAAGAACAACACGCGGTTGGGAAGGCCAGTAAGCGCATCGTGCGTCGCTTGGCGAGTGAGTTCGTCTTGCAGTTGCTTCGTTTCAGTAATGTCGCGGGCAATGGCGCTGAAGTGTTGCACCACACCACTTGCGTCGCGCACTACCTGCAAGGTGAGAGCGAGCGTACGCACAATGCCATCGGGGCTACGAAAACCAAGTTCGCCTTCCCACCTGTTTGCTGCTGGGTGGGTGTCGGTGGCATTTAATACTTCGCGTGGCACCTGGTCGCGAATAGCGCGCAAGAAAGTGTCGGCAACGGTGTCGTTGTTGCGTTGCACGTCGTTGCTGTCGACCCCCACAAGTGAGCGGGCGCCATCGTTGCAAAACAGCAGGTGACCGCTGCGATCGAAAACCAACACTGCGTCGGCGCTGACATCGAGCAAGCCAACAAGCTGTTCACTTAACGCACGTCGTGTTACTGCGTCGGTGTAGTCGTGTGCGGTGCCCACATAGCCCGTGACCACATTTGTTGCATTCACCACCGGCTCTAAATGCAAGGCCACCCAATATTGCGAACCATCGGCGGCAAGCAAGCGAAACTCAAGAGAAAAAGGGCCACCGTGTTGGCGAGTATTTTCCCACGCAACTTCCGCTGCAGCGCGTTCGATTGGCGCCGCGTTCACCCACGGTGCACAACCCACTACTACTGGCGTTCCTCCGAGCACGAGTGTGCGAAAGGCATCGTTGGCGGCAATGAGGCGCCCGTCTGCATCGGTCTCACAAACGCCAAGCGGCAGGGAGGTGAGTGCGCGGTCTATTTCTCTATTCTTGCACGGGTTTCGTGCGTGGTTGGGTTCTTAGGCGGTGAAGCTGATGGTGGTGGCGTCGAGGGCTGCGGCCGAAATGGCTTCACCCATTGCCGTGCCATCGTCACCGTTGGCAAACTCGAGCGTCTGGTCGAGGGCGTACAAGGTAATTGAGTACTGATGTGTAGAGCCTTCGGGTGGGCAGGGGCCGGTAAAGCCAATGGCGCCCTTCGAGTTCTTGGCCTGAATGGCATCGCTCGGCAGTGTTCCTGGGGCAAGGCCTGTGAGCGACGGTGAAATGTTGGCTACTACCCAATGTGTGAAGTCGGGGGCATCTTCGTCGGTCAAGATGATCGCGAGCGACACCGTGCCGGCGGGAACATTGGTCCAGGTGAGCGAGGGTGACTCTTTGGCATCGCCACAAGCGAATGGGGCTGACACGGTTGCGCCATCGGTGAAAGGCGCAATGAGGGTCATGAGAGCGGGTTCGGTATCGACCACAGCAAGGTCGTCGCCTGCCACGTTGCCCTCACTGGTGGATGGCGTAACGGTGGTGTTGGTAGCGGCAATTTGGATATCGCTAGGAGGCGCCATTTCGCGACCGTCTTGGCGAGAGCAAGCACTAAGTGCAATGAGCGAGGTGAAACATGCGAGTGCAATGAAACGAGAAGTACGAGCCATGAGGTGACGTTATTACACGAGGCAGTAGATTATGACGATCATGAGTGACCAGCCGCTTTGCATTTTAACTGTGCATGCGCACCCCGACGACGAGGCATCAAAAGGTGCCCCAACGTTGGCAATGTACGGGGCCAATGGCGTGCGTACGGTTCTGGTGTGCTGCACCGGCGGCGAAGAAGGCGACATTAATAACCCTGGTCTCAAAGAACCTGGGCAGCCGTTTCACGATGTGAGCCCCGAACGTGAACGTGAGTTGTTGGCGCAGATACGGCCACTTGAACTCGATGAGTCGGCAAAAGCTATTGGTTTTCATGCAGTGCACATGTTGGGTTATCGCGACTCAGGAATGTTGGGCAGCGAAGCCAATAACAACCCCGAGTGCTTCCACATGGCAACAAACGACGATGCAACAGAGCGGCTTGTGCGTCTAATTCGTTTAGAAAAACCACAAGTCATCATTACGTACAACGACGATCAGTCGGCATACCCGCACCCCGACCACATCAAAGTGCACGATATTTCATTGCTCGCTTTTCATCGTGCGGGCGACCCCATGTGGTACCCCGATGCTGGGCCCGTGTGGCAACCAGCAAAAATGTATTACACCATTTGGTCGAAATCGCGCCTGGTTGCAATGCACGAATCAATGTTGAAACTTCGCGGCAAGTCGCCATTCGACGACAAATGGTTGAATCGCGCTAACCAGGACTACCGCATTACAACGAAGCTCAATATTGGTGCTTTTATGCACGCTCGCTCTGCCGCATTGCGCGCGCATGCCACGCAAATTGACCCCAATGAAATGTTTTGGTTTGGTTTGTCCGATGAAGAACTTGTTGAGGCATACCCGTATGACGACTGGGTGCTGGCTCGCAGCATTGTTGACGGCCCGCAACAAGGAACTTTCGAAGACGACTTGTTTGCCGGAGTACGCAACGGCGAGGCATCACTTTTTTCCACTGCTCCCTTAGAGAGGTTGCCATGACATCTTCCATTCAATATCGCATTGCTAAAGCAAAAAAAGAAGAACTAGTAGAAGGCCCCGACGACGCTGCAGTAGTGGTTGCTTTGGGTGCCGGCGATATTGCGCTTGACCCCAATGTTGCTTACATGACGGGCAAGTTGAAAGCAGTTGGTGATACCGGTGTTCTTATTCGGGCATTGGCAAGTGGAGAAATTGCAACGGCGCTTACTGCGCTCGCATCGCGTCTCTAAGTTGGCGGTAGCCAATCATTACCGCCCCACTTTTTTCAATGGCTTCACGCAATGTGGGGTCATTCACCACAAAGTTGTGATCTTCAATCCAGCCCAAGGTGTCGTCGCCTAGCGCACGTACTTCGGGAGTATCAACCGCAGGTTGCACATGTATTTCGGTAATGCCAGCGCGCAAATTGCTGAGGTCGCCTAATACGCGTTCGCGGCTTCCGTGACGCCAGTCGTGGTTGAAGTAATCGGGAAACGCAATTCCTTCATCGTGGGCGAGTTGGCGAAAGGGGAAACCGGCATCGGATTCTGAAATGGTCGATGGCAAACGAATAGGAAGTTTGAATTCAAAAGCCATGTCGAGATAAATATCGAAAAACTCTGGGCGCAAAGTAATGGCAGTGAGGTGAGGCGTGATGTGCGTGACATCAATTCCCCACGCAATAGCACGTTCAATTTGTGCGCGACATTCACGACGCACTTCCGATAAGTCGGCGTGCTCCCACAAGTCTTCAATGGCGCTAGGAAAACCACCGTCGCCAGACAGCAGTGAAGGGGCATGAGTGATGGGACCCCAGCGATAGTTTTCGTGTTCGGCATTGAGCGTGAGGTGCACGCCAATGTCTTCGCCGCGATACATAATGGCGGCATGACGAGCCCACGGTGCAGGCACCATGAGCGATGCACATGTTGCCACGCCTTTGCGCAAGGCCTCGTACACGCCAAGATTGGCACCGTGACATGAGCCGAGGTCGTCGCACGACAAGATGACTGCTTTCGCATCGCTCGCCAAGCCAAGGCGCTCTAAGAGCTGTGGGTTGTTGGCGATTGCGGTCATGTTCTACACGCTAGCCGTGACAAGCACCCCACAACCCGCGTTGAGCTTGCTGCGCATTAAATGCTGCATCTACAAACTCTTGGCGGTGAGCACTATTGGGCTCAATGTTGAGAGGTGTGCCATAGCCCAGGCGCACGAGCTCTAGGTTCACGAAGTAGTTGTCGGCACTGCGATACACGTATGCCAAAAGGCGGTCGTAGTAATCGCGCGCTTCTACGTCGCGCACCACGTGCACTTTGGTTCCGGGTGGCAAGAGTTGCTTGGTGAACGCCGAAGCTTCTGGGCCGTAACAACCAATGGGTTTGGTGGGGTGCACGGTTTCTGGAGTATCGACCCCGATGAGACGAATTTTCTCACGCCGACCATTAATGCGCACTTCAACGGTGTCGCCATCGGCAACACTCACAATGACGCCGTCGCCAGACGGTGCAGAGTGATTGCTGCACGCCGACAGGCCAACAATGGCTGTCAGTACTAACAGAGAGAAGTGAGTGCGACTCAGAGTCGTTCGATGAGTGTGCCTGTGCCTAAGCCGCCACCACAGCACATCGAGATAATGCCGTAACGGCCACCTGTGCGCTCAAGTTCGTACAAAGACTTCGTGAGGAGGAAGCCACCAGTGGCTCCGAGTGGGTGACCAAGAGCAATGGCACCACCGTTGGGGTTGGTCACATCGAGGTTGGCACCTGTTGCGCGCGCCCATGCCAAAACCACCGAGGCAAATGCTTCGTTAATTTCGAAGTTGTCAATTTGGTCGATGGTGAGGTTATTGCGCTTCAAGAGACGCTGTGTGGCGTCGATTGGACCCTCAAGCATGAGAATGGGGTCAACACCAACAAGACATGAATCGACAATGCGAGCGCGTGGTTTCAAGCCAAGTGCTTTCGCTTTTTCTTCGGTCATCATGAGTACTGCTGAAGCACCATCAGAAATTTGTGATGAGTTACCTGCTGTGTGCACGCCATTTTCGCGAGCAACTGGCTTCAAGCCAGCAAGGCCTTCTGCGGTGGTGTCGCGAATGCCTTCATCGCGCTTCACCAAGTGTGTGGTGCCGGTGGGCTTGCCTTCTTCGTCAACGTCGGGTGCGTTTACTTCAACGTACTGACCAGCAAAGCGATCTTCCTTCCAGGCCTGTGCCGCACGGCGCTGACTTTCAAGTGCAAATGCATCGGTGTCGGCACGAGTAACTCCGTACTTGTCGGCAATGCGCTCTGCGCCTTCGAACTGGCTTGTCATTTCATATTCCGCAAAGTATGCCTTCGGAATAGGAACACCAAGACCAAGTTTTTTTGAAGAGTTGATGCCAATGGGAATGCGGCTCATGACTTCCACACCACATGCAATGGCAACATCAATAACGCCGCTACCAATGAGTGATGCGGCAAGGCTGGTGGCCTGCTGTGAAGAACCACATTGTGTGTCAACTGTGGTTGCTGCAGTTGCTTGTGGCAAACCTGCTGCAAGCCATGCAGTGCGGGTGATGTTGAAACTTTGTTCGCCCACTTGGCTAACGCAACCACCAACAACTTGTTCTACCTCTGCAGGGTCAATGCCCGAACGCGCAATGAGTTCTTTCAGTGCAACACCAAGCACGTCGGCTGGGTGCATAGTGGAAAGGCCGCCGCCACGACGACCAATGGGTGTGCGAACGGCTTGAACGATGACAACATTTGATGAACTCATAGAGGGCATCTTATGCAGTTGCATTGGGTTCGGCCTTAGTGAAAACAGGTACGGTGAGACATATGACTTCTGCACAAATGCGTTTAGTGCCCTCAATGTCGCCGCCTCAGCATGTGGCTCAACACCGCTATTTCCATATTGTGGGCGGTGCGGTATGGGAAGCAGCCGAACCGGCGGCGCACGACTGGCATGTGCATTTTGTGGGCATGATGGGCGATGTTGCGGTCTGGGCAGTAGATGTTCCTCACGGCCTCGACCCTGCCGACGGAGCTGCTATCGATTTGTTTTCGTACCACGGCCGAGCCACTGAAGCGGAATGGCTGGCAGCGGGGCGTGCTGTTCAACTGGTGGAATGGAGCCGCACGCACAAGTTCTGTGGTCGCTGTGGAACCGCCACCGTGTTGTCCGATTCCGAGCGTTCGTTGCGTTGCCCGAAATGTAACTTGATGGCGTTCCCGCGACTCGCGCCTGCCATGATCACCCTGGTTACCCGTGGACCCGATGGCCCCGATCAAGAAGTGCTGCTGGGCCGCGGAGTGCAGTGGAAGGTGCCCATGTATTCGTGCTTGGCCGGCTTTGTGGAACCGGGTGAAACGCTGGAAGAAGCAGTGGTGCGCGAAGTGCATGAAGAAGTGGGCGTATGGGTGCGTGACGTGCGTTACGTGCGCAGTCAGCCTTGGCCGTTTCCGCACTCGCTCATGCTTGGCTTTCGCGCTTCTTTTGATCACGGCGACATTGTGTGCGATCCGAGCGAAATCATGGACGCCCAATGGTTCCGCCGCGACGACATGCCCATGATTCCCTCAAATATCTCTATTGCGCGCTCGCTTATCGATGATTGGTTGCTCAACAACTAACGTGTCTCTATGAGCAACGCAGAACAACCAGACCTTGGCCGCATCGGACTATGGACATTTGCACTCGACGTGCAGCCCATGGCAAAGGCCCAAGAAGCCGCAGCTGAAATTGATGAGCTGGGTTTTGGAACGGTTTGGCTTCCCGAAGCTGTTGGTCGCGAAATTTTCTCATCGTCCGCTCTTATTTTGAGCGCAACGAAAAACATCAACGTGGCGTCAGGTATTGCCAGCATCGCTGCCCGTAGCGCGCACACCATGCAATCGGGTTGGAAAACATTATCGGAAGCATTTCCCGGCAGGTTTGTTCTTGCTCTTGGTGTGAGCCACTCACACATGGTGACCAAGTTGCACAAACTCAGCTACGACAAGCCGTACTCGAACATGGTTGAGTACCTCGACATCATGGACAAGTCGCCCTACGCAGCCGCAGCACCACAAGCCCCGATGTATCGCATGATTGGTGCGCTTGGGCCAAAGATGTTGCAGTTGTCTGCCGAGCGTGGAGTGGGTGCTCACCCATATTTCACTACACCGCAGCACACCGCTGAAGCACGTGCGTTGCTGGGTGCAAAGCCACTTATTGCTCCAGAAATTGCCGTCATTTTTGAAACTGACAAAGACAAAGCACGTGCGACTGCACGCAAATTTATGAGCACGTATACCCGTTTGCCGAACTACGCAAACAGCCTCATGCGTTTAGGTTTCACCCAAGACGATGTCACGAATCAGTCAGACCGACTTGTTGACGAAATTGTTACCTGGGGCAGCCTCGACAAAATTGCTGCTCGTATTAAAGAGCATCACGATGCCGGCGCAAACCACGTATGCGTTCAGGTTCTCACTCACGACCCACTCGAATTGCCGATGGCAGGGTGGCGTGAACTTTCTGCGCTTTTGAAATAACAACGCATGAGTTACGAACAACTCACCGGTGCTGATTATTTAGCAACATTTGTTGCAGAAAATGAGCGCTTCATTTCTGCAGCGCAAGTGAGTGGGTTCAATGCGCCTGTAGCTAGTTGCCCAGGGTGGAATGTGGGAGATCTTGTATTCCACTTAGGCAAAGTGCAGCGCTGGTTTCATTACATGCTTCAAACCAATGGCGCCGACCCGAAGGGTTCGCCACGTTCTGAAAAACCTGAAACCGACGCGGGCATGGCCGAGTGGTTTCGTGAAGGTGCAGAAGTGATTGAGAAGTACTTTGTCGGTGTGAGCGACACCGAACCAGTGTGGACATTTACTGGTGGCGACGTGGGCCGATGGGTAAAGCGTCGTCAGGCACAAGAAGTAATGGTGCATCGTTTCGACGCAGAACTTGCCGGCGGGGCAGTAGGTGCAGCCGATGCAACTATGTGTGCCGACGGAGTCGATGAGCTGCTCAGTGTTTTTGTGCCGCGACTGAAAGAAAAAGCGCAACTACCTGGCACTGTTCACTTTCATTGCACCGATACCGATGGCGAGTGGATGCTCACTTCGCAGGAATCAGGTATTGAAGTGACCCGTGAACACGGCAAGGGCGATGTTGCTCTTCGTGCGCCCGCTCAAGTGCTGTTGCAAGTGGTGTGGCGTCGAATGAGCGTTGATGAAGCAATTGCAAGTGGTGCCGAAGTGTTTGGCAACCGCAGCGCGCTTGATGCGTTTATTGACCTGTCGCAGTTTTAAAAACGCGGCTTTGTAAGCGGCGCATGCCGCGCAACCAACGCTCGTGTTGAGTAGCGCGTGTGGTCATATAGGTCACCACTTCGTCGTGGGGCAAAATAAGAAAGCGTTCTTCTTGAATTGCTTGAACAACTTCTTCTGCAACATCTTCAGGCTCAAGAACTGCACCTGCCATTTTCACAACGTCACCTGCATTTGCAAAGCCGCCAGTGTCGGCCCCTGGTGGGTTCAACATGTTTGTGTTCACGCCTTGTGGGCACAAGCAGCTCACGCGAATACCGCGGTCGTGGTACGTAATGGAAAGCCATTCAGCAAATGCAACTGCAGCATGCTTGGTGACAGAGTACGGGCCAGAACCAATTTGTGCGAGCAAACCCGCTGCAGATGCAGTGGAACAAAAGTACCCACTGCCAAGCTCGAGCCATTGCGGCATGAGAGCTTCAGCGGCCCAACGATGAGCATGCACGTTGATGTTGAAACTATTTTCCCACGCTGCTGGTTCTGAAAGCAGGTCGTCTCCCAGCCCAACGCCAGCATTGGCGAAGAACAAATCGATGGGTCCAAATGACTGACGTGCAAAGGCAATGAGATCGAGGTTTCCTTGCTGAGTGCCAATATCGGCAACAAAGAAAACCGCGGAATCGGGGCGCAAAGCGTTGAGCTCCGCACACACTTCTGTGAGGTGCGCCTCATCGCGGTCGGTCAGGGTGAGACGGGCGCCACCAGCGTGGAAACGGCGGGCGAGGGCTTTACCAATGCCACCGGCAGCGCCGGTGACCACTATGTGAGAAGAAGGAAGTTTCATGTGAAATAGATGGTAGGCGAAATGGCGGAAAAGACGGCAATGCGTTACGCAGTGTCGTACAGTCAGTGGTAGACAAGAGTGATCTAGTTCGCTAGATCACAGACAAGTTCACTACCCAGAAAGTAA
>Ga0315905_10002487_pt1 | contig 19390 bp, 14 predicted proteins | sample LakEriMetagenome_5_FD_203522 | JGI IMG/M metagenome (GOLD analysis project Ga0315905, IMG submission 203522) | Freshwater fungal communities from buoy surface, Lake Erie, Ohio, United States - Buoy 4 MA121 | ecosystem: Environmental > Aquatic > Freshwater > Lake | place: USA: Lake Erie, Ohio... | reverse complement strand
CGTTTGGTGAAGCGTCCCTCCGCTTCCGCCCAGGGCACCCGCACCGTCATGGTGCGCCCGTCGCTGAGCACCACCCGGGGCACGCGTGCGCTGATGACTGTTTGATACTCACAGGTGTCGAGATGCCCCCACGTCCGCTCCTGCCAGTCTTTGATCGGCGCTCTCTGTCGCGTTTCTGGAGGTCGCGCTGCCTGTAATTGATGTGAAGCCTGGTAAGATAATGGGGCTTCGGTGGATCAATTGATGTAAGTGTATGAAAACAAATACTTTGCGCGGTAATTTCTGCCTCTTGAATGTCTAGGGGGAGCGCAAGTTTAGGGTCTCTGAAGATAGAAAAGTAAAAATTATAAAAATTATATTGACTTCTGATTATTATAGAACACAGTTGAAAAATTCATACCTGCCACACAACAAAATTCAACAGAACACAACTAAATGAAAAACCTGAAAGTTAGCAAGAAGAAGGGCTTCAGCCTTGTGGAACTCCTCGTCGTGATCGCCGTCATCGGCGTTATTGCCGCGATCGCGATTCCGGCCATGTCCAACGTGTTCGGCAACAGCCGTACCGCCAAGGCCAAGCGTAATGCTCAGAACATCGCCAGCACCTACTCCGCCGCCCGCGCCGCTGGCGCTTCCTTCGGTGGCACGAACGGCGCTGCTGGCAGCCTCGCTGCCGCGATCAGCACTCTGAATTTTGGCATCAACGGCACCGGAACCTTCTCCAGCAGTCGTTTCCAGGTGAAGCTCGGAAGCGCAGAAGCTGGCGCTGCTGACGACTACCTCACCTACGACGCCATCAACGACATCCTGAGCTACGGTGGCACCGACGGTGACATCTAATTCTCAGTGAATCAATTCGCTTCTGCCCCATCCAGCTCCGGCTGGATGGGGTTTTTAGCATCCTTTTCCGGGCGAATGTGCTGGATGACCGGAGTGATCGAAAGCTCGGAGCCGGGTGGATGCTGAAACGGTTTAAAGATCCCTGAAATCTTTGTTCCATGAAACCTGCGATTCAAGTTAGTCTCAGATTGTCCCGAAAAGGGTTCAGTTTGGCCTAGTTGCTCATCGTTTAGGTGATCCTTGGGATCATCTCTGCGATAACAGTGGCCGCCCTGGGCTGCTATTCCCAGACTGCAAACGATGCCCGGGACCGGCGCAACGCTTAGACAACTGTCATGCTCTAAACTTCGGCGCGTGCCGCCGGGGCCACCTTCATCAGCTCCAGTGGTGATGTGGCGGGAGTTGTCAGTGAACTGGTCGATGGAAAATCCGGGGCAGGGAACATGGCGGACTCTTTTATCAAGATGTCGCCCATTCCCGAGCCCGAGAAGACCATGATGATGCGTTAGCTGGCCTACGATGCCGGCACCGGCATGCTGCGCCTCACCGGTTCAGAGCCCTGCGCCGTTGCGGTTTTGCACCGGCTGCTTTCAGAATGACGGATGAACGAGAATACGCCCGCTTCGCCTCCTGCCCGGGAGGTCTCAGTCAGTCAGTCTCAACCCGGCAACAATAAGTCAACATGCCCGGCCATCCTGTGGTGGCTGGGCATTGTTTTATGCGGGTTGCTCGCTTTTGGCGGTGCCCTGCGTGCGGATTTCTACATGGATGATTTTGGCTTCATCCTGAATTTCAAAGGTGACGCTGCTGCCAGCCGAATGCTGAACTGGCCGGGCGGGCCGTACCTTATGGGAACGGAAGGCGTGGATACCTTCCGCGTGAGTGTATATCAGGCGATACCCACGCTGCTGTTCATGCTGTCTGAGAGGATGGTGCCGGATGTGACGGAAGCCGCATGGCTCTATCACCTGTGGAATTTGCTTCTCCACCTCGCGACGGCCTGCCTCGCCTTTTACGCCGGGAAGCGTGTGCTGGCGCTGGCCGGAATTTGTCGCAGCGAAAAGGCCCGCGACCGCGCGGCGTGGTTCGGGGCATTGCTCTTTGCCTGCCATCCGCTGGCGTCGGAGCCGGTCTATTACGCCAAGTGCCTCAACAGCATCACGGTGGCCATGTTTGGCCTGCTCCTCACTGGAGCGATGGCGGAGTGGCTGATGACCCGCCGCCGCCGGGCGCTTGTGTGGGCGGCGGCGGGACTTGCCGGGGCCACGTTCTCCTATTTCCCTGGCATGGCGCTGGCGGTGCTTTCGGTGCTGCTCCTCGCTATTTTTCACGCCAGTGGGGAATGGCGGGGGATACTGCCCCGGGGCTTCCGGTGGAAGAGCCGGGCGGGTGCCGTCGTGCTCGCGATTGGCCTTGCCGCGGGTACCGCCATGCTGTTGCGCTGGCTCCCGGTTTTCGCGTATCAGTTCCGGGTCAAAGGTGATTTGTACCCCGATCATATTTTCACCCAGGGGAAGCTGCTGTGGGTTTACCTCGCGAAGGCCATCGTGCCCGTGGATCTCTGCAGCGACCACATGCTTCCCTGGTCTCGGGCGTGGCAGGACGGCTGGGCCACAGCCGGGCTGGGCGGACTGATCCTGCTGCTCGGCGGGCTTTTCTGGACGCTCTTCCGCTCACGCGGCGGGCGCGGCTGGGCGCTTCTGGGGCTGCTCGCGCTGTTCCCGCTGCTCATGCGCTTTGCCTACGTCAATGCCGAGCTGCTGGTCGAATACCGTGCGTATCCCATTCTGCCGTGGGCGACACTGCTCCTCTCCGCCGCGGCGCTCAAGCTGGTGGAAAAGCGTGCAAACTCCGCCCGGCCGCTGGCCATTGGCGCGGGCGGTGTGACTGCTATCTTTATCCTGCTGTCGGTGATGCGCGGGCAGACGTGGAGTGACCGTGAAGCCCTCGCCGAGGACTCACTGGAGCGCTATCCGCTGAACCACAGGGCCATGTCGCAGTTGCAGTTTCACCGTGCTGGCAATCCGGAAGAAGTGCTGGTGCTGGGGGAGCGGATCCTCTCCGCAGGGGCTGCGATTGGCCAGTTCGCCCGGGAAAATCCTGGCCGGTATTATGACGACGGCCGTTTTCGTGATTCGCTGTTCATGTCCTGTCAGGAGGTCGTGTATGCCATCGCAGACATGGAGGGAAGTGCCGCGGGGCTCAAGTTCGCCGAGCGCTCCATCGCTTTTCTCAAGGAAAAGCTTCCAGACAGCTTCCGCGGCGACTCCCGCGGGCCGTCTATCGCTGAAGCCTGGCCTCTGCTCGAAGCCCGCTACACCCTTCTGGAGCACGGTAAAGAAATCGACGCTGCCAGAGCCGGGCGGGCGGCCCCGCCCCCGCTGGCTCCCCGCTAAATCCCTCCTTACGGTAGAAATACGGAAAAAATAATTATTAACTGTATGGAAATTCTTGAAAATATCGAGGGTCATGTTATGATTCAATCTGCAACGGTGCATTTCACCGGAAAATCATCCTGAAACTTACAGTTCCTGCACCCGATATGAACCCAAAATCGCTCCGCAAAGCCTTCACCCTCGTCGAAATGCTCTTAGTCATCGCGATCATCAGCATTCTTGCTGCGATGGCGATCTCCAATTTTTCGAACGCCTCGCAGGACACACGCGATGTGGTCGCCCGGCAGCAGCTGGCCGTGGTGCAAGAAGCCGTCAATCACTGGGTGAACAGGGAAATCGGCCGGGTCACCACCGCCGGAGGGACTGGACAGACCGTTGCGCAGGTGATGACCACTTATAATAACGCGAACACCACCACCGCCCGCTACGCCCTGTTCCAAAAGTACTTGGAGGATGCCACGCGTGCCAGCATTGCCGTGGACAACGGCACCTCACGGCTCAGCACCCAGGCGATGCGAGATGTCAGTAAATATCTCACGCTCCCCAACTGGGCCTCCTCCTCCTACCCCAAAGTGCAGCTCAACCCCTGATCCCAACCGCTCTCATTATGAAACCTGCTTCCTCCCGCCACGCCGGATTTTCTCTGGTCGAAGTACTCGCCGCTGTCGCCATCATCGGCATTTTGGTGTTCATTGCGATCCCCAACGTCGTGCAGTCGCGCCGCGATGCTGAAGAGCACTTCGCCATCGGTCGCGCCGAGGCACTCAACAGTGCCATCAGTCAGTATATTCAGGCCAATGGCCGCGCGAATGCCGGCGTGGCCTGGGCGGGAAAGACCAACTCTGAGCGCTATTCTCTGGTGAGGGGCTACCTCGCATATGCCCCGAGCGCCGTCTCCGACTACCAGCCTAATGGCTACAACTACACGCTGCCTTCGACCCCGGACGCGCGGGTAGGCATCACGCGGGCCAATGGCACTGCGACGCCCGACACGATCAACTACTAGCAGACTGGACAGTCCACTGCGGCCCCTTACCTCTATCCCAATGAACCGGCCCCTTCCTGCAGTTATTCCGCGTGGTTTCTCTCTCGTCGAGATGGTCACCGTAGTCGCCATCATTGGTATGCTCGCCGCTATAGCCATCCCGGTTTATTCCAATCTGCACAACTCCTCTGCGGAAGCAGTCGCCACCGATCACGTGGAGGCCCTCAACCGCGCCGTGACCAACTTCTCGCACTCCTGCTGGAAGCTGCCCACGGCCCCAAATGCATCCAGCACCGATGATGAATACGCCGTGCTGCGCTCGCTCCAGTATAAGTTCCCCGCCGACCAGCTGAAACCCGGCTCCCCGTTCTTCCCTCCTACCTACGATCCCGTGGCCTCGTCTAATTCCAAAGACCTCCGGATTCGCTGGAACGGTAAAAGCTTTGAACTCCTCAAGCCCGGCCAGTTCGGCACTGGTTTCCGCTTCAACAGCGGCAACGACTTGAAGAAAACGAACTACGCCTTCAGCTCCGGCTACAAGCCCGAGGGCGCCAACTAAGCCTCTGAATTCCCTGGATTCCTGACATGCGCTCTGCTCTTCCATCTCCGGTCACACCCGATCAGACCGGGCCTCATGCCGGCCGTGCTGCCGCATCTGGCCTTGAAGACAGTTTCTGGACTCAGTCGAACGGAGACAATCCGGGTGAATCCGCGGCGGCCCAGCCGTCGCTGGTCACCACCGGAGTGCCCGCGGCACCGGTAAAGATGCCGCCAGTGGACATCGAGCCCATCGCCGCCGCCGCCAACATCATCCCGGTCAAACTCCCCCGCACCACCTGCTCCATCCCGGCGGAGAATCTCCTGCGCAACCTCGGCCGCAATTCCCGCTCCTCTGATCCCTGGGTCCCCGTTGGCACCGTGGGGCCCCTTCTTATCATGGCGCACTGCCGGGCGGAAGCATCCGACTTCTGGGGCGTGCCGAAGGCGCTCGTCATTCAGATCCTTATCGATCCCGGGCAGTACGACACCATTCTCAAGGACCTCTACGCCCGCATCGGCTTCAAGCCGCTGGCTGACACCAATCCCTTCGAGAGTATAGTCGCGCCGCCGGGCAATGACCCGAAGGCCGTGCTCAAGTGGTTCATCGAGCATTACCCGATGGGCGCTGAGGAGCAGGAGAAGATGATGCGCCTCTATGAGGAGAACGAGAAGAAGCCGCTCGCGAACCTCGACGACCTCAAGTTCCTCCCGCGGCACTACGGTGTCGCCATCATGCGCATCGCCACCGGACAGCATGCCTACAATCCCGAGGAAGCCCCGGGCCAGACCATGTTCCCGGACACGCTGCTGGACAAGCACTGCGTCTTCCCCCTCTTCTGCGGCCGCCAGCACGTTTACCTCATGTCGGCCGTCGCCTCGAACTATGCGTTCGAGGACGAGTGGCTCTCCGGGGGCAACGACCCGGTGAAAATCATCAGCGTGATGGCCGATCCCGCCGCCATCCGCGCCGCCATCGCCCGCAACCGCAGCAAGAGCGCCCGCGACGGTGGCAGCAGCATGACCGTTGGCGAACTGTCCTATTCGGACAGCCAGCAAGTCGTCGAAATCGACCCCGTCGATGTCTCCCGCATCAATCCGGCGAACCCCAACAACACCGCCGAACAGCTCGTGCAGTGGGCCATCTACCGCGCCCTCACCATGCGCGCGTCCGACCTTCACATCGAGAAGTTCTACAACACCGCCCGCTTCCGCGCCCGTATCGACGGCGAACTCGTGGTCATTCACTCCTGCTCGGAGGAAAGCCTGCCGCGCTATATCGCGATGATCAAGAACTGGGCCAACCTCGGCCAGGAGCGCCAGTCCTGTCAGGACGGCCGCTTTGCCATGCGCATCGGCCAGCGCCGCGTGGACGTCCGTGTCGCCGCCGTGCCGCACCGCAAGGAGTTCCAGAAGATCATCATGCGCTTTCTGGACAAGCAGGACGGCATCCGGAAGCTCAGCGAACTCAATCTCGGCCCGCGCCAGACGAGCATCATCAAGAACGTCATGAGCCGCGACCAGGGCCTCGTCCTCGTCACCGGCCCCACTGGTTCCGGTAAAACGACGACGCTCTACGCCTTCCTCAACTCGATCAACGACGACAACATCAACATCCAGACGATTGAGGACCCCATCGAATACGAAATCGAGGGCATCAATCAGACGCAGACCGACCCGTTCCACGACCTCACCTTCGCCAACGGCCTCCGCGCGCTGCTCCGTGCCGACCCTGACGTCATCCTCATTGGTGAATCCCGGGATGCCGAGACCGCCGGTGCCGCCATCAATGCCGCGCTCACCGGTCACCTTGTGTTGACCACCCTCCACGCCAACGACTCCCTCCGCGCCATTTCCCGGCTCCTCAGCATGGGCGTCGAGCCCTATCTCCTCGCCGATGCGCTCGCCATGAGCCAGGCCCAGCGTCTCGTGCGCCGTCTTTGCCCCTACTGCAAGCACCCTATGCCGGCGAATCAGGAGGTCCAGGAATTCCTCTACTACCAGGGCATCATCACCGAGCCCGTCAAAGACCCGATCTATCAGAAAGTCGGCTGTGACGAATGCAACGGCACCGGCTACACCGGCCGTATCGCCCTCATGGAGATCGCCCTCATCAACAATGAGCTGGCCACCCTCATTGCCACCGGCGCGCCGGTCAATGAACTGCGCAAAGTGGCCGTGAAGGATGGCTACAAGTCCCTCTACCAGGAAGGTCTCGTCCAGGTTGTCGCCGGACACACCTCATTCGACGAGATTAACTGCCTGAGCTACACCGCTATTGGCTGATGCCCGCCCGCGGCACCCTTTCCCGGCCTCCCGGCGCAGGAGGATCTCCGGCTTTCTGTGGAAATTCAAAATGCCATTTGACAGCCGGAATTCGGGACCTACTATCGCGCCTCCCCGCCCCCGTGGCGTTCTGGACCTCCCTGATTTTCAGTGCAATATGAAAACCATCTCCGCTAAAGCTGAAGATATTCAGCGCAAATGGTATCTGATCGATGCCAAAGACCGTGTCCTCGGCGACGTTGCCGTGGAAGCCGCCAATATTCTGCGTGGCAAAAGCAAAGTCACCTACACTCCGCACATCGACAACGGCGATCACGTCGTCGTCATCAATGCGGACAAGGTTGTCCTCACCGGCAAAAAAGAGACCGAGAAAGTGTATCGCCGCTTCTCCGGTTACGTCGGTGGCCACCACAGTGACACCCCCCGCACGCTGCGTGCCCGCCGTCCTGAGCAGCTCGTGCTGCTCGCCGTCCGCGGCATGATCCCCCACAACAAGCTGGGCCGCAAAATCCTCACCAAGCTCCGCGTTTACCGCGGTGAAAAGCATCAGCACGAAGCCCAGCAGCCCGTGGTGCATAACTTCTAATCCCACCCCCGACCCTTTCTACTGTCATGGCTGAAACTGAATACGCCGCCACCGGTCGCCGCAAGACCTCCATCGCCCGCGCCCGCCTCACTGCCGGCGAAGGCCACATCACCGTCAACGACCGCGCGTTCGAAGACTACTTCACCACCGTTTCCATGCGGAATTCGGTCCTCGCGCCCCTCCAGGCCACAGGCAACACCACCAAGTTCGACGTCTCCATCAGCGCCGTCGGCGGTGGTCTCAACGGTCAGGCCGGCGCTGCCCGCCTCGCCATCGCCCGCGCCCTCCTCGGTGTGGACGCTGAATACCGCGCCCTTCTCAAGGACGGCCGTCACCTCACCCGTGACGCCCGCGCCAAGGAGCGTAAGAAATACGGCCGCCCAGGTGCCCGTAAGCGCTTCCAGTTCAGCAAGCGCTAAGCCCGCTTACGCCGGCACCGGCAAAGCCTCCCCTTCAATGCAAAGCGGCATCCGTCACCGGGTGCCGCTTTTGTTTTGCCCGTGCGTCAGCGGATGGCTCACAGAACCCTGGAAAGCCAAATGCGTGCCCCTGCAAACCCGGCACTCGACCGCAAATGGCGCCACGCATTGCGGCTTCGTTTCCTTTGTTTTCTTATGTTCAATCCGAAGGCTTTCGGACACCGGGCTACTTGCCGGACTTCGGCGCACTTCCGGGGGCGGTCTTGAGCGATGCCAGATACTCCACGAGGTCGCGCAGTTCGCGCTTCGTCAGCAGCACCTCCAGACCGGGCATCATCCCGCTGGGCACGGCGTCGCGGGTGGCGATGTCGGCCGTCTTGATCGTCTCTGGCTCCTCGCCGGGTGGCTGGATGGTCACGCTGTCCGCCGACTCCGCGCGCAGCACGCCGGTTTTCACCATGCCGTCCTTCAGGTTGCAGACTACCATGCGGAACGTCTCCGCGATCTGGGCATTGGGCGCGATGATGCTCTCCAGCAGATACCGCCGGTCCTTCGCTCCGATGCCGTCCAATGCCGGACCGGCCTCGCCGCCGGAGTGATTGATCATGTGGCAGCGTTTGCAGGCCGCGACGGGGTGCTCGTTGTAAAGCTTGCGCCCGGCCTCCTTGTCGCCGCCCTCCAGACAGGCCGCGAACTTCGCCACCACATCGTTCTGCGGCAGTGCAGCCTCGTATTTGCCCAGCGCCTCCTTCACGGCCGGAGCCTCGCGCTTTGCCGCGGCTTCGAGAAGTTCCAGTTTGGCAATGGCGGGCACTTTCCCGGCTGCGAGCGCCGCCAGTTGCTCCGCCACAATCCGGTCCGCCTCCGCACCGGCGAGCACCGCCAGTTCCACAAACGCCGCCCGCGCATCCTCCGCCGTCCCCTGCGCCAGCGCCGACTCCAAAGCCTTCGCCGCCGCCACCGGGTCCGTCTTCCCCAGCAATCCCGCCGCCGCGATGCGCACGGTGCTGCTGGGATCGGAGACACTCTTTTTCAGCGCCTCCGGCAGAACACCACTTCCAACGTCCGCCAGCACGCGAAGTGCGGACACGCGCACAGCCACGTCCGCTTTGGCTTCTAGAATCAGCTCCAGCACCTCCTTTTCGAATTTCGCGTTGTTGTTTCCATAAGCCTTCGCGCGGCGCAGCGCCTCCAGCGCGCCCAGTGCCACGTCCTTCGGAGCGTGCAGGCACATAGGGGCGTATTTCAAAATCCAGGGACGCAATTGCCAGTCTGTGTTGTCAATTCCCGGCGGCAATTCCAGTGGACGCGGACGAAAGACGCCGACCACGTGGTCCCGGTCCACACGGTTCGGAAACATCTCCGCAAGGGTCATCCTCCACGCTTCTGCCCTCAGCGCCGGATCATGCGTCTCGTCCGCAGCAAATTTCGCCCGCCCGAACATCACGTTGATCCGCCGCAGCGTCGTCATCGTGTCCGTTGCCGTGACCTTGCCCGAGGAGAGCACATCACCGGCAGCGGAAATTCCGCGATCCGTGATGAGCCATGCCGCCTCGCGGGAAATGGAAACATCCGCATCAGAGAGGAAACCGCCGACCACTTTCGCCGCATCCTGGAACCACGGCTCGACGTTCGTCATGGTGGCGGCCTTCTCAGCGAGTTTGGCGCAGGCCTGCAGCACAACCTTCCGAACGCTGCTGTCAGTATCCGCCGCCGCGCCCCGCACTGTTTCCCATGCCTTGGGGTCCCGCAGCGCAAGTTGGAACAGCGCATGTGATATGACATGCCGCATCTCCTGTGATTTATCCTGCTCGCGGCGGGCGAGGTCGAGGAGCAGTGCAACGCACCACTGTTTTCCCGCCATACCTAGTGCCTTGGCGGCGAATAGACGGACACGCGGGCTCGGATCTGCCGAAAGCTTCTTCATTGACCTCAGCACATGATCCGGCACTTCAGGAACCTGCCCAAGCAAATCCGCCAGCAACTTCACCTGCTGAGCCCTGACTTCTTCGTCCGGCTCCTCTGTGCCCTCCATCCAGGTGTCCAGCGTCTCGAACAACTTGGCTTGCGTCCGTGTTCGCCGGGCTACCTGCCCCATCACCCAGAGTGAATGCAGCCGCTGCACTCTTGAGGGCTTGGCAGTCTCTGCCGTCCCTGCCGAAAGCGCATAGGCTTCGTAGAGCTTCGTCTTGGAGTCCCTTCCGGCGAGTTCCCATTGGGCTTCCAAACGAACCCGCTGATCAGGATGACCAAGTAGTCTGGTAAGCAGGACTTCGTTCATGCCCTTCATTCCGTTGGAGAGAATCCCCTGAACCATACCGATTTGCGCGGCCTGGGCTTTGCGCGCCTCCTCGTGTTCCACCTTCATGATGCGGCCCTGCGCGGTGCGTTCCCAGCCTTCGTCCCAGAAGCTGACGTACATCCGGCTGTCGGGACCGAAGTCCACATCCGTGGCCTGGCAGCCCGGGATGAAGGTCTCCAGCAGTTCCAGTTTGAAGCCCGCGCCGTCCGGCACCGGCTTGAAGACCGCCACCTGACTTGTCGCGCTGCTGCCCTTGTAGCAGGCGAGGAAGAAGCAGCCGTTGTATTTCTCCGGCAGGCCGGTGCCGGGGTAATGCACCAGACCGCCGGGGCCGTCCGGCAGATTGGCCACCGGGCTGAGGATGGAAGCGGGCTGATTCTTCGCCGGATCGCGCGGCTCCCACATGTGCTCGGCCAGCCAGGGATTCCGCTCTGCGGGCTGCGGGCAGTGTTGATAGCCGACGCGCCAGCCGGCGTCGCCGCCTTCCACCACATACACGAGCCGCTCGCGGTCGCCCTGGTCGCTGTCGTTGTCGCAGGTGAAGAGATTCCCGTAGTCATCGTACGCCAGCTCCTGCGGATTGCGCAGGCCGCGCATCACGAGTTCCAGATGACTCCCGTCCTCCTCGCAGCGGAAGATCGCGCCCTCATCCGGCACCTCGATGGTCCCGCTCTCCTTCGTCTTCACCGACGCCCCGCGGTCGCCGATGGAAAAATAGAGCCGTCCGTCCGGCCCTTTGATGAGACCGTGGAGATCGTGCCCGGTGTAGCTGAAGCGCACGCCGAACCCGCGGAACACCTCCTCCTTCTTCTCCGTCTTACCGTCCGCCCCTTGGCCTGACAACTTGTAGAGCCCGGGAATATTCGTCACCCACACCCCATCCGGCCGCGCCAGCACGCCCGATGCGATGCCGTCGAGGATGGAGTTGAATCCGTCGGCATACACCCCGCTTTTGTCCGCCTTCCCATCGCCGTCCGTGTCCTCCACCAGGCGCACCACTTCCGTTTCCTTGCCCAGTTCCTGCCAGTCATTGGGGAAGTTCTTCTTTATCGAGCGCTCCCAGTCCGCCTGGTTCCGGTTCGCGAGGTCATCCTCCAGCATGAACATGTAGTGGCGGATATCGAGCACGCTGGTGCGGTAGCGGTGCGTCTCCGCGATGAACATGCGCCCCTTCCCATCGAACGAGAACGCCACCGGATTCGCCAGCAGCGGCTCCGCGGCCCACAGGTCCGCCTTGAAGCCGGCCGGGATCTTCGCGCGGCGGAACCCCTTCTGCGCCGCCGCCGCGGAATCCGCCGGCGTGGTGTCCCCCTTCCGTTCTGCGGGCTTCAATGCGTGGGCATTTTTCCGGTCCTCCGTCACCCCCTCGGCATCGACGGCATGCGAGGTGGCAATGGTGAGGAGCAGCGACAGGGGAAGGGCGAGACAGCGCAGGTTCATGGCCCGCGACTCATGGGCGGTTCCCTCTCCGCGGCAACCGCAGGCCCTGCCGCCCTCCCGCTGCGGTCAAGCCAGGGCCACACTCACGCCCCCCGATTGGCTCAGGGAGCTTTCGGCTGCTCCGGCTTGTATTTCACCTTGCCGTCTGAGACCTCCAGGAGCTTCAGTGTGTCCTCTATCTCCCGGGCCGTCCAGTTGGTGGTATCCACCTTGAATAAACTGCCGGAGAATTGCCCCGCCCCGGAAATGCCTTTGCTTAGCCCCTCAAGGAGTTCCGCGGCAGATTGCGGCGCAAACTCCGCCCCTGCGGCCCGTGCTGCCTGATGCACGGAGGCAAGGTTCTGCGCATTCCGGCTTTGGTATGCCTGGTAGCGCCCACGCACTCCCTCATCCACGATGGAGTCGAAGGCTGAGTCCGGCAGCCCCATTTTCTGAAATGCTTCCCGGGTCGCCTCATCGCTATGGCGGTAGAACGAGTAGCCCGCCCCCTGCGCGGCGATGAGTTTCTGTTGCGGATCTTTGATGGACGCGATCCAGGCAATGGCCGCATCCCCGTCGTCGCGGGCTACCTGCTCAGCCATGCCCGACACGATGGCATCGCGTCCCTCGAAGTCACCCGCCGCAGCCAGCCACTCGGAAATGCCCCTCGCATCTCTCTCGCCCCATATGCTGGCCGCTCTGTGCAGCAACTCATCTCTCCGCGGGCTCAGCTCCAGAAAGCCGAGCACATCCGACGGGCATTCCGCCAGCCATTGGCCCATCTCCTGCATCATGAGCCACTGCGAGTCATTTACCGGCAGCATCTCCTCCAGCCTGGCAAGCACCCGCGCCGACTGCGGACTCATCGCCCGCGCCAAGCCCTTGCCCGCTGCCGGTTCATTCGTTGTCCGGCCACTTTCCCGCGCCGCCAGTGGCACCGCCTTCGCCTCCTTGCCCGGCCCCGGCGTCTCCGCTGCCACCGGGAACATTCGCCCGGCGGAAAACCCCGCCACCCCGGCGGTCAGGGCAGTGAGCAACAGAGGAACAGAGCGGCGCAACTTCATACCGCCCACCATAGCCCCCGTTCCTCCCGTGGCAAATGTCGCGTGAGCCCCCGGCCGGGAGGCCCTGCCCGGGAGGCCCTGCCCGGGAGGCCCTGCCCGGGAGGCCCTGCCCGGGCCAATTAATCCCGGCGCGCCCTGCGTCACCCTTGAGGAGGGCACTGTAAGGCGACGGCGGCAGGCGCGAAGGAAAAGTCGGACCTTTGCAACAGGTCTTTGCCTGGCTATGAATTGGCGGGGGCGCAGGGCAGGGGGCACACGGCTGGGCTGGGCGGGGGTATCGCGTCCTTTTTAATAATGGCAGGGACGTCCTGCGCACGTCCGTGATTTCCCTCCCGGCGTATCCGGCGGCGGAGACCGCGGGACTCAAATCTCAAATCTGAAATCCCCTCCCGGTCCCGCGCTCCGCACTTTGGAGGAGAAAGATGTCGAGTTTTCCCGTGCGGGGCCGCAGAATGGGGAAGTGTTTTTTCCTGACTGCCTATGAAACGTCCGCTCCTTCTGCTCACTCTGGTCTTCACGGCGGCGCCGCTGGCGCTGCTGGCGGCTCCGGCCGGGAAGAAGAAAAAGAACAAGCGGGTGCAGGCGGAGGAACCGGCGAAAGTGGTGCCGCAGGAACCGGCGGGGCCGTCGCGGCCGGATGAGTGGCATGCGTGGACGAGTGCGGCGGGCACGTCGGTGGAGGCGAAGTTTGTGGCGCTGGAGTCGGGGATTCTCACGGTGGAAACGAAGGAGAAAAAGACGCTGCGGTTTCCCCTGACAAAGTTGAGCGGGGCGGATCAAAAGTTTGCGCTGGCGTGCAAGGCGCTGGTGCCGCGTCCGCCCATGGCGCAGGAGGTGATCGCACGGGCGGCGGCGCGGATTGATGAGGTGATCGCGGCGGGGCTGAAGGGCGCGGGGACGGCGGCGAATGCGGTGACGACGGACGCGCAGTTTGTGCGGCGGCTGTATCTGGACATCACGGGGCGCATCCCCACGGCGGCGGAGGCGGAGAAATTCCTCGCGGATCCCTCGCCGGACCGGCGCGCGCGGCTCATCAATGCGCTCCTGGATTCGCCAGGCTACACGATGCATCTGTTCAACTACTTTGCGGACATGCTGCGGGTGAAGGATGACTACACGAAGGGGGCGCGGAGTTATGTTTACGAAGACTGGCTGAAGGACCAGATCGCCATCAACCGCCCGTGGGATGCCATGGTGCGGGACATGCTGACGGCAGATGGCGGCCTAACGGAGAATGGCGCGGCGGGTTTCCTCCTGCGCGATGCGCAGATGCCGCTGGATGGGGTGTCGAATATGCTGACGACGTTCCTGGGGGCGGATGTGTCGTGTGCGCAGTGCCACGACCACCCGTTCGCTGAGTGGACGCAGAAGGATTTCTACGGCATGGCGGCGTTCTTTGGGGCCATGGATGGGTATCACGAGGACCGGTTTAAGCAGATCCGGAACATCGTGAAGAATGGGATCGCCGGGGTGGATAAAGGCCAGGCGCAGCGGCTGCTGACGAGCAATGCGTATGAGGTGAAGGACCTGCCGCAGAATCGCCTGCGCTTCCCGGAGGACTACAAGTACGACAACGCGAAGCCGAAGCAGCCGGCGCTGCCGGAACTGATCGCCTGGAGCGAGCGGGATAAGACGAGCCCGGCTTACAAAGTGAACACGGCGAACGCGCCGGAGCTGCGCGGGGAGTTTGCGAAGTGGATGACGCATCCTGACAACCCGCGCTTTGCCACGGCCATCGCGAACCGCCTGTGGAAGAAGGTCTTCGGCCTCGCGGTGCAGGAGCCGATCACGGATTTGGACAGCCCGGAGGGGGCGGGTAATCCGGAGCTGCTGCAGTTGATCACGACTTACATGCGGCAGGCGAAGTTTGACCTGCGGGAGTATCAGCGGATTCTCTTCAACACGGCGGCGTATCAGCGCCAGGCTGCGCCGGAGCCGGAGGATGCGAAGAAGTATCGCTTCCCAGGCCCGGTGCTGCGCCGCCTGAGCGCGGAGCAGGCGTGGGATTCCATCCTGACACTCGCACAGGGCCCGGAGATTGATCACGCGCTGCTGCGCCGCGGCGATGAACAGAAGCTGGCGACGCTTCCTGATGGCCGGGTGACGCCGGAGGCGGTGAAGGCGGTGATGGAGAAGTTCCGCGACAGCGGTGCGGTGATGATGAAGGGCGGCGGGAAGAAGAATAAGAATCCGAAGGTGAATGCCAAAGCGATGGAGGCGGCCTATGAAGGCGCCACGCCCGCCCAGCGCGCCGGCATGGTGCTGGCGCGCGCCAGTGAGTTGCCGCAGCCCGCGCCAGAGACGCACTTCCTGCGGCTCTTCGGCCAGAGCGACCGTCTCGTGGCGGACACGAACACGACGGATGGCAGCGTGCCGCAGCTTCTCCAACTGATGAACGGCCCCGTGCAGGAGGTGGTGACGAGTGGCAGTTATGTGCTGACGGAAGCGGGCAAGGCGAAGGACGCCGTGCGCGCGCTGTATCACGCCTTCCTCTCCCGTCCGCCGACGCCGGACGAGATGGAGAAATCCACGGCCGCCCTCGCCGGTGGCCTCAGCACGTCTGACCTCGCCTGGGTGCTGCTCAATTCCCGCGAGTTCCTTTTCATTCCCTAACCGCTATCCGCCATGAACGATCTTCTCCGTGACGAACTCTCCCGCCGCACTTTTGTCGAGCGTCTGGCGAAAGCCTCGCTCGGGCTTTCCATTCTGCCCTTCCTGCCCGGCAGTGCAGCGGCCGCCGAGGTGAAGTCCCCCGCGCCCGCCGGCACGCGCGGCCCGGGCTTTGGCTCGGCCAAGGCGATCATCATGCTCCAGCTCTCCGGCGGCATGAGTCACATCGACACCTTCGACCCCAAGTCCGGCGCGTCAAAAGGCCCGGCGGATGCCATCAAGACGAGTGCGGATTTTCAGGTGACTTCGTTTTTGCCTAACACGGCGAAAGTGGCGGACAAACTCTGCGTGGTCCGCAGCATGACGGCGAAGTCCGGCGTGCATGAATCCGCCCGCTACATCATGCGCACGGGCTATGAGAAGCGCGGGACCATTGTGCACCCGACGATCGGCGCATGGGCGCAGCATTACCTCGGCGCGAGTCACCCTACCTTGCCGAGCAGCGTGTGTGTGAACCGGAACAGCAACAGCGGCAACGGGTTCTTCCCGGCCACGATGAGCCCGCTGCCGATCCTGGATCCCGATGATGGGCTGAAGCATTCCCGCGCCACGGCCGACGCGGCGCGTGTGGACAAGCGCCTCGCGCTCCTCGCGGAGCTGGATGCGAAATTCTCCGGTGCAAAGAAAGCGCCCGCGGTGAGTGCCTACGATGAGTTTTACGAAAGCACGCTGAAGCTGATGAGGGGCAAGGACCTGGAGGTGTTCGACATTAGCAAAGAGTCCGCGGACCTGCGCACGAAGTATGGGCAGAACCGGTTCGGTCAGGGCTGCCTGCTCGCGCGGCGGCTCGTGGAAGGCGGCGTGCGCTATGTGGAAGTGGAAAGCGGCGGCTGGGACATGCACAAAGACATCGAAGGTGGCATGGAGGACCGCGGCACGGAATTCGACACCGCCTTTGCCGCACTCATCAGTGACCTCGAAGCGCGCGGCCTGCTGGACAGCACGCTGGTGGTGGTCGCGACGGAGTTTGGCCGGAAGCCACAGTTCGACGGCAGCGGCCGCGGGCATCATCCGGGTGTCTTCTGCTCGGTGCTGGCCGGCGGCGGCGTGAAGCGCGGCGTCACCTACGGCGCCAGCACCGCGAACGGCGGGCAGGTGGAGTCGAACCCAGTGACCATCGGCGACCTCCACGCCACCATCGGCTGGGCCGCCGGCCTGCCGATTGATCAGGAAGCCATCAGCCCCAGCGGCCGGCCCTTCACCGTGGGGAACAAAGGCAAGCCGATGCCGGTGTTCGTGTGAGGCAGGCGCTTACTTCAGCAGCGTGACCTTGATGTTGCGGTAGGCGACGGCACCGTGGTCGCCCTGGAACATGATGGGCCCGGTGGGTGCTTCCTTGCCGGTGAGGCAGCTGGGAGTGGGGCCCTGCACCTGGACGTTTTCGTGAATGACGGTGCCGTTGAGTTCCACTTTCACGAAGGTGGCGTTGGCGGTTTTCTTTCCTGCGTCATCGAACTTGGGGGCGCGGAATTCGATGACCATTTTCTGCCATTCGCCGGGGGCTTTGCAGGCATTCACCTTCGGCACATTGGCACCGTAGATGGCGCCCATGTCACCGGCGCCGGGCTTGGCGACGCCGTGGCTGTCGAAGATCTGGACTTCGTATTCGCCCATGACATAGATGCCGCTGTTCGAGCCTTTGGGCACCATGAGTTCGACCTCGAGGCGCATGTCGCCGAACTTGTCCGCGGAATAAATGTCATGGCTCTGGCCGTGGCCGGTGACGGCATTGACCATGGCATTGCCGCCGGGTTTGACTTCGAGTGCGCCGGGATTGGAGGCGCTGACAGTGGCTTCACCAACCTGCCACTTGGCCTGGTTGTTGCCTTTGATGGACCAGTTGGTGAGGTCCTGACCATTAAATGGTGTGGCGGGTTCCTGGGCGGTGACGGCGAGCGTGCTGAGGAGAAGAGTGGTGAGGGCGGTGCGGACGATCATGGCGGTGTTCGGGTTGAGGTTGGGAGCGCGGGTGGGTCCGCGCACGGTGTCCATTACGAAAGCGCCCGGGCCGGCGTTTCAAAACAACTCCTGCTGACGCTCGGTCCGCACGGGAATGGGCACGCCCAGCTTTTCATAGGCGGCCGCCAGGGCCACACGGCCGCGGGGGGTGCGCTTGAGGAAACCCTTCATGATGAGATAGGGCTCGTTCACTTCCTCCAGGGTGGTGGCGTCCTCACCGACGGCGACGGCCACGGTAGTCAGCCCCACAGGGCCACCGTCGAATTTGTGGATGATGGCTTCGAGGATGCGCTTGTCCATTTCGTCGAGGCCATCGGCGTCGATGTCGATGAGCGTGAGCGCAGCATCGGCGACGTCGCGGGTGATGACATTCCCGGCGCGGACCTGGGCGTAGTCGCGCACGTAGCGGAGGAGCATATTGGCCACGCGCGGGGTGCCGCGGGCCCGGCTGGCGATTTCCTCCGCGCCGCCGCGTTCAATTTGCATATCAAGGAGCCCGGCGCTGCGCTCAATAATGTCGGCCAGCTGCGGCGTGGCGTAGTAGTCGAGGCGGTTCACCATGCCAAAGCGGCTGCGCAGCGGGGCGGTGAGCATGCCGCTGCGGGTGGTGGCGCCGACGAGGGTGAAACGGGGCAGGGGAAGCTGGATGGAGCGCGCGCTGGGTCCCTGGTCGATGATGATGTCCAGCTTATAGTCCTCCATGGCCGGGTAGAGGTATTCCTCCAGCTTGGGGTGCAGGCGGTGGATTTCGTCGATGAACAGGACGTCGCCGCGCTCCAGTTTTGTGAGGATGGCGGCGAGGTCGCCGGCTTTCTCAATCTGCGGGCCGTTGCAGGTGTGGATGTTGGAGCCCACGCTGGCTGCGATGATGTGGGCGAGGCTGGTCTTGCCCAGGCCGGGCGGGCCGCAAAGGAGGACGTGGTCGAGCACATCGCCGCGCTGTTTGGCGGCTTCGACGCGCATGGTGAGGAGTTCCACGACCTTGCCCTGGCCGACGAATTCGCTGAAAACCGGCGGGCGCAGCGAGACATCGAACACCGTTTTCGGTGTGCTGCTGACATCTTCGTAAAAGTGATTTCCCCGTTCTGACACTGGCGTGAGGTGTAGGTGTTTACCCGGGCAAATGCCACTGGGAATTGCAGGGCATCAGCGCGGGAGGTGCTGCTCGCAGTATTCCTCGCCGTCGCTGCTGACGCGGAATTCGAGATTGGGGTCGTCGGCTTCAGTTTTCCCGCAGACGGCACAACTGTGCAGGGTGTCGCTGCTGGAGGCGATGGCCTGGCGGAATTCGCGGCGGCGTTTGATGTGCTGCCAGCCCCCGGCCTTCATGGCGACGGTGAAGCCGACGGCGGCTCCAGTGACCAGTCCGGCAAGGTGGGCACCATTGGCAATCGGGCCGACCATTCCAGTGAACCCGAGCGCCAGCCAGATGAGCATGAGCACCGTATTCTGCTTGCTGATAGTGACGCCTCCGGCCGGATGAAAACGGGCGCGGACGATCATGAAGCCGAACAGGCCATAAACGACCCCGGACATCCCGCCGAAACGGGGGCCGCCGACGATGGCCTGGGTGAGATTCGAAATGATCGCTATCGCCAGCACCAGCAGGGCAAAGCGCAGCGTGCGCATGCCAGCCTCCAGCACACGGCCCAAGTCCCAGAGCCACAGCATGTTGAAGACAATGTGGAGCATGCTGAAATGGAGGAAAATGGGCGTCACGAGGCGCCAGACTTCACCCTGTTTGATGCTGGTGAAGGATTGGCGGCGCAGGAATTCATACCGGAAGCTGGCCGCGGTGTCCCTGTCGGACAGAATGCCGTCGAGATACTCCGCTTCCGGATTCTTCGAGAGGCGCTCCGAGGCTTCGGCGGCACGCTCCATGAGGATTTTCTGGATCAGGAAATGCTCCTGCTCTTCGGTGAGAGGC
>Ga0315905_10002484_pt1 | contig 19409 bp, 14 predicted proteins | sample LakEriMetagenome_5_FD_203522 | JGI IMG/M metagenome (GOLD analysis project Ga0315905, IMG submission 203522) | Freshwater fungal communities from buoy surface, Lake Erie, Ohio, United States - Buoy 4 MA121 | ecosystem: Environmental > Aquatic > Freshwater > Lake | place: USA: Lake Erie, Ohio... | reverse complement strand
ACACAGACCGGCGAGTTGCTCGGTACGCTTCGGTATATGGCCCCTGAGCAATTCGTCGCCAAGGCCGATTCGCGAAGCGATATCTATAGCCTTGGCCTGACTCTTTTCGAGTTGCTCACGCTCAGGCCTGCGCTCGAAGCCCCCAAACGTCGGGTGTTGGATCCGACCAAGTACAGCCAACTCGAATTCACAGCCTCAGAGCGGCAAGTGATTCCTAGGGACCTCCAGACGATCGTTCTGAAAGCCTCGGCGTTGGAGCCAGTGAATCGCTACGAACGAGCTAAGGACTTCCAAGAGGATCTCGAACGATTTCTCGACGACTTGCCCATCTTGGCACGCCGTGAATCCCCTATCGAATCGGTGATGCGCTGGATACGACGCAACCCAGCAATCGCATCGCTGACGGCGAGTTTGTTCGGTTTGCTTGTGGCGATCGCGACAATCCTAGGGCTCTGGAATCGCCAGCAGCGCGAGACCCTCGATGAGCTCAAGATGGCCTATATCGCATCTGCGAATAGTCTTTCCGATCGAACCAAAGCTCTAGAGCAAGCTAACACCGAAAGCCAGCGCGCCCGACAGAACATGGACCTTGCACTGGAGGCCTTCAGTACCATCACCGAGAATATCGCGTCGCGAGGCCGTTCTTTGGAAATACAGGGACTCGACGAAGCGGGACTCGAAACCGATGGGTTCGCCGACGCGGTGCTCACCCAAGCCGATGTCGAACTTCTGAAATCGCTTCAAAACTTTTTCGACCGTTTCGCAGAAGAGAATGCTACCGACCTGAGCTTCGATGCGGCTATCTCGCGCCGACGCGTTGGCGAAATCGAAAACAAAATCGGCAGATACGATCAAGCCGCCCAGTCCTTGCGCCGTGCGATCGCGGAGTTCGAAGCGGTACGAAACAAGGACCAGGGGGGGCAGAATAAGCAACGCGTTCTCAATGAGGAGGTTCAAGCTCGCAAGGAGCTAATCGGCTTGCACTCACGGCGAGATCAATTCCCTCGGGCGATCGAAGAGATGGAAAATCTCCGAGAGGTTCTCGCGAAGAACCCAGAATTTGCGACCTCCGAGGAAGGCCGCTTTGGCCTAGCCTCGGCCCTAGAGAGCTTGTCCAGCGGATCGGCTCGCCTCGCCCTAGACCGAAGTCTCAACGATCGGAATCTCAATGATCGACGCCGTAGACTCTTCTCGCCTTTTTACAGCCGGCCTGGTCCATGGGTCCCCGAGATCCCTATCCCGATGGCCCAAAGGCTCGAGAGGGACCTTGCGTTCAACGCCCAAGCAATCGAGCTTCTCGATGGTCTCAGTCAGCAGAATCCCGTGCAGAGCAAGTATCGACTCGGACTGGCTCGCAACCACCGCGATCGGATGCGGATGTACCGTTTGCTAGGACTTCCATCGGAATTTGAGAAATCGCTCGGGAAAGCCTCAGAGATCTTCCAAGATCTCCTGTCAAAGAACCCGACCTCAGCAGTGCTAAAGTATGAACTAGCGAATCTTTACGCTACTAGCCTTGTGCATCCATCGGTCGATGGAAATCGACTCGAGGAAGCGATAAGGCTTGTTCAGGAATCGCTCCAAGAGCACCCTGGCGTCCCGGAATACCAGACGCTCTACGCTTCGCTTTTGGCAAGGTCCGCTTGGACGATCCCAGCGGGGATCGATCCTTCGGCCGAGCGCCAATTCGAACGTGTAGAAAACGGTGTCAACAAACTCCAGCAATCGATCGCGATCCATCAAGGGCTCGTCGATCGATTCCCTGAAATCCAGGTCTATGCGATCCATCTGCTGCAAACCAAAATGCAGATCGTCGATTACTACAACCAGTTCCGACGCCCAGAAAGAGCCAAGCAAACTCTTGCCGAAGCGATCGCACTTGCGGAAAAACTGATCGAGTCTGGAACGGCTCGCCAACCGGCACTCCGAGCGATCCTGGATCGATTGAAGGAACGAAAAAACACCATGGAAACAAAAACAGAACAGGAAAAACCCTAAGATGCTCGGTCTATCGATATCAAGAAATCGAGCGATTCAAGTGCTAGGATCGCATGACCTGCGTTCGCTTGCACTGGGTTGGCTTGCACTCAGATCGCTGCTTTTTGCCGCCTGCTGCTTGGCGGGCTTGTGCTTGGCGGGCAACACCCAAGCCCAGAGTCCTCCCCCGAACATCGTCTTCATCCTCGCAGACGATTTAGGCTGGGGTGAGTTGGGTTGCTATGGCCAAGAGAAATTGCAGACGCCTAACCTCGATCGGCTCGCCGCAGAAGGTGTGCGCTTCACTCAGCATTACAGCGGAGCACCGGTATGCGCACCGTCGCGATGCGTGCTGATGACCGGCAAACATCTCGGACACGCCGAGATCCGAGGTAACAAGCAAGCCAAGTTGAGTTTTCCAGAGTTCACCGAAGGGCAACATCCGCTGAGCGAAAGTGCGATCACCTTGGCTCAAACGCTGCGCAATTCCGGATATGCCACCGGGGCGTTTGGCAAATGGGGACTAGGGCCGGTAGGGAGTACCGGAGACCCGAACCGCAAAGGCTTTGACCGATTCTTTGGATACAACTGCCAAGCCGTCGCGCATAGCTACTATCCGGAATTCCTTTGGGATAACTCCCAACCTATCCGCATCAATAACAAACCGACCCCGGGGAATCGCAAGCCCAACGATGGACCGATCGATGCCTCCGATTGGGTGGGCCAAACCTATGCTCCCTATCGGATGATCGAACAAGCCGAGGCCTTCATCGAGGCGAACGCCAAGCGTCCCTTCTTTTTATACCTTCCATGCATCGAACCCCACGTGGCGATGCATCCGCCGGTCGATACCCTCGATCGGTTCCCCAAGGAGTGGGATTCCCAGGAATACCGGGGCGGCAATGGGTACCTACCCCATCCTCGCCCCCGTGCGGCGTACGCAGCGATGATCTACGATTTGGATCGGCATGTCGGTCGGATCCTCGATGCTTTGGACAAGCACGGACTGACGAATAAAACGTTGGTGGTCTTTTCCAGTGACAATGGGACGACCCACGCAGGCAACAACGAACCGAGCTTTCACGTCGGGGGAGCGGACCCAAAGTTCTTCTCAAGCACCGCAGGCCTTCGAGGCTTCAAAGGAAGCGTCTACGAGGGCGGGATTCGAGTCCCGATGATCGCTCGATACCCAGGCCTGATCCCGGCTGGAAAAGTCGACTCGACGCCTTGCTACTTTGCCGACTGGTTCCCGACCCTGTGCGATGTTGCGAAGATATCGAAAAAAGACTCGCCGAACCTGCCGGATTTCGATGGTGTGAGTCTCTGGCGAGTTCTTTGCGGTACTGGAAGCTTGGAATCGCGGCCCCCGATGGTATGGGTCTTTCCAGAGTACTCAGGACAAGTCGCGGTGCGATTCGGGGACTACAAGTTACTCCGGCGGGGACTAGCGACCAAGAAGCCCTCGGAATGGGAACTTTACGATTTGTCCAAGGATCCAGGCGAGGCGATGAACTTGGCAAACGAACACCCTGATCTCGTCGAGCAAGGGCAGAGAATTTTGCGAGAGCAGACCGACACCAATGCGGTCTTTCCAGTCAACTTCTGAGATGACACATCGACGGTAGGAAGGACAAGCGATGCTCGATGAGCTGCCAGAGGACTTGAGCGAACGTTGGAAACGAGGTCAGAAGATCCGCGCGCTGGATTATCTAGAGCGTCAGCCTGATCTTCGCAAGAACTTGGCACTTTACAAACGCTTGGTCGCCGAGGAGTTGCGACAGATGCACCGATCGGGATTGGCTCTGGACACCGAGCAACTGATCAAAGACTACCCCGAGTGCCGCGAGACGATCCTGAGCTTCGATCCTGTATTCGAAACCCTCGACGCCCCTGTGGCCGATGCTTTCGCAACGCAGCTTGAGCAAACCAAAGCCCTCGACGCATCGGCCACCACGACCCGATCGGGCTTGCCTGAAATCCCAGGTTTCGAGATCCTCTCGGAACTCGGTCGAGGTGGTATGGGAGTGGTCTACCGCGCAAGGCAGGTATCGGCCAATCGGCTCGTGGCGCTCAAGGTCGTTCGGAGCGAGGTTCTAGATAAAGTCGACTCCACCACGCGCGCCAATGCGTTGGAACGATTTCGAACGGAGACCAACGCGGCAGCATCGCTCCAGCACGACAACATCATCGCCGTCTATGAAGTCGGCGAGGTGCCTGCGAAGAACCAAATGGGTGCGCCCCTTCGGTATTATGCGATGCGGTTTGTTCGAGGCATGAGTTTAATGGAGTTGCTCCGCGATGGACCGCTGGAAAACCGACGGGCTGCAGTCTACATGGTTCAGATTGCCCGAGCTCTCCAATCGGCGCACGATCAAGGCATTCTGCATCGGGATATGAAGCCACACAACGTAATGGTCGAGCAAGCGACCGATCGCCCTTTGGTCGCCGATTTCGGATTGGCCAAATTCATCCATAGCGACAACTCGATCACCTACGCGGGGCAAATCATGGGCACCCCCTCGTACATGTCGCCCGAGCAAGCCAAAGACGCATCGTTGGTGACCGCAGCAGCCGATCAATACTCGCTCGGAGCGACGCTTTATCACTTGCTCACGGGACATCCACCGTTTGCGGCTCCAAACGTCCAGGAAACCTTTCGTCAGATTCTCGAGAAACCACCGGTCCGATTGCGAGATAGCAACCCGGCGGTCGATCGCGACTTGGAAACGATCTGCATGAAGGCGATCGAAAAAGAGCCTTCCAAGCGGTACGCAAGCTGCCAGGATTTCGGTGCCGATCTGCAGCGTTACCTCGATGGCATCCCAATCGTGGCTCGACCGATTCGCCCTGCCGAGAGAATTTGGAGATGGTGCCGACGAAACCGAGCTCTCGCAGGATTGATCGCCGCCGTGACACTTCTGTCCCTGAGCACCCTCGGTGCGACTCTTGTCGGTTATCGAAACACAGCCGCTGCGTTGGCCGTCTCCGAATCCCGCTTGAACCAAGCCCTAGCCGTCGTCGACGATCTGTTTACACGAGTCAGCGAAGATGAACTTCTTGACGAACCCGGGATGCAGGGCCTGCGCAAGGAGTTGCTAGAAAAAGCACTTGAGCACTACGAGTCTTTTTTGAGCCAAAAAAACCAGAGATCCGGTCCGGGCGACACTAGGATCCTCGACGAGGTCGCCAAGTCAAACTTCCGTTACGGGATGATTCAAAAACTTCTCGGCAAATTCGATACCGCTCAGGATGCGCTCTTCGAGGCACGCAGCATCCAAGAGCAACTTGTCAAACGATCCCCCCAACGCTTCGATCGACTCGAAGCGCTCACCGATACGCTCAATGCCATCGGGACACTTGCAAGCCAGCAGGAGGATTTCCCCGCCGCGCTCGACGCCTTCGAGAAGTCTCACGAACATCGGGTCGAGCTAGCTGCGCAAAAGCCTGCAGAGCTGAAGTACCAACGGTTGGCAGCCAACACACTGATGAATATCGGGCTGACTAAGATCAGTCTGGAGCGCGCTCAGGAAGGACTCACCGACCTGCATCGCTCGCAGGAGCAAAGGCTTACGTTGCTCGATGCGTTTCCTGACTCGGAGAAGCTCCATAAGGACTTAGCTCGCGGCTGGTACAGCCTTGGTAAATATTCGCTAGAAATGAACTTCACCGAAGAAGCCAACGGATATTTCCGGCGATCCGTCGAGGCGTTCCACAAGGCCATCGCGATCAACCCGAGATCGTTGAGCAATCGATTCGACTGTAGTCTTGCATTCCATTGGGTCGGAGAGAGTTATGCGTTGATGGAACAGAGGCAAGCCGCAGTCGGGGCATTCGAGGAATCCGAAGCGTTGGCTCGAAAGCTCGCGGATTCAAACCCCGATGTGGTCGAGTATCAACTGCATCTGGCCGTGGTGAGCATGAGCAAGGGAGCCAATGAAGCGAGTCTAGGGCAATGGGAGCGGTCCGAAGTGAGTTGGAAGCGGTCTTTAGAGGTGATCCGCAAATACCAACGCCTCGCGCCGAAAGATGAACTTCTGCTGAACCATCTGGTCTCTTCTCTGTGCGCGCTGGGGGATCTTGCCGATCGTCGAGGCGATATTCAGACGGCCACCGCTATGCGAAAAGAGTCGATCTCTGGACTCGAAGAGCTTTCCAAACTCCATCCGGAAGACACCTGGTTTACCGAAATGCTTCAAAAAAATCGCGATTGGCTCGATTCGAAGTGACGGAGTCGACTGACTTTAGAAAATCTGTCGACATCCAGGACCGAATCGACGGATTGAAGGGAATGGATCAAGGCAGGCTCCAGGAGAGTCCGAAACATAGAAAGCAGCTGGGCGTTCTTGCTATGAAAAGCCGGCATTGGAAAGTCTTGAATGCTAGCATTACTAGAGTTTTTCAAGACAACGAAGACATCAAGGATCTCTAGGATCGAACGGAAACGGTGGCTTGTATGTCGAACGCCAAGAACATGTCGAGAAGTATCCGCGGGATCAAGAGGAGCCTTGAGCGACTTGTCCCTGGATGTTGTGCGATAGCATTTGGGATCGGTTGTACGTGTGCGATGGGTGGGTTGGCGTATGGCCAAGCTCCGTTGTCTTTGCGGCCTTCGGGTCAAGAAGAGTTGCCGCAGACTAGCAGGCTCAATGCTGGGTTGGGCAATCCGAGCAATCGTGCTCCAACTGGTACATCGGCTGCGAGTCGATCGCCTGCGACGCGTGGTTTAGCCACCGGGGCATCATCGCGAGGCACCTTCACACGTCTGGGGCGCACACCGAACATGTTTGGCGATACACTACCGCCGATGGTGACTTTTGGGGTTAAACCGGGTCAGGGCACAACCGATTTCGCGAGCGAGGCATATCGTGCGCCCTTGGGCGGGGGTGGCAGTTACAACATTGCGGAGAACAATTCCGCGATCCCGACCGATCGCGTCTACTTCGTTTACAACGCTTTTTACAATGCGATTTCGACATCGCAAGGTTTTGGACCAGCCCAATCACGATCGATCGATTTGCATCGCTATGTGATGGGCTTTGAGAAGACGTTTCTTGACGGAAATATATCTTTGGATGTGCGGATGCCGATGCTCAGCGGGTTCGAGTTGAGCAATTCCTTCTTATCTTCGGAACTGGGGAACATAGGCAATTTGACGATGTTCGCAAAAGGCTTAGTCTATGGAACGGAAGACATCGCATTGGCAACCGGGTTGGGGATCGGTTTACCCACGGGTAGCGATCTCCATACGCAGACGGTTTCTCCATTTGTTTCGGAGACTTTGGTTGTTCGCAACCAGGCGGTCCGGTTGATGCCGTTTGTGGCAGCCACGATGAACCTCAACGACGACTGGTTCCTGCAATCGTTTGGACAGATGAACTTTGCGGCTTCGGGCAATGAAGTAGCCAATCAAGATGGGGTCGTTGGAGTATACAACGAGCAGAATCTCTTGCAGACCGACTTGGGGATCGGCCGTTGGATATGGCGGGATGCCACGCGACCTGTCTTGACGGGTCTAGCAGGGGTTCTAGAGCTTCACTACACGACGACAGCCCAGGATACCGACCGTGTGCAGTTGACCGGAGGAAATTTGCTCAATGGGAGTTTATCCAACTCGGCCAATCGGCAGGATCTATTGAACTTGACGTCTGGTTTGCAGGCGCAGCTTGGGTCGGCTTCCTCCTTGCGAGTCGGTGCGGTTGTACCGCTTCGAGACCAGCCCGATCGAGTTTTTGACTCGGAGGTCCAAGTCTCCTTCAATCGACGTTTCTAGAAGTGTGCCTCTGGCTATTTCCTTGCTGGTTTCGCACTGTCCGTTGAATAACGCAAGCACGGCAAAGATCTGCTACTGCCCAACAAAAGGGCTGCAGGCGACGACACGAACCTCGAATTGCCTGTGATTTTTAGGGTGTTACTTCGGAAATCGCCTGCTCCAAGATCATTCGCTTCTGGTTGCTAGAGTCCTCAGGCAACCGTTTCCCATGGAATTCTCGTTCGTACCCCTGCCGCTGCTCACCTTGTAAAACGGCAAGAATCAACTGAGAACATAGGACCACCGCAAGTGCAACACTAAGCCGAATCAGCCACAATCGATACGGGTCTGTAACCACGAAATCCCCCGGGGAATCAACCTCATCAGCAATTCGAAGACCTCTTGGTAGATTCATAAAATCTCAGTCAATTCAAGCAAAAAGAAATCGCCGCCACGAAGCCAGCCTCCTGATACACGTCGGAGATAGACGTCACAAAGAGTTTATTCCATACAACCAGCAGCACGACAATTCGAGCCCGTAAGGTTTTTAAGCAATCCATGTAGGAAATCACAGAGGGCGTTGACTTCAAAACACAATTGGAGTCTAGATCAACCAACGAGGAATACATCGAAAGAAAAATGGCAAACTCAATCCAAATCTTGCTGGTAGAAGACCATCTTGTTGTCCGACAAGGACTTCGGCTGCTGATCGAAACTCAGCCATCCATGCGCGTCATCGGTGAGGCTTCGAGTGGCGAAGAAGCCTTAGAATTGCTCAACTCCCTGAGTCCCGATGTGGTGATCTTCGATGTAAGCCTACCAGGAATGAACGGAATTGAGCTTGCAAAAGCCATCCTGCATTCCTTCCCAGGCCAACAGCGTTTGCTGGCCTTAACGGCCAATGAGGACAAAGCTTATTTCAACGAATTGCTGCGATCCGGGGTGTTGGGTTATCTACTGAAACGATCGGCTGCGGTCGAATTGATCAAAGCGATTGAAACCGTTTACAGGTCGGAACGCTTCCTGGATCCCTCTATTGTAGAACAACTCGTGCAGGAGGCCTTGGGGAACAAAGATCGCAGCGTGGATGCGATCGGCAAAGGTATACTCAGCGAGCGAGAGGAAGAAGTGCTCAGGCACATTGCAAGCGGTTATACCAATAAGGAAGTAGCTCGTATTCTCGAGATCAGCACCAAAACGGTGGAGACTCACAAGTCCCGCGCGATGACCAAACTCGAACTCAGGTCCCGAGCGGAACTCATTCGCTACGCATCGGGAAAAGGTTGGATCTCCAGTAGCTAACGAAATCCTCATGAAAACAACCTTGTAAGGTTTTACCTTACGTGCTATTCGCATTTGCCTGACTTGCGACTCGTCGAGAGCCTGCTACTTTCATGCAATGCCCTTACCTGGTTCAGAAGTCCAATTTACATACATAGCGCGAGAGAGATCGAATGGGTGAGATTTACGATTTTGTAGGCCATGCGGATTACTACATACTCGGCGCTGCCGCTTTCTGGGGTTTGATGTGTATCATCATGGTTTGGAATCGGGTTCTGTCCAAACGGTTCAAGAACGAGCAACAACAGGATGCCTTCCTCACCCAAATCGAGCAGAAACTTGAGGTGGGTGATTTCGAGGGAGCAAAGCAGTTATGCCAAGGGGACAAGCGCGCTGTTCCAATGATGGTCCTGATGGCTTTGGAAAACCGGGATATTGAGCCAGACAAACTCGAGTCCTGGTTGATGGACCGGTTTCAGTTCGACGTGATGGCGCACCTGAACTCCAAACTCTCTTGGATTTCAACCATCATCAAGGCGGCACCAATGCTCGGTCTGATCGGAACGGTGGCCGGTATGATGAGTGCCTTCTCGACACTTGAGAACGCGACTGCAGAGGAACCGACCAAACAACTCCTAGCCGACATCCGCATGGCACTTGAACATACCCTTATTGGACTCCTCATCACGGTCACGCTGCTGATCAACATGGCATCGATCAATAACAAAATCCGCGAACTAGAAGAGCTTGTGGTCTTTGGAATGAACCGATTCTTCGATAGCTACAAAGCTGCAATTCCCAAACGAAAACTCCACGTCAGATCGTGATAAGAACGAAAAAAGCTGCCAAGAAAAAAAGTTGCGACGATGAATTCGACATCACCCCGATGATCGACGTAGTTCTGTTGTTGCTTATTTTCTTTATGGTGTCGGCTCGCATGGCCCCAGGGGCAAATGCAAGGCTACCTAAGGCCAAACACGGCGAGATGACATCGATGCATGATGCGATCGTCTTGACGGTCAAAAACGGGGGAACCGACTCTGTAGACGTTTCGACACCAACCGGTAAAAAATTCTCATCAGACAGCGAGCAGCAGTCAGGAGAGATCGCCGAGCACGTCGCCAACGGTCTCCAGTACATGGAAAAGAAGTATGTGTTGATTCAGGCCGAGCCAAACGTACTGACGTCCCAAATCGTCCGGATCCAAAACGCGGTTGGAAGCGTATTGGAACCTGAGCACAAAATTTTCGTAGCAGTGGAACACTAAAGCCTTCTGCAGGCTGAAGACGACCAGGAGATCAGGTTTTTGAGCTTCCAAACCAACTGCATTTCGTGCGATCGCAAACTCGTAGTACCCGATCGGTTTACCGAACGGATGATCCGTTGTCCAAGCTGCAATTTCGAGTTCAAGGTGACTCGAAACTCTAGGCCGATTGAATCGTTAGGCACAGAGGATTCGCTAGGTAGCCAGGATGAACTCGAGGAATTGGAGTCAAACCACAGCAAGGCAGGTGCTAACCGCCATCGCGATCACAAACACCAGGAGGCCGAGGAGGACCTCGAGTGGGACATCACCCCCATGGTCGACGTCGCCTTCCTCCTGCTAATTTTTTTCATGTTGACAGCTTCGTTTAGCATCCAAAAAGCTATACCCACAAGCGCTCAGGAAGAAGACAAGCCGAGCCGAAGTGCTATACAGCGAGAGAAACAGGACCAGATTGAAAGTTTCTACGTACAGATAGACGAGTACAACGCTTATACAATCGTCTCAAACGAAGTCGGAACTCAGGAGGCTTCCAACAAGCAGGACCTGATTCTTGCTCTTCAAGAGCTCAAATCGCATTACGGAGAAATAACCCCCAGGGTGATCATCCAAGCTCACTCGATGAGTATCCATGGAGCCGTCGTTGCCTGCATGGATGCCGCAAGGTCAGCGGGTTTCGACAACCTTCAGATGCAAACTGTCGAGGAATTCGATTAACTCAATCTCACTTCATTCCGCTTATCTATCTAGGGATTGGAACCCTAGCAAAAAGAGTAGTCCCTCCACCAACCTGTGACTCAATCTCTAGTTCCCCTCCGACCGAACGCAACCGTTCCCTCATTCCTGGTATTCCCAAGCCTGCATGTTGCCCTTCGAGTGATAATTCGTTATTCGATTTAGAGATTCCCGCTCCATCATCTTCGATGATTTGAACAAACATCCCCTGCTGGACATCCAAAACAACACTCAGACGTCTGCATTTAGCGTGCTTCAACGCATTGTTAATCGCTTCCTGCAACACCCGATAAAATACGAGAGAAACCTCTTTATTCGAATCGCAGTGTTCCCAGGCGCGGCACTCGAAATCAACCTCCAAGCCGCTGCGATTCTTCCAATCCTCAAGAAGCGATTCGATCGCCGTCGGCAATCCCAAATCATCGAGGCATTGTGGTCGAAGGTCGAATGCAAGAGAGTGAATCTCTTTCCCCAAACTCGTAAGAATTCGAGACGAATCCTCAATCACCATCGAAGCTCGTTGCTGTGGCCCCAAATCCAACTTAGACAAAAACGACTTGAGATACCCCATATTCAATTGCAACGCTACTAAATCTTGACCACATTGGTCATGCAACTCGCGTGATATCCGCGCCCTTTCTAGCTCCTGTAAATTCACCAACTTGCGCAGCAAACCTTCTTTTTCTTTTTCCGTAATTTGTCGCTTGTTGATCTCCTCCTGTAACGCCTCGCTTTTGACTGCCAATGCATGAGCATTTTCCTCGGCCCTTCGTTTTGCAAATCGCAACGATTCATTAAAAAGGATGCTGGATATCCCGACGAAAATGTAGAGAGTCATCCCTACTTGAAGGTCGATTCCGTAAACAGCTATCGAGCCACGTGGATAAGCAAAAAAATAAGCGGCACACAAAAATCCTAGAACCAAAGAGACCAGGGCTGGCCCGAGACCACAATACCAAGCGCTAAATATAATAGCGTAGATATAAGTTATAAACGGGTGCATCTCGCCAACAACGGGATCTAAGAGCAGCCGAACCAAGGTTGCAAAGACGATTGCGAGAACAGCGACTAGGTATGAATACACGATAGTCCGTATACGATATCTTGTATTGTCCAAGTCGTCTTGATTCATTCAGTGTCCCCTTCGTACCAACGATTCAAATGACATTCGGAGATTGTACACAAAAACCCAACCCAAAGCTCAAAAGGGATCGTTGTTGAAGACTAGCCAACACATCGCGTTATCCAATCCCTGTCGTGGCATGTCAGCATCCTTGACGACACGAAAACGTGAGCGTACACCAGCCTGATCGGCTTTCTCTCAGCGCATGGCCTGCTTGCGGGTAGATTCAAGGTGCGCCCTTGTTTCTTTCCCAGTTCTCAAGGAGATCCTGCTGATGTCTCGCTTACCGTCATCGAAAACCGCCCAGATTTGGGCCGAACGTATCGCCCAGTGCGAACGATCCAATGCTCCCGTCGCGCAGTTCTGCCAGTCGATCAACTGCTCGCCGACGTCCTTCTACCAGTGGAAACGTAAACTCGCTGCAAAGCCCCAAGCAACCGCCTTTCTTCGTGTGCAAACATCGGATTCCACCAAGGACTCGATCGAGATCAAACTCCCCTCGGGAATCTCTATCCTGGTTCCAGTCTCGGCCGTTGAATCCATCTCTGCGATCCTCGTACCATACCCATAGGTACGGCTCTTCGAACAGGACCTCTTACAAGCGGCGAAGTGCGTCTGTAGCGTATCGCTTGGCACCAACATGCTGGCGTCGCAGGGCTTTAACCCGCAGCATCCATCTAGAGCCGCTAACAAACCTTGGGCATATCAGCAAGCCTGAGCTTCAGCCAATCTACCCGAGGTGCCTGTACGCTTACGTAACGCCCCTGGATGATTGGTCGCCTAATCTGTCTGATCTGTCTGATCCGTCGTTAGCGATCTGATCTCGCGCCATATCGATTCCCAATCCTGCCGATGCTCTGAGGGCCAGCGATCGAGTTCGCTTGGAACACAAACAGTCAAAAAACTTGGGTTTCTCAATGTTAAATCCCAAACCTCAAGCAAGCGACCAGGTTGCTGTTTCCACTCCTTGGGCTGGGATCGAATCACCCCCAAGACCTCTTGCATGTGCTTGAGAGACTCTTGTTCAAGCCGATATGCCTCTTGGGATTGCTGATCGAGCAAGGCTTTGTCGGCAGCAAGGATCGAGGCTTCTGCAGACCGAACAAGTCGCTGGATTTGAACCTGTGGGCTTATGTCGTCGCTTTGCTCTTTGTTGTCTTCCTGAGGGAATTGACTCTGGAGTCGCTCTACTTCCTTGATCGCTGTGGCATCTCCTGTCCTCAGACAACAATACTTCCACAATTCCAGGATGCTTGCGGGATCTTTCGCGGGTCGGATGTTCGAGTTGCCAGTTCCGTACTGGGCATTCCAGTAGGTCCGAAGGCTATCGCGGGCCGCTTGCCAATCGCCTCTGAGGCACTGAGCCTGCGATTGATGCCACAAAAGCTCCGGGTAAAGTGCTTGGATTAAGGGATTGTTTGGATTCGATGCAAGAATCTTTTCGGCCAATTGGTAAGACTCCTGGAAAACCTCGTTGGCTTGATTGTCTTGGAAATTGTCCCAGTACAAATGCCCTAGAAAGTGCAGTTGCGATGCAAAATCCACTCTGTAACTGGTCTCCTCGGGCAACTCCTTCAAAACGCGTCGATAACCCTCGATCCCTTCCTGTGCATAACGGATCGCTTGGTCGATCTTCCCAAGGTCCTTCATGGTTCCTGCAAGGTCGATGGCTGTGCCTGCAAGATCCACTTTGTAACGAGTCACTGATGGATACAGCGCAGTCATCTGTCGCCTTAGCTCCAAGGCTTCAAGCAACATCGACGTACTTTTATCGAGCTGGCCGTAGCTGCGAAGGTGAACCGCAAGGTTCCTGGTTGCCCAAGTAAGCCTCAAGCGGTTTTGCTCTAACGTGACTCCTTGTTCGATCTGCTTTTTCAAAAAGCCGATATGCCTTTCGATCTGTTGAAAATGTGCTTGAGCATCACCATGCCGGAGAACAAGCCCCACGTAAGCTTGATCCTGTCGTAAGCTTTCCAGCTCGATTTCGCGATTCGCGATCAAAGCCGCTTGGTTTTGTTGCGAGGATGGGGATGAGGATTTTGCAAGTTGGAGAAGTTCCTCCCTCTCCTTAATGGCTAGGTCGAAGTTCGTAGCCATGCGTTGCACGTCTCCTTGTTCGGCTCCCAAAATCGCTTGATAGACATGAATATTTGCAAGCTCATTCAATAAGGGTTCTTTCCCAATCGGATCCTCAGAGACCTTTTGGAGCAACTCCAATGCGTGCTGCAGAGAATCGTTGGAGGCTTGTTTGTCCATGGGCATTTGGAGTGCGCCTCGCAAGCGATAGCTGCCTGCAAGTGGCAGCGTGGAAACGCGAATTCGACGTTTGCTTTCTTCGATGGAGACTTCGGGCTCTTGGGCCTTCGAGACTAGATCTTCGTAGAGTTCGATCGAACGGTCGTTCCATCGTGAGCATTGAACCGGATCCCCATACTCGAAACTAATCTTGGCCAGCTCCTCGGACATCTTGGCCAGTTGCTCGAGGTACCCCCAAGAGAGCTCCAAAGTCCCTGTCTTGCTCTGCTGAATTTGCTCGAAGAGAGCGATCGGCTTTTCGAGCAGCTCGCGTCGGACTTGACCAAGCCCTTCGGCATTCTTGAGTGTTTCGTTCGACGTGATCGCATCGGTATAAGTGCGAAGTGCCTTCAGGGCCAGCAGTTCGCGATCCAATGCGATTTGTTGCTGCAACTGCGCCAACTCCCGGGCCTTTTGTTCCTTCTCCCTTAACTCCATTTCGTTCGTAAGCGACTCGGTTAGTTTTTGGGATTTTTCGGCCAGCGACGCGTTGTAACTCCATTGCTGTAAAGCGATGACTCCAATAGCGAAAGTCAGCAGCGAACCAAATACCAGCATAGATATCGCAAGCTTGCGATTGTTGCTTACCCATCGGACAAGTCGATCGACAAGCCCATCGCGCAGGACGCTCACGGGCTGACCTGCCAAGAATCGCTCGATGTCACTGGCAAGTTCCAGCGGAGTGGAGTAACGAAGTTCCCGTTCGGGAGAAAGAGCTTTCAAGTAGACTGCTTCGAGTGCCTTGGGGATATCCCGAACGATTTGCCGGGGTCTCTGCAATTTGTAACTGCCACTCCTTTCACCAAGCGAACCGCTTGATTCGCTCCCGGGCGATTTGCTAGTCAGGATGCAATAGAGGATCGCTCCAAGCGAATAGACATCCAGACGTGGCCAATCGACGATGGATTCTGAACGATAACTTTCGGGTGCGACATAGCCGCGAGTTCCCACTCCATCGCTGTGGGTTCTGCTCAAGGGTGGGCTACTTGAATTTTCCGTGGATGCATCGGAATGTTTTGTAAAGAGCCCAGCGGCCTTAGGCTTAGGCAGGGACTTGGGATCCTTGAAGAATTTGGCCAGTCCCCAGTCGACGACCAAAGTTTCACCGAAAGGCCCAATAAGAATATTCGCAGGTTTTAAATCTCGATGGCAAACGCCTTGGCTATGCGCATAAGCGACGGTGTTGCAAACGTCAATCAAACGTCTCAGGAGTTGTCTTCGCAAAAGGTTTGAAGCCTGTTTATCGATCGCTTCCCGATGTAGTTCCTTGATGGCTTGGGTAAGTGTTTTGGCGGTTTCTCCCGACACAAGCCGCATGGTGTAAAAGGGCTGATCGTCGGAGTTGACTCCGAGGCTATAAATCGGGAGGATGCCTGGGTGTTCCAAGCGGGCGGTGATGAGCGATTCTTGAAGGAATCGTTTCTGATAGCGTTCATCGTCGGCGCTATCGGGTTGGATTACTTTCAAGGCAACTTGACGGGAGAAGTTTTCATCCAAAGCGACTAGCACGCGGCCCATGCCGCCTTGGGCTAAAGGCGCGACTTCGGTGTATTGGCACTTCGAATCGTATATGGTTCCCTCAGAGCGGTCTGATTTTTTGGAATCCCTCGATCCCTTCAGTTCTTCTACGATCCCTATAAGCTCAGAACGATATTTGTCTCGGTATGGGATTGGGAAATCTAAAAGCATCTCCTCGATATCGAATCCTTGCCCTGCCCGTACCGCGTCCTCCAGTGCATCGCAGGTCGCTGCAAAGCGCTTTATGATTTCAATTTCCTTGAGTGAGAATTCCAGGGGATCTTCCTCCATCATTTCGCTCCCTTTAGGCGTGCGTGAAGGACACTTGATTTAGTTAAAGGTGTATCATCCCTCCACGCTAACAGTCAAAATCCCTTCGCAAGTGATTTTCAATCTTTATGAAGTTGCAGGTAATAACTCCAGATGGATTTGATCAAGTCCAAGCGGACGTCGATCGTCCGCCTTGTGCGACCCAAATCGCGGGCAATACTGGATTTGCTACGTCCTTCTAAAAGCATCAGGGCGATTTGGCTAAGCTCTTGGGTTGGATCGTGATCGCGGAGTAGTTGAAGAAGCCCTGAGGTCTCCTCAGCTATCCGTTCCACATTATCAACGACCGTTTTTATTCGATCCGTTCTGAGATCCACCATGCTGGGGAGGGACTCTACTGGCATCAATGCCATTTTGGTCTCCCTGTTCTTTAGTGATCTGTAGTGGTTGATCGACTTTTGTTTCGATATCTTTACAAGTAGTTTCCAAAGATCATTGCTACATGAAATTTTCTCTAGGTATCCTTGCTCCAAGCGTTTACAGGCCTGATGGAAAACGCTCAAGGCTAGATCATCGGATCCGTAGGCAGGATCCCGTTTCCCTCGCAAATGGAAACGTGCAAGTCGAACCAATCGGATTCCGAAATTTTGCCAAAGAATCCTGAAGCTATCCGGATCGTCTCGCTTTTCGGGTAATCGCAACCAATCTGTAATCGAACCGGTTGACCGGTCAACAATGGAAGACATCTCTGTGCAAGACTCATGGAGCTAAAGGGCATCTGTTATTGCGTTCGATTGTAGTCATAAACATCCATTACCTCAAGTCCACTGTCTGCAATAAGCTGACAATGGACTAAGACCAAGCGTCAAACGAGAATCAAGATGCTAAGCACGACGCATCTTGCGCCATTTACGTAGGGCTCCGCCTCCCAAGAACATCAACGCAATTGCTGCCGAGGCTGGCTCGGGAACTGCACCGCCACCTCCACCACCAGTAGTTTCCAACAGTTGCATACCGTTGATGTTCGCCTCGCCGTTGTCACGCCACCAAGTCCCCTGGATTTGACCGGCTGTTGGAGTCAGGTTCGAGAATAACAGGTAGTTCTGATTGAGAATAAAGGTGTTTGCAGTTTTGTCACCAGAAGTTGTAGTGACTGTTGTTCCTCCAACGCTTACACCCAACCGCCGCCCATTGGTTGCGAAATCGCCTTGGCTGTAGAGATACAGCGAGTAGGTCTTACTGTTATCCAAACCTGCAAAAGTAAATGTATTGGGGTTAGAGGAAATTCTACTTGAAGCCAGATACCCCTTCATCAAGGCGGCATACGGAGTATCTTGAAAACCCCAAGTGGAAAAGGTCGTAAACTGCCCACCCGAACCGGAATTGCTGAAAGTAACACCAGTGAGACTATTGTTGGAATCCTTCAGGCTCAATCCAGAAGCAGAAAATCCCGACGGATTCCAATAGTCGCCCGCCGTTCCAACAACCCCTGCACCCGTATAAGCTCGCCAATCAGAGCTCGATTGGTTACCAAATTGAAGATTGATCGCGGCCGCATCTGAGCGATCTCCCCCGACCATCAAAAACGCTAGTGCCGCAATTGCAACCCCTCGAACCAGGGTAATCCAATTGAAGGGGCGACCGGGATCTAGATACCTACGCATACTAAATACACTCCAAACCAAAAGAATCTGTACTCATCCTCCGTGCAAAGTTTTTCTCCTATACGTAAAACCAATTTTTTCGGGGGCAGTTGCGCCCTAATTCTCTCGGTTTGAAAAAAATTTTTAAAAAAGAACCTGGTTTTAGGAAGATTCTCCAGTTGCGCCCCAATTCTCGAAAGATTCCAAAATTTTTTGTCGCAACGACAAGACCGCCACCGGCCGGTGGCGGTTTACTGGACGGTGTTGACAAGATTGACTGTGTTGACGGCGGACAGGATTGACCAAGTTGACGTTGTAGGATCGGGGATACCAGGTGCCAGCGCAACAGCCAAACAGCCCTACGCGCTCGATGGTACGTTCCGCGGTTGGTGGATGATCCTGTTGCGATCTCTGTACGGCGACTGTTTCTGGAATCAACAAAGACACCCATCGCGCACAACCGCTTCACGTACCCTACGCGCTGCATCAGCGTTCATCCGTGTTCATCAGCGGTCGGATTTCTTCATGAGCTTGTATGAGTGTTCGTCAGCGGTCCAGTCATGTGTTACAATCCTATCGTCAAAACCCGTTTTCCTCCCAAACGCCAACCGTGTCCTATGTCTGTCCGCCGCTCCTTCCTCGCCGATATCGGTCTTGGCCTGAAAAACCCAGGGACTGTCCCTGATTATGGCAGTGAAAAACTCGGGAACTGTCCCCGAGTTGGTTAGGGAAACGACCGCGATGAATTGGGCGGTCGGTGGTGGAATCGAGCGGCGATTCCACCCAAAAGATAGGTTTAGAGACCAATTCAGGCGACGTTTATCCCGCCTTGGCGCGCACCGCATGCGCTGAGCCACTTCGGCCCTTCAAAAGGAATTCATCAGCGCTCCCTCAAGCCCCCTTCTCGCCCCCTAACTGGACTACCATCTCGTCCGTCTCGGGACGAATCCCATCGGCTCAGCAGCTTATCTTCCCCTCCCCTTGCCTCCCGTTTATCTCCCGCTTGAGGCCTTTGCTTGATAAGCCTTCAGTGAGCCTGGAGCTTGCTCGGGAGAACTCGTGGGTGAAAGCCGGGGAAGAGCTTCCCAGGGGATACCCTATTGGGCCTGGGTGCCCTCTGGGCCTGATGATCTGCCTGATTCGGATGCTCTGTCATCCGAAGAGTCCCGCTGCGCATCCGGATCAGGCTTGCAACCAGCCCGATATCGATACATCTCCCCAAACTCTCGGGCTTGCTGAAGCACCAGTTCAGGCCCCAATCTGTGCTTCTTGAGACATTCCGGAACATCCTCGGGTATCGTTGCACCGGCTCGGAACAACTTGTTTTTGATACACCATCTCAATGCGTCCAAGTACTCTTCGACGGTGTAGTCCAAAAATCCTTTGTCGCTACACCTGTAGCCATCCTTGTGCAACTGAGGATCATTCGATTCGGTCTCCAACTTGACCAGGCTCATGAACTCACCTTTGGATAGATTCGAAATCGACATAGGTGTCTTTTTTTTCCGGTCTTTATCCTCCGTGTTTTCCTGAGCTTGCGATGCAGACTCCTTG
>Ga0315905_10002483_pt1 | contig 19410 bp, 6 predicted proteins | sample LakEriMetagenome_5_FD_203522 | JGI IMG/M metagenome (GOLD analysis project Ga0315905, IMG submission 203522) | Freshwater fungal communities from buoy surface, Lake Erie, Ohio, United States - Buoy 4 MA121 | ecosystem: Environmental > Aquatic > Freshwater > Lake | place: USA: Lake Erie, Ohio... | reverse complement strand
CATGTTTTTGTAGTACATTTCGGCTGTAAACCTGAATGGATTTTGATTTTTGTCGATGAATTGCCAGTCGAAGCCCGCAGTGAACTGTGCGCTTTTCTGTGCAAGAATTCCTGTATTCAAATCGCCATTGTATTTTCTAAGTTCTCTGTAAAAAGGCGGCTGATTGTAAATGCCCAGTGCTGCGTGAAAAAGGATGTCGCTTTTCCATAAAGGCTTCCAGCTTCCCTGAATTCTTGGACTGATGAGTAACTGCCTGTTAAGGTCGTTGTAATGATACCTTATTCCTGCCTGCAGGTTTCCTTTTGAACGTGAGGAAGAAATGCTAAGGTTATTTTGCAGAAATCCTGCGTATTTGTTGATGAGCAGATTGGCGCTTGAATTGGTGTAACTGAAAACTTGCAGTGATGTACCTGAATAGGGTAGGGAATATCCTGCAGAGTCCTGGTATTCAAAGCTTTTGATTACGTCATTAATTTTCGTTTGTTCTATACTGTTACCCCACAGCAGCGTTCCGTTTTTGTACCTGTAACTTCCGTTATGAGCAAGATGGTAAAGATTTATTTTTAGTTTGTTTCTTGAATATTGTTGGTAATAGCCTGCGCCAAGCGGATCATTAATTGTACCAAAGGTATTGCTGCTGTTGTCGAAATCGCGTTCTCCAAAAAGGTATGCTCCAGATATGTCGGTGTTTTCAGTTTCCTTGTCGCTGAATTTTGCTGCCATCCATTTGAGTTTCAGTTTGCTACTTGGGCTGTGTATGATGGTTAATCCGGTAAGACTTGTCTTGTAACTGTCTTGCTCACTTCCTTCAAAGTAAGTGTCCAGTCCAATGTTTGAGGTAAACAAAGGGGTAAAAACAGAGGCTGTTTTTTTAACGGACTCGGGATAATAGGTGAAGGAGGAGTTTGAAATGATGTTAAGCCATTCAACCTGAATTTTTGACGATAAGCTATAAGTCAACAGTGATTGCACATCGCCTGCTGAAGGAATATAATTCCCAACTGTTGGCTGATTACTCAGTAGGCTTCTGTTGTTTTTGTTTCTTGCGCCCACTAAAAAAGTTGCTTTTTTGTTTGCTGATGTTGCGAAAATACTCAAACCCTGCTCCATTAATCCAACGTAGGCCGTTCCGCCTAATTGGTTGGGTTTTTTATATTGAATATCGAGCACGCTGCTCATTTTGTCGCCGTACCTACTTTGAAAACCGCCGGTATAAAAATTAATATTTTTTACAAGTGTAGGGTTAATGAAAGACAATCCTTCTTGTTGGCCGTTGCTTACGAGGTAAGGCCTATAAATTTCGAAATCGTTGATATAGATGATGTTTTCATCGAAGTTGCCGCCTCTTACTGCATATTGCGAAGTAAGCTCATTGTTGCTGCCAACAAGGGTTTTGATTAATCCTTCCACACCTCCTGATGCTGATGGCAGAAGTAAAGCATCTTTGGCTTCAATATTGATTAAGCCGCTTTCGTTTCTTTTTCTATCATCCGTAACTATAATATTCGCTAAAACTGTAGCGTCAGTTTTTAGGATTATGTTAAGCGTGTCTGTTTTGCCCGAAGAAAGAAAAAAATTTTTTTGAACCTCCACAAAACCTTTGTGAGTGTATATCAAAGCGAAGGATTTGTTAGCTGGCACCTGAATATTGTAATACCCTGTTTCTTGGGATGTAACTCCTTTGTTTTGGCCGAGTATGGCAATACTTGCTCCTGCCAAAGGTTGATTTTTTTCGTTGGTGATAAATCCGTTAACAAAGCATTTCTGTTGTTGTGCAGAAACAACAACGGTTAAAAGGAAAAGGACAAAGAATAAATAAATTCTCATTAATGCTGTTGTGCTAAAATGCGTTTGAGGTCGCTTATGGTTTGCAACGGATTGTCTGATTTGAAAACGGTATTCCCGGCCACCAACACATCGGCGCCAGCATGCAAAATCTCTTTTGCATTTTGCATGGTTACACCACCATCAATTTCTATTTTGGCTGTTGAGTCATTATCGTTTATCAGCTTACGCAGTTCCTGGATTTTTTTTAAGGTTTGAGCTATGAAGGACTGTCCGCCGAAACCCGGATTTACACTCATCAGACATACAAGATCAATGTCGGCTATAATGTCTTTGAGTAATTCAATTGGAGTATGAGGATTAACGGCAACGCCTGCATGAATACCAAGTGATTTTATTTGCTGAATGTTTCGGTGAAGGTGTTTGCAGGCTTCGATATGAACGGTGATGTTGTGAGCACCTGCTTTATGGAATTGCGTTACGTATTTTTCGGGTTCTTCAATCATGAGATGCACATCACAATATTTGGTAGTTTGGCTGCAAATTTGTTGAACAATCATAGGACCAAAACTGATGTTGGGAACAAATCTGCCATCCATAACATCGAGGTGATACCAATCTGCTTCGCTTTTATTGAGCATTTCACATTCCTTATTTATTCGGGTAAAGTCTGCGGAAAGCAATGATGGTGCTATGATTGGCATGTTACTTATTTTTTGCAATATACAAAACCTTTGGTTATTTAAGGTGAAGTGAATGGGGTATAAAATTCAGGGATTATTTGTTTAGACGTTTAATGGCATCTGCTGCTTCTGTATAACTAGAATCGTACATCAAGGCTTTTTGATAAGCGGAAACAGCGCCATTGATATCGTTGGATTTTTCGAGGATTTTACCCAGAAAAAAGTAGCCTTCAGGATAGTTATTGTTGAGCGTTAGGGCTTTGTTTAGGGTGCTGATGGCTTCCGGATTTTTTTTTAGTTCGGCAAGCGCAAGCGCTTTTTCTCTGTAGGCCTCCATAAATGTAATCGTATGGTTGATGCAAAGATCAAATGCTTCAATCGCTGATTTTTTATTCCCTGTGTTCGATAAATATGTTCCTTTGATATAGTATGCCTCCGCTTCCGCTTTGTCTCTGAAATCACGTAATAGAATATTTGCAATTGCAATGGAATTTTCGTTTCCTTGATTGGCATATACGGCTCCAAGAATAATGATGTCTAACGCTGAAGGGTAAATGCTAATTGTTTTTTCAAGGTTGGCAATCGCAGCAAGTGTATCTGCTTTTTCAAGGAGCAGTAAGCTTTTGATGTGTAAGAGTCTGATATTGAAAGTGTCTTTTAAAAGATAATTTTCTAAGGCGCCAAGCGCTTTTTCATATTTGTTGTTGGTTCGGTAAAATTGAATAAGGTTTTCTTTTGGTAGCAAAGAGTCGGGATTGTTTTCAATTTTTTTCATTAAAGAAATTTCCTTCTCTATTTTTTCTTCATCCGCTGTTTTTTTGATTATTTGGCTCTTGTCTTTGTCCGAGTTGCTGCATTTATACATTGACGTTATGATGATAATTAGCAAGGCTTTTACAAACAACGTTTTTACCTGAAGAAAAAATTTGAGTACTTTCATGAATGAAATGGATGGTGAGATTTTATTAGTTTTACATCGCAAAGTTACGGCAGTGTATTTATGCAGGAGTAACTGTTTTTATTGGCTGTGCTACAATTTTACGAAAGCCTGACAGTACAATTTTGAATATCCACTAACTTTATAACCTAAATTTTTTAAAATGAAGCCATGGTTAGCTTTTATAGCCTTTCTATTGTATAGTCAAATTTCCTTTTCGTTTTCCCGTTTTGATGTTTCAGCTGCAAATGACAATTCAGATACGATTCATTTTCCGGGAGAGACGTATTTTAATAACGTAAGACAACTCACCTTTGGTGGAGACAATGCTGAGGCCTATTTCAGTTATGACGGCAAGTACCTTGTTTTTCAGAAAACAAATACAAAAGAGGGTATAGCCTGTGATCAGATTTGGATGGGAAAAATTCCCGAAAATGAAAAGGAGGTTTTTCTTCCAAAACTCGTTAGTTCCGGAACTGGCCGAACAACTTGTGCCTTCTTTTACCCCGATGGGGCTCATATTTTATATGGATCAACTCATTTGGGTGGGACGGAATGTCCTCCAACTCCCGACAGAAGCAAATACGGTAACAAGTACATTTGGCCAATATATGAGGACTTTGATATATTCAAGGCGGATACGAATGGAAAAATCGTAAAGCGTATTACCAAAACCAAGGGTTACGATGCGGAGGCCACCATTTCACCCAAGGGTGATAAGATTGTGTTTACTTCTATGCGTGACGGCGATCTTGAATTGTATACTATGGATATCAACGGGAAACATGTAAAAAGAATTACAAATACATTGGGTTATGACGGAGGGGCTTGGTTTAGTCCGGATGGAGAAAAGATTATTTGGCGAGCATCAAGACCTAAAACTGAAACGGAAATAGCTGAATATCAATCTCTTCTGAAGGAAAACCTGGTGGCTCCCACTCAAATGGAGGTTTGGATAGCCGATGCCGATGGAAGCAATGCAATACAAATTACGAGTCTAAAACAGGCCAATTGGGCGCCTAATTTCACCCCTGACGGCAAAAAAGTGCTTTTTTGCAGCAATCATGAGTATAAAAGAGGTTTTCCATTTAATATGTATCTTGTTGATTTAAATGGAGATAAGCTCGAAAAAATCTCAAGAGACAAAGGTTTTGACGCTTTTCCCATGTTCAGTCCTGACGGTAAAAAAATAGTATTTTGCAGCAACCGAAACAACGGCGGAAGTAGAGAAACCAATATTTTTATTGCAGACTGGGTAGAGTAGGGCTTTGATCTTTTGAATAATCAATCAACTTTTAAATATCAATTGATATGAGTACAGAAAATCCTTTTTACAATAATGAGATGATGCCTGTCAAGCCGTCCTCATCGTTGAATGTGATTACCATTTTAACTATTATTGCCAGCTTTTTGGAGTTGCCAAGAGCGATTTTTGCCTTTTTTACAGCAGAAGCCGATTACACGAGATTGAAGACCATTATGAATACAGAAGATATTCAAAAAGCACCCGAATTTGTAAGGGGAATGGTTAATGAAAAATCCCTCCAAATGGCTGAAAAAATGGTGGAAAATAAAGTGCCTATGATGATAGCCTTTTTGGTTGGCGCAATACTGTGTTTAGCTGGTGCATTTGCTATGCGAAAATTGAAAGCGCAGGGTTATTCTTTATGGATGATTGGTGAAATTTTACCTATAGTTGCCACAGCTGTTTTTATAGGTACTGATGCCTTCTCCGGGCTTTCATTGATTGCCTATATTTTTCCTGTTTTGTTTATGGTTTTGTATACAGTTCATCGCAAGGAATTGGTTAAATAAAACGGTATTTTATTTAGGTTTTTGATGCTCATTATTTCAGTAAAATCATTGGTTAAATCAAGTTCCTTCATTGTTGTTTAAGCATTAATAATGTCTTAAAGTAAACAGCTGTTTTTAGTTTAAAAACGAAGCGAAAAATTTCTATTAAAGCCTATTTTTTGATGCTGTTTTTTCATGCATTTTGATTTGCTTTTCAATCCGCATTTTTATATTTTTTCTATTCATTGATGATGAATAATTATTAAAAGAATACAAACAATTATTTACTTTTTTTTATTGTAATTATTTCATTCATATTTTCATTTATTTTTTTTCTGTGATAGAATTTTGGAAATACTATTTTTTATTTCTAGGGATTAAAAAACATTTTTTCAGCTGTTTTATTTGATGTAAAATAGGAGGTGTTTTTTTAATCCTTTTTTATCAAAATTTACATCCTATTTTGAGTAGAAATTTGAGACAGAAAAATCATACTAATTCAATTCCTTTTTTTGAAAAAACCAATCGTTTTATTTTTGTTTTTTTTTATTTGATATTCAATAATTTTTGATAAGCATAATGAATGAAAATTCCTTTCGGGGCGTAAAATTTCCTTTCCAAAATTTCTATTTTGCATTTGGGGAATAAACCAAAAATGCCATCAAAATTTAAGGCAAAATCTTTCGTCATTAAAACCAGATGGATTTGCTTTTTGAGGATACCTGCGGCCGATTCAATATAATTATAAAAATAATATGTTTAACAGGTTAGGATATAAATCTTCCACATTAGGTTGGGGGAATAAGAACTCAATAATGGAAGAGGTATCCTTGTAAGTGCAAGACTGTATTGCATTTTTAAGATTTTGGGGTGGGGGTGGTGGCTGGTTAAACTGATTTTTTTTAAAAAAAAGCCAATTTTCTTTTTGTTAATGAATATTTAACTTTAAATTCACATCATCATTTTCCTATACCCTACCAAAAAACGAACAATTTGCCCCTTTAGAACTGTGTTTATTTAAAAAGCGTTTAACATTAACCGTTATTTTTTTTTCAATTGTTTGTTATGAAGGAAATTTTATCATCACAGGGATTTTTTTACAATCAGTTAAAAAGCACCCTAAGTTTTTTATTCGCATCTTCTTTTCTCCGAAAACGGTTTCGAGTCAGACAGGAAATTCCTTCGTTTATTCTTATTCAAAATCACAACACAAGTATATCACCAAAAAAGCAGAACATGCAAACGTTAAACACTAACACAAAAAGCATCCTTGGTTCGCAAAGCGGAACCACAGGAAAAGAGTTTTCGAGCTTCAGTCGTTGGATGAATGGTTTGGTAGTTTTGTTTTCGATTTTATTGTTGAGTGTTACTAGCGCTAACGCGCAGGTAATCTTCTCCGAGAATTTCGAGAGCACAACTTTCACCACACCATCAACGCTTGTTCCGGCATGGAGTACAGCCGGAACTGTGGCAGATGCCTTATGGCAAGCCAACAACTACACCACGGGCTGGGCAAGCTCAGGGGGTGGCTACACACCAAGTGGTGCCAATGGTACCACCAAGTCGGTGAGGTTCCACACCTATGATGCAGCTACGTCCAACTATGGAGAGTTGTACTCACCCGTACTCGATTTTAGTTCAACCTCCGGTGAAAAAGCGTTAAGCTTTTACTACATCAACACCTCGGGTTCGGACTACATTTCGGTTTCGTTTTCTACCGACGGAGGAGACACCTATGGCGCTGAATTAGCCAGGGTAACTGTTCCGGGTACAACATGGACTTTGTTTACTTTCCCATTGGGAAATTCAACATCGGCCAACTGTCGTTTTAAAATCAGAGCTACTTCTGATTATGGTACAACGGATATAGGTATCGATGAGGTATCAGTATCTGTTTACAATCCTTCGAGTTACATCAATTCTTCAACTTCGGTTGGAGGTCTATGGTCAGATCCCGGAACCTGGGTAGGAGGTAACGTACCTCGTGCAGGTATTTCCGTGGTAACCATTGCTGCCGGTTCTACGGTTACGATCGATCAACCTATTATTGTTAATGGACTTACAATTGATGGTATCCTTCAATGGGGTGCTACAACACAAGCATTAACTGTATCAGGTCCTATTCAAGTTAATTCTACCGGTAAATTGTATGGTTACAACTCAGGTACACTCGGCATTCAATCCATCAACTGTGGTGGCACTTTCGTAAATGACGGTACCTGCGAACTCTATTACACATCATTGAACTTCAATGGTGCTTCTGCAGCTGCTCAGTTGAGCGGTAGCGGTACATTTGTGGGAGATCCTACCGGAGCAAGAGGTTGGATCAGAAACATCAACTCACAAAACGGATTTAACAACTCTATTAATACTACACAGCCTATTACCATTACAGGTGGTATGGCGCACACTGCAGGTCAAATGAACACCAATGGAAAGGTGAAACTTGAAAATGCGGTAAACTGGTATGGAGATACCAACTTCCTTAAAGTAAGAAACGTGGTGGTGACCTCTATGGGTCTTAACATGTCTACTCAACCTGTAGTATTTAGCGTTGCGGTTGTACCTTACGCATCAGGTGCTGCTGTTACTTCAGGAACGAGGTATTATTTTGGAGAAAATGTTTACCTCGCAACAGCTGCAGGTACATTTAACTCAACAGCTCCAACGTCAACAGACTTGACAACTACTTTCACTTCGTCAGGTCCTTCTTTGATTTATATTGGTAAATTAGGTACCATTGGTACCAACCTTCCTTACAACAGTACATTGAGTTTAACTACCATGTATTTTGTAGGGGATAATTTGTATCAAGCAACAGCTGTTACAGCTACCACAGTACGTCCAACTCATACCTCTGGTACTGTAAGTGGTTTCCGTTATGTTGGTAGACCTGCTAAGGTTTCTATCAACTGGGATGCAACTAACAGTCGAGTTAGAACATTAACACTTGTAGATGCAGGTAGCGGATTAAATGCTGCACCTGCAATCGTATTTAGTATTGGAGCTACGGGTGCTACAGGTACATTACCTGCTGCAACTGCAATGCTTTTCACAGCTTATTCAAGTTCAGGTACTTTCCTTATACAGAAAACATCTGGTAAACCAATTACAGGTGGTTTAGATATCAACAGTGATGGTGGTGCTTCTTCATTGACAGCTAACACTCAATCTTCTGTTAGTCTTGGTAAGATATTTGGTGGTGGTGGTGCCAACTATAGTGTTGCACCAACTATCGGTTTTACCGGTCCTACTGCATTGAACCTTGTAACTGCTCAGGGTTCAGGGTATACTTCAGCACCAACAGTTACTGTAACTGGTGGTACGCTGGTAACCACTGCAGGAACGAACCTTGCTTCTACTGACTTTACGATTAACGTAAGTCAAGGAAGAGTGGTTTCTGTTTATTTGAACAACTCTACAACTAAAGCTTATTCTGTACCACCAACTATTACACTTACAGGTGGTGGCGGTACAGGTGCTACTATTGAATGGCCTACAGGTTGCTGGCCTACAGCTACTGCATCTATCATGCCTAACGGTCAGTTGAGCTATGCTTTAACTAACCCGGGTTTTGGTTACAGCTGCTCTTTCTCTGGTACAACTGCAACCAACTTTGTTGCTGCATATATTGATACCAACAGAACAAGAGGTGGTGGTGCATATACCGGTGTTGCCGGTGGTACCATTGCTAATGGTGCTGCACCTTTGACAGTAGTATTGCCTAACTACTACTTGCGTTTGGCTTTATATTCACCATCTTCATCATCTGATGCTGATTTTGGAATTGAGCAAGATGCTGCGTTAATTCCTGCTTCACGTAAACTTGCTGTTCTTGAATTTTTGGGTAGTAGTTTAGGTTTGACTTTAAATAGTAACCTTACCCTTACTGCCTCAACGCCATTGGTATTGACCTCAACAGGTGGTACCGTAACTCCGGGAAGTGTGTTGTACCTTAATGGTAACAACCTTCGCTTCAACTGGAGAGATTATGCGGGTACATCTGCTTCTTTGTACAATGCTACCAGTAAGGTATATGTAACTGGTGGTTCTATCACTTTAACTTCAAAAGGTGGTGGTACTGCAGGACAAACCTTTAACTTCCCATTTGCGGGTGCGTTTACTTCCTTTACAGGAACAGGTACAACTGTAGCCGGAGGTAGTGACGTAACAAGCATTACCTTAACAGAGAATGGTACTGTTCCAACAAATGATGGCGGTACCAGTACTGGTTTGGTATTTGGAAAGCGTTCTTTCAGGGTACAGGCTACTACCACTGGTGGTGGAACTGCTACTTTGGGAACCAACCCAACGGTAACCATGAACTTTAACGATAAAGATTCGCTTACTGCAAGTCAGGAGAACGTTTACATCGTTGAAGGTTCTGGAGCTACAGGTCCTTGGACAGTTAGAAGTACAGCTTTGGGAACAGGAGCAATTACTGCTGTTGGTACCAAAACAACTGCTACAGCTGCTCCTGGTGCTATCACTTATGGTACTGGTAACTACTTTGCTTGGGGTACTGCTACTCCAACCATAACAAGTGTTACCTCTACTGTACTTTGTGCTAACTCTGGAACATTTGCAATTTTAGGAACTAACTTAACAGATGTAACTGCCGTTAACATTAACGGTGTGCCTGTTTTGTCATTTACTATAGATTCTGCTTCAAGAATTTCTTGTTTTGCAGGCGCAATAACAACAGGTTATGTATCTGTAGTTAAGGGTGGAGTAACTATTACAGGAACAGATCTTATTACTGTAGAAGCTTCACCAGCTGCTCCAACACCAACTTCTGCATCATTAACTGTATTGGTTGGTAACTATGCTAGTTTGGGTGCTACCGGTACAGGTGGTACATTGAACTGGTATGGTCAGGCAGTAGGTGGAACCCTATTGGGTTCTGGTGAGTCTTTCACAAGCCCTGCAAACTGTGCTAACAAAACCTATTACGTAACTGAAAGCAATGGTTCTTGCGAAGGTGCAAGAGCTGCTGTTGTGGTTAATGTAACTCGTCCTTCTATCACTGCGGTAACTCAAACTTATTGCGGATTAGGAAGTACAAGATTGGATACGTTGACGCTTAATAATGCAGATCCTAATGCTACTGTTACATGGTCAGCATTAACTGCTTCCGCTACGCTTACAGCTGATGGAACTTCTGCTTACACTTCATTGACTGAAACATCTGATTTCCGCGTGGTTATTTCTAACAACGGTTGTTCAGATTCTGCTTTCTATTCAGTGGGTGTTTATCCTTTACCTACTGCAACTGTAACTACAACCGCTTCTGGCGTTTGTCCGGGTACATCAGCAACAATTGGTTCAGGATTGACTGCAGGAAACTTCACTTATGCTGAGATTCCAGTATCATTCCCAACTGCTGCTTCTGTAGCTACATCTGCAGTAACCACACTTGTTGATGGTGGTGCTTATGTAGTAACTCCAACAGGTCAGAACAGTAACCTGGATGATTTCTATTACAAGGATATTAATATTCCATTCGGATACAACTACTTTGGTAACATTTATACTAAATTAAACATCGGATCAAACGGTGTGATTTCATTTGGTACAGCTGTTGCTTCAGAATTGTATGATTATACATTCACAACGCTTCCAAGTGCAACTGAGCCTAAAAACCTCATTGCTGCATCTGCGGTGGATTTCCATTATACCACCCAGGCTTCAACAAACGGTTCTATCAAGTATTGGACGGAAGGATATACTCCTAACCGTAAATTCGTTGTTGAATTTGCTGGTGTAAGAGAGTATGGTAGTACTACAGCACCTGTAAGAACAATCACTTCAAGAATTGTGTTGATTGAAACTCAGGGTACTATTGAAATTGTCGTACCATCTTCTACAGCTACAAGTACTAAAGTAGTTGGTTTGCAGAATGCAGATGCTACTATCGGTGCTAAGGCATTTGGAGGTACAGGAACTATTACCAATCAGGCTTGGAGATTTACTCCTCCATCAAACTATACCACTACATGGTATGCTAACTTTGTTCAAATTGCTACAGGAACCAACATTTTCTCTCAGACTGTTGCTCCTACAGTTACAACATTGTACAGCATTTCTTATACCAACCAAACAACCGGTTGTACGAACGAAGCTCGTTCTGCAGAGGTGAACATGGTGGTATTGGGTACAACTGCACCAGTTGGTGTTAATACCATTTCATCTGCAGATTCTATCTGTGAGGGTGCGAATGCTGTATTGAGCATCGACTATGGTGGCATCACCGACGGATTGACCTTCCAGTGGCAGTCATCAACTGATGGCGGAACTACTTGGAACGATATTGTAGGTGCTACAACAACAAGTTATACTGCTGTTCCAACAGCATTGACTTCTTACAGAGTGAAAATAATTTCTTGTGGTGGAGATCCTTCTTATTCTTCAGCTAAGACTATTTTCTTCAGAAATTACATTTCAAGCACTACAGGTTCTACACAGTGCGGATACGGAGCTCCAACTTTGGAAGCTGTTGCCAACGAAGGCGCAACCATAAACTGGTATGCTGCTGCAACTGGCGGATCTGCATTAGGTTCAGGTTCTCCTTTCACTGCTGCTGCAATAACTGCAACTACTACTTATTGGGTTGCATCTGAAACAACAGGATGTTCAAGTTTACGTGTACCGGTAACGGCTACCGTAACTCCAGCTCCTGTATTTACATTGAGCACAAACGGTGTTACTATCTGTCAAGGTCAAACTTCAGCTGCTGCAACTATTGCATCAGGTGCTGCTGACTACGATCAGTTTGTATGGTCGCCTTCTACAGGTGTAAGCGGAAGTGCTGCTGCAGGTTGGTCATTCAACCCATCAGCTACTACAGCTTACGAATTGGTGGCATCACAGTCTGCCGGTTCATGCAAAAACAATGCAAATGTAAACGTAACTGTAAACGCTAATCCTACGATTACGGCAGTTACTGCAAGTGCATCTGCAGTTTGCGCAGGTACAACTGTAACCTTAAACGGAACTTCAATTGGTATCGCTGCATCATCTAATAACATTGGTGCGGGTACATCTACAAGCAGTTCAGCAGGTACACCATTCTATGGTGGATATGGTGGTACTAAAGTTCAATACATCTTCACAGCTGCTGAATTGACAGCTGCAGGATTTGTTGCCGGAAATATCACCGGTTTAGCTTTGGATGTTACTTCAGCCGGTGTTGGAAACAACTATGGTGGATTTAAAGTAACTGCAGCACAAACAGGTCAAAGTTCATTCGGAACTGCTACTGCTATCAGCGGACTTACAGAGGTTTATTCTTCTGCGAGCTATGTTGCTACAAGTGGTTTGAACCAATTCAACTTTACTTCTCCAATTAATTGGAACGGTACAAGCAATATCGTTGTTGGTTTCTGCTACAGCAACAACAACGCGAGCAATCCTGGCTCTTCTGTAAAAGTAGAGACACTTGCTGCAACCAATACCCAATTCTATTTGTATGCAGATAACGCAACTGCTGGTACTATTTGCGGTGCAAGTGTTGCTGCTGATGCGGGAGGTTTTGCATACAGTGAAAGTACACGTCCGATCATTAAGTTCTTCGGACAAAGAAACGGGGTTAACAACTCAGCATCGTTGAACTGGTCATGGACTCCAGGTTCATTGACTGGAAGTACAGTGACTGTAAACCCAGCTACTACTACAACTTACACCGTTAATGCTACTAACCCAACTACAGGTTGCGTTAGTCCTGATTCTTCTATTACTGTTACTGCTTATCCATTGCCAACTGCACCTCAAACAGGTAACTCTGAGCAGTGCGGATATGGTGTTCCTACTTGCTTTGTAACAGGAGCATTTAATGGAGACTACCGTTGGTACACTACTGCTACAGGTGCAACTGCCCTTGCAGGTCAAACCAACAGTACATTGAGTGGATACAGCATTGATTCAACCACTACTTTCTACGTAGCCATTTCTGATGGTACTTGCGAAAGTTTGCGTTCACCTGTAACAGCAACAGTTACTCAACCTGATGCCATCGCTGCTGTAGCTTCATCTGCTGCAATTTGTTTGGGATCAAGTGTAACGTTGACTGCTAACCAAACAGGTACAACCAATACTTACACTTACGCATGGACTTCAACAACAGGTAGCGGAATCTCTGGTTCAACAACCGGTTCTCCTGCTTCTGTAACGCCTACAGCTGTTGGTACTTACTCTTACAGTGTTGTAGCTACAGACGGAACTTGTAATACAAGAAGTTCAGTTAGTGTAACGGTTAATCCAAATCCAGTAATTAGCTCAGCAACTGCTACACCTTCAACAATTTGCGCAGGAGAAACTTCTGTATTGAATGCTCAAAGTGTTGTGTTGGGTAATGGTACTGCTGATGTAGGTGCTGGAGGTACAAGTTCTGTTTCTACGTTAGGTACGCCTTACAGAACAGGAACTACTTCTGGTACTTCTCATAGAACACAATATTTGGTAAAAGCAAGTGAATTGGATGCTGCAGGAATTCAGCCTGGTAACATTACCAGCTTAGGTTTCACAGTAACTACAACTGCTCCAACTGGATTTATGAGCCCTCTTACCATTAAGATGGGAGCTACGGATTCTATTGCATTGTCAACAACTACCTACTCAACCGACGCGGTTGCTGAAGTGTATACTGTTGCTCAATGGGCTCCTGCGAATGGTTTGAATAACCACGAATTCCAAACACCATTTGTATGGAACGGTACATCAAACATCTTGATTGAGGTTTGCGGTACGTTAACTTCAAGCGGTACTGGTTCTGGTACAACGTTGGCTGCTCAGTCATTGACTTACAATGCTACTTTGGCCAACAACACTACTTGTGATGCAGCTACAGGATCTACTCCAGGTAACTTGCGTCCTATATTGACATTTGGTGGTACTACACCTACTAACTTGACAGAAAACTATGTATGGTCATGGAATCCTGGTGATGTGAATTCAAACACAACTTCAGTAACTCCATCATCTACTACTACTTACACTGCTTCTGCAACCAACTTAATTACAGGTTGCTCATCTACTGCAACTGCAACGGTAACAGTTAACCCTGTTCCAGCTGCACCAACAGGTACAGGTTCTGAGCAGTGTGGTTCAGGAATTCCATCAGCTTCAGTTTCTTCAAACTTTGGCGCTGCATCTCCTGTATTCAAGTGGTATACACAAGCGGTTGGCGGTACTTCTGTACAGGAAGGTACTTCAACTACTTTCACTTCTTCAATTGATACTACAACTGTATTCTATGTTTCTGAAATCAGTGCTGCTGGTTGCGAAGGACCACGTGTTCAAGTAACTGCTACAGTAACTCCTCCAGATCCATTAACAGTTGCGGCTTCAGCTGCACAGGTATGTTTGAATGGTTCATTCAACATTGCTACTTCATATGTACCAAGTGCTAACACATACGCTACTTACAGCATGACGGCTAGTCCTGAAGCTGGAAGTGGTATTACAGGTTCAGCTTCATTAACTGCAAATACTACAGGTGCTGATGCTTACACAGTAACACCAACTGTTGCAGGAACCTATATTTATACCATCACTGCGAACGATCCTGAAAAAGGATGTAACGTTCAGGCTCGTGATACCGTTATTGTTAATCCTTTACCAGTAATAGACAGTGTGGTTGCAAGTGCATCTGCTGTTTGTTCAGGTTCTGCGTTGACATTGAATGGTTACTCTGGCGGAATCGGTGGCGGATCTCAAACGCTTCCTACCGGTTATGGTATATCTACTGCTACTAACTCTTCAGACGAAGACATCGTTCGTGTTGAATTTGCGACTATGGACAATGTTTCAGACTGTGGATCTACAGGTGGTGGTACTTCAGTATTGAACAGATACGCTGATTACACATCATTGGTAGCTGCTCCAAGCGTTATTGCAGGAGACAGTATCGACGTTGCTGTGACAGTTGCTTATTGCGGAACTGGCGTTTATAGCAACAGGTTTGTTGTTTATGTTGACTGGAACCGTGATGGTGACTTCACAGATTCATCAGAGTCATTTGCTACTAAAGCATATTCTGCAGCAGCAGGTGGCGGTACGCGCTACTCAGGCAGATTCAAAGTTCCAAGTTTTGCAACTCCTGGTAAGACTATGATGAGAGTTGTATGCGTGGAATCTTCTACTGTTAATCCAACCGGTACTTACACTTATGGTGAGACTGAAGATTACACAGTTAATATCTTAAACTTTGTGACAGTTAACCCTGCGTTGACTTACACATGGAATCCAGGTGCAGTTAACGGTTCTACCGTTACTGTTAACCCAACAGCAAACACCAACTATACACTTACTGTAACTGATGCTAACGGATGTACGAAAACTTCTGATCCATTGGCAATCACTGCTTACGAATTACCTGTTGCTCCTGTAGCAAGCAATTCTACACAGTGCGGTACTGGTGTTCCAACTGCTTCTGTAAGCACAGGTGGTGCAAACGGTACATTCAACTGGTATAATGACGCGGTTGGTGGAACTGTAATCAATACAGGTTCTACTTATCCAAACACTATTAGTGCAACTGATACATTCTATGTGTCAGAATCTAACGGACAGTGTGAAAGTCAACGTACTATGTTAATTGCAACTGTAACTGCTCCTCCTGCAATCAGCACAACAGGTTCAACTTCAAGTGCAATTTGCTTGAACGCAGATGTTACATTGGCTGCTTCTTCTGAAGCAAGCTATACTTACACTTGGACTTCAACTGCGGGTAGCGGTATCACCGGTTCTGTAACAGGAAGCAGTGCTACTGTAACGCCTACAGCTGCAGGTACTTATGTATACACTGTTAACGGTACAGATGGCGTTTGTGCTACCAGCGCAACGGTTACTGTAACTGTTAATTCTAATCCTATCATTACTGCTGTAAGCGCTTCAGTAGATACTATCTGTGCAGGATCAAGCTCAACGCTTACTGCTGCTTCAGTAGTTTCTGGACCTGCGGTTGTTACTGTAGGTAATGGAACAGTAACACAAACTACAGCTGGTCAAACTCCATTCAGTGGAGCTTGGGAAGGTCAGCATACTCAGTATCTGATCAGAGCTTCTGATTTGACAGCTAATGGTTTGCAAGCTGGTAATCTATCTGGTATTCAGTTTGATGTGACAACTGCTGCGAGCACGTTCTCATTCACGAACTATACCGTTAAGATTGCTCACACAGACAGCACTGCTTTGAGCGGATTGTTGTCACCAACATTCTCAACTGTTTACGGACCAGCTACTTATGCACCGGTAACTACAATAGGATGGAATGCTATCAACTTTGCTTCACCGTTCAACTGGGATGGAACATCTAACATCGTGTTGGATATTTGTTACTCAAATGATCCAGGAGCAACTGGTACTTTCTATTCTTCTAACTCTGCAGTTGCAGCAACAGCCAAGTCTTACACTGCTGTATACGGATACTATCAGGATAACTCTGCGCTATGCGGAACAACTGGCGGTACTCAAACATCAAGTGTAAACTTGCCTAATATCAAGTTCGACGGTATATCTGCAACTAATATTGCAGGTTCATACAGCTGGACTTGGAATCCGGGTGCTATTGCAGGAAACCCTGTAACTGTTAACCCAACAAGTACAACTTCATACACAGCTACTGCAACCAATACCACAACAGGATGTTCTACAACATCATCTGCTGTTGAGATTGTAGTAACTCCAGTATCTGCTAACGCTACCTCATCTGCAACAGGTGCGGTATGTGCTGGTAGTTCTGTAGTATTGAATGCAAACCCTGTTGGTCAGGGACCATTCACTTACTCTTGGTCTGATGGTACGAATGTAGTAAGCACTGCTGCTACGCCTACTGTTAATCCAACTGTAAACACTACTTACATCGTAACTGTATTCGATGCTTGTAACAATCCTGCTTACTCCAGCGTTTCAGTTGAAGTAACTGCGTTGTCAACTGCAAGTATCAATGAAGCAGGACCGTTTGTACTTTGTCAACCGGTTTCTCAAACACTTACTGCTTCCTCAAGCGCTGCTGGTACATTCCAGTGGACTTTGAATGGAGTAAATATTCCTGGTGAAAACAGCAGCACTTATACTGCAACTGCAACTGGTATATATGCTGTTAAGGTTACAGATTCTTTGACTGCTTGTACAAGTTTACCTTCTGCAAGCGTGTCAATAACTACTAATCCACAGCCTTCTGTAATTACATTTAGTCCTGCAACACCTTCAATTGCTTATGGTGGTTCAATTGCCGTAACTGCAAATGGTGGTGCATTGACTAACAATGGTGTGGTTGCAATGTCTGAAAACTTCAATGGTACAACACCATGGACAATTACCAGCAACGGTACTTCTCCTGTTGCTGCTAACTGGAGCGTTAAAAACGCACCATTCAGCAACGCAACAAGTGGTGCAACCTTCACTAACTTCAGTACTCCTAACGGCGGAGGATTCATCTTCGCTTCAGGTGACGTAGGCGGAAGTGGTACTACAACTAATACTGTTATTGCTTCACCTTCATTCAGCTTGGTTAACTACACAACTGCTAGTATGACTTATGAGCATGCCTTCAGAAGACTTTCTGGAGACCTTGCCAAAGTTGAAGTATCTACAGATGGTGGTACATCATGGTCTCAATTGAAGGGTTACACTTCTAGCCAGGGAACTATCTCGAGCAATGCTCAGGCAACTGTACGTGATACTTTGAATATGAATGCATACATTGGCCAGGCTGATGTTAAGGTTCGTTTCAACTATTCAAGTCCTTATGGTTACTGGTGGTTGGTTGACGCTGTAAGTGTTTCAGGAAACACTTCTGTTCCTCAAGCCATTACATGGTCTCCATCAGCTACATTGAGTGCTTCTGCCGGAGTAACAGTAACTGCTGCTCCAACAACAACCACTACTTACACAGCTACAGCAGCTACAAGCTTGGGTTGTACAAACTCAGCTACTGTTACTGTTACTGTTCGTCCTACAGCTACGTTGGCTAGCTTGAATACTTCGGTTTGTCCTGGTACTTCAACTCAGCTTAGCATTACTGTGGCAGGAAATGGTCCATGGAGTGGTACATTGTCTAATGGTACTGCATTCAGTGGAAGTACAAGTCCGATAGCTGTAAACGTTGCACCTACAACGTCAACTACTTACACTATCGCTACACTTTCTGATGCAAGCGGTACATCAATCAGCACAGATCTTTCTGGTAGCGCGTTCATCAATGTTAAACCAACATCCGCATCAAGCGAGAGCGTTACCATCTGTGCAATCGAATTGCCTTACTCTTGGAACGGAAACAGCTACAATGCTGCAGGTACTTATAGTGTCACCTTGACCAACTATGTAGGTTGCGATAGCGTGGTTACTTTGAACTTGACAGTAAACAGCTGTACCAATACCTTGAATGTTAAAGCATTCTTAGAAGGTTTTTACATAGGAGCTAGCACTATGGCTGCTACTATGTATGATCTTGGCATGAGCACAGATGCAACTGCTACAGATTCTATTCAGGTTAATTTGTGGAGTGCTTCAAACTTGGGTAATGCTACACCAAACTACAGTGTGAATGCGTTGTTACATACCGATGGTACAGCAACAGCTATTTTCCCTGGAGCTACATTGGGTAATGCATACTACGTAGCTATTAAGCACAGAAACAGCATAGAAACATGGAGTGCAAACCCTGTAACTATTCAAAACACATCCAGCTACGACTTTACAACAGGATTGGTTAAGGCCTACAATGATGGCGTTACACCTTCGATGAAGTCATTAGGTGGTGGTGTGTTTGGATTCTACGGTGGAGACGTTAACCTAGATGGAACGGTTGACGGAAGCGACATGAACGATGTAGATAACAACACTGCTTTGGGTGCATTTGGCTATGACAGTTCAGATGTAAACGGAGATGGTGCTACAGACGGATTGGATATGAACGTTGTGGACAACAACACTCAGATCGGTCTGTTCTATGCTCGTCCATACTAATAAGTAAAAACTAGTGGGGTATGGTTTACAAAGCCATACTCCACTTTATAAAGCTTTAAAACTTGAAAGAATCACATAACAAACTAAACTTCATGATTATGAAATCACAGACCACACTACGAATGTTGATGTTCCTGTTAGGGATGTTTACATTTGGGATTACGGTAAAGGGTCAAAATCCTACGTACAAGTTGACGATCTCGAATGAGACGATGATTGACGCGAGTACGTATCAGTTTGACG
>Ga0315905_10002480_pt1 | contig 19424 bp, 1 predicted proteins | sample LakEriMetagenome_5_FD_203522 | JGI IMG/M metagenome (GOLD analysis project Ga0315905, IMG submission 203522) | Freshwater fungal communities from buoy surface, Lake Erie, Ohio, United States - Buoy 4 MA121 | ecosystem: Environmental > Aquatic > Freshwater > Lake | place: USA: Lake Erie, Ohio... | reverse complement strand
GGCTGCTGGTCTGCACAACACGCACAAGAAACGTCCTCGTCGTGCAAGTGCGCCGCATGCGCATGTACCTCCTTTGTGCCCGAGCTGCTTGTCTGTAGGCGGCGCTTTTTCTGGGTGGCGGCGCCCTGCATGAGTGCTTTGATAGGGCATCTGAATTTTCGAACATCTGCCTTGCGCGCCTTGCCGAATCCCGTGCCATGATAGTGGTCGTAGTACCGCAGCATCGATGTGGTCCCCGCACAGCAGAGCACCTCGTGCATGTGCTCGACATCCCGCATGTTGTCTAACGATGGTGTTACGTTCGTAGGCGCAGTGGTGGTCGCCGCCAGCACTGTGTGTTTTGGCGGCGACATCACGGGGATCTGCCATACTGCGCCGCTCTTGACCATCGTGATCATCTGACCTCTGGGAGCGCGCATTTTCCCGGTGTGGTAGTTCACGCGGAACCCGGAATCTTCAAGGTCCTGGTGCGCGAGCAAGATCTCCTTAGCCTCAGGGAGGAAAAGCCCGGGTTTGCGGATGCGCAGGGTGATGTGTCGCCCCTTGTCGGTCTTCAACCGAAACGCCAGGTCAGCATACTGTGCAATTTGGGATTTGCCTAGCAGCCCCTGCACCCGTGCACTTTTGGAATGCTTGCGCACGACGTGCTCTGGCGTGTTGGTAATAGATACTTCTGCCTGTGTGTCGGGGTACGCATTTCGGGTTGGGGTGGCAATGGAGAGGTTTGCGTGGAGTACCGTGCATGTGCGGGGGATCCGGGAGGAGGGGGGCAAAAGAGAGACACGCGAACAGTTGTCAAAAGTTTCTTCCACCTCAGAACCCGTATCCTCCCCGCTCTCCACCCGAGAGAGCTCCGCAGCCGCCTTCAGTGCCTTCTTTTCGGTCCTAGTTCTCTTCTTGCTACCTGGTTTATGCCAGCACTCCCCCGCATGCTTTTTACCGCAGTGATCGCACGGTGCGCTCGCGGCAACGTCTTTCTTTGCCTGTGCTGATTCGCGCTTCGCGCGCGCACCCTGTCCACCACGCGGCGGCTGAGTCTTCCCCGGAGTTTGCTTCCGCCGGTCTGCGAGCTTTTCCTCAACCATGCGCTCGACGTAGCCCCGTAAGACCTCCTGGTCTGTCGCTTTGGTTGTTGTCTTCGACTCGCGGCGCGCGTCGTTCTGCTGAGCTCCTCCACGCACAGGCTGCGCAAGAATGTTCATGGCCTCCGTGGCGTATTTTTCAGTGACCTCAAGCGTCAGTCCGCTGCCCACGGTGCCCTGATGAGCGACACACTGCTTGTACGCGTCCTCCCACGCGGTTCCCTCCTGCGGATGTCTTGCCAGGAGCCGCATCATCTCCAGGTGCTGTTCAGCTTGGAGCCGATCGATGAGCGTTGCGAGAGGCGACGCTTCGTTCTCGTACATCTTGCTCAGGCTTTGCCATGCGCTTTGCAGCTCGTTACGGGCTAGTGCAAAATCGCCCAATTGCGCTTTGTCGCTGGGGTTGACGCTCTTGACAGCAGCGCACATCATGCTCCAGAAGCTGGATGACCCGGAGCGTCCCTTGCCTTCGAACAGAGCAAGGATGTCCGCCCAGAGTTTGATTACCGGCATTTCCCAGATTTGCTCTGCCGTCTCGAGGTCGATATCTTCATTGTCGCCGTTGATAATCGAGGTCATGTGCGCCGTCATGAAAAGCTGCCGCAGCTGACCCGACTTCGGTCCTCCTTTTTCCTTCTTAGGCAGAAGGTGGTCGCGTAGCGCCTTAACGACTCTGGAGTTGCTCCTGCGGAACCACTCCACGACTTTGTAATTTCTCAGGTTGAGCTTCTCATCGTCTGAAAGACTCTGGTACTCCTCGCACTTGACGTCAAGAGTGCTCTTGGTGACTTGGGACCGGATCGAGCGTAGCTGCGTCGGCCACATTTTCGACGCATAGTGTCTCTCCAGGTCGCCGTTCTCAAGGTGATCGTGGTCGCCTGAGCCAGCGAAGTGAAAGAGAATGGTCCCCGTCTTGGCGATGTAGGAGTACCCGCACGCTTCAAGCCATCCAATGATTTCCGTCTTAGTGTCTGGCCAGTCACTAGGCTTGCCCGAGAACTTGTCTCCTCCGATGCCCGTGATGCCCGCCATCGTGGGCGGCCGGTGCGCGGCTGTCGATGCCGCGCTACCGGAGTTCGCGGGTTTTTGCCGCGTGCCTCCGGAGAGTTTGGTCTGCCAGCGAAGCGGCAGGGTCCCGTGGCTCGTCCCACTTATAACGCAGACCCTCCTCTCTTGGGCTCGACCATGGTTGGTGCGTGTATTCCAAACCCGGCGAACCCTGCCGCCTCCAGCCACCTTACTTGAAGGAGCCGAAACGGCAGTTTCTTTGTTCGCACACTAAAAAACATGACAACGGTGTTCACATCATTCCTCCGGTGTTCACATCATTTCTCCGGTGTTCACATCGTTTCTCTCCCCCTTGGACTATACGTGCTCTCCTAAAGGGGTATACACACACACAAGCACGTTAGGACATACAGTTATGCCCCTACACGCGACACATCATCGCTGAAAACGGCGCCTCGTCCTCTCCCAACATAGTCGCCCTATGCTGCTCAAAAGCAGGTGCTGACAAGTTCTTCGTCAGCGCATCTGCTACCATCTTGTTGGTTCTGCATTGCACTAGTTTGACAATGCGATCTTTGACGAGTTGGTCGACGAAATGCTCGCGAGTATCGATGTGTCGCGCCCCCTTACGGTTACTTGGATTTTCTGCCATCGCTATAACTGCACGCGAATCCTCGTACAGATGCATAGGCCCAAGCTGAGGAAAACCGAATTCACGCATGATGATACGTAAGTACAGAAGCTCTTTACCAGCCTCACTGGCGGCATACCACTCGCTTTCGGCTGTACTGAGAGATACACTCTTCTGTTTCACAGATTTCCAGCTGATAGGCCCGCCATTCATCATTATAACGTAGCCCGTGTGCGAGCGACGCGTGTCAAGATCAGCGGCAAAATCTGCGTCCACCCAGCCCCACAGCCTGTTGATTTCTCTGCCCTCAATCATACCGTCTTTGGTGCGGCCATAATGTATACACAGATCCACAGTCCCCGCAAGATATTTCAAGCAGTATTCAGCCGCGTCCATATGCTTTTGCCCTGGGCATTGTACAAACTTCGACAGCTCAGAGTATGCGTGGCTGATATCAGGCCTAGTTCCCTGGTTTAGCCAGCCCAGTGCGCCTACAATAGCTCGATATCTGCGGTGCAACACGGGGTCAGGGGTAGCAGGCTTATCAGCAGCGCTTAGACGCGTGCCCGGCGCCTGTGGGGTCTTGGTAGGCTTGCTGTATTGCCAAAAACCGAACGCCTTTAGCAGCTTCTCCGTGAAAGCCTTCTGGTGCAGAATGCTAGTGCCTGCCTTGATGTCGCGCTCCCACTCCATGCCGAGCATTTCGGTGAGATTACGCTCGCAAGTACCGTCGAATCTGTCGAGCATTTCACGCACAAAGGTGTCCGTCTTGTCGTCGTTGGAGCCCGTTACAATGCTGTCGTCGACGTGCGTTGCCACAAGGATAGTGTCACCATCTTTGTCCTTCTTGCTCCACATGGCACCCTCGTACCCTGCCTTCTGAAAGCCCTGGCTTTCCAGCCAATTGGACCATGTAATGTGCAGACATCTGCCGGAGTGCGGCATGCCGTATAGGGGCTTCAAGACTTGATAGACCACGTCTGCCTCTTCAGCATGTCCTGGAGGCGGAGAGATGTAAATGGCCTTCCCATCCTTTGGCAACTCGGCTTGGATGAAGCCTTGCGTAAGATCAACGCCCACGGCCTTCCATTTCATGGCCGTAGCCATGGACATGCAGCATCGCACTCCAGACAGGTGCGGTACCGGGCTGAAAGCGTCTGTGAAGTCGCCCTTATCTTTCGACATGTGTTGCCCTTGCACGACGAGGCGCACCTTGAGCCTCTTAACCTTCAGTTTGTGCTCTCCTGCAGAGTGTCGCTTGATCTTGTAATGGAAACGAGAAGAGATGACCCTCGTACCCATGGGCAACTCGCTTCGCTTGACCTTTTTCAGGCAGCCGCGCCCAAACAGGCCTGTCATCTCGTTGTCTTGCTCTTCCTTCCAGATCGGAGCCAGTCGCTTGTTGCGCATCGCCGCGCCGTTGTGTTTCGGGTCGGGCTCAGTCAGGTCGATCCAGGACAAATCGTGGAGCGCCTTGCTCGCTCCTTCGTCAGTCGTGTCTTCCTGCAGCTCCGATTTCACCATCATTGCCCATCGTATCTGCAAGTGCTCGTCACTAAACGGATTCTCGTTGAAATCCTGTTGTTGCGCTGCTAACTCCCGTGCATGATCATCGCGGTCAGCTGTCCATGACGTGGTGTGCGGACCCACATCTCGCCAATCTTGTAGCATTGCTTTCCAGGCTGCTAGCTTCGCTGCGCGTATCGCCTCTGCTGTGCGTGAGCTAATGCCTATGTCGTTTAGCGTGCTAGGCATATTATGCATGATATTAAGGATATCACGCACGCTGCGCTGGCCTTTTGGAGCATTTGACATTTCAATAGATGCCAGAATTTGCTTTGCAGCTTTCTGTTCTGGTGCAATGAACCTGCATTCAAGGTACGTCCTGTTCTTATTTCTGCGCACTCCGATCGGCTCCACCAGCTCTCCTTCCTTAATTTCCAGCGGTGTCTGATATGATAGGAGAAGGCGTGCCAGCGTGGGATTGTCGAGAGTGTCGATTTTGAGGTCCGGGCTAAACTCTCTGCCCTTGATGCGCACTACATCTTCTTTCGCTCTTTTAGACTTCTTTTGCGTCTCCCCCTCGAAAGAGGGGTAGGGAGCAGGGGCAGCACAGTAGGCAAGCAAACCGTGCATCGTGCGCACGTCCGGCATGCACAGCTCGATCGCACGGCGCAGGTTTGTGTCGCGGAGGTCTTTGCCTCGCGACACAGACATGTCGAACCTCTTGCCTTGCTCCTGCTGAGTAAGAGCTGGGGTCTCACCCGAGATTGTTTCCAAGGTCACATACACGCGACCGTCGCGCAAGATTGTGTCCACGCATTTCACTTTCCATGCGTGCTCGAAAAATGCGTCTTTTCCCAGGTCGAGCAGCAACTGTCGTTTCGAGCTGAATGTCGCCAGTGCCTTGTCTGTCGCCTCCAGAATGGGGTCTTCAGCCTCATCGCCCGTGGTGGGTGCCTGCGCGTCGAGGGCGGGTACTGGAGCAGCATCATTGGCTGCATGCACCAGCGCCGGCGAGGCTGACGGTGCTGGCGTGCGTGGGCTAGCTCGGGTGGCCTTGCGTTTGTTAGGCCTGTGCAGCGCTTCAATGTCCTTGTCAGAGAAACCCTGTCGATCGGGCATGCACGATGGATCCACGAAGGGCAATTTGTCATCAAAGATCTCGACCTCCTTGTGGTACGCGATTTCGCCAGTGCTGGGGATCCATACTTTTACCAGAGGTGAGGTTGCGTGGCATCCAAGGAAAATGCCGCACACGCCCCGCGCGCCGTTGGACGTATCTGTGACGCGCGGATGATCTTTGGGATATTTCACGACAACCAAGCATCCTGGGCGGTGTAACATTAGCTTAGGGTCAAAGTGCAACCGATGTGACGGTGCCGCTGTGAACGGGACCTTCATCTTGTCCGTGGGCATGATGTTGCGTACGGCCATGTACATGGTGGTTGTCTCTGGCCAAAAACGCGCGGGCAGGTTGGCGTGCTTTAGGATGCATCTGCTGTGGACTTTCATCTGCTTAACAAGGTTCTCAATGTACCCTTGCATGGTGTGCCGGTACGGCTCGACGGGGTTGAACGCGATTGTGTGTTTGCGACGCCACGTTTTGAAACCGTCAGAATGTTCGAATTCAGCTGCACCATCGCCGCGTATAGCCTTGGGGTGCTTACCCCAGAGCACGGCCAGCTCGTCCAGGAGCTTCCATGGGTCCTCTCGCGTTTTAGTGTTAATCACAGCGCCGAGACCGGACCCGACATCGAGCACCACGAGCGCATATTCCTCGCCGTTAAGTCCGAGCGTGTGTTGCCCCATAATCGCCCAGTCAATGTGCCATTCATCGTGCGGCGCCCTGTCTTGTTTGAGGATGCCGGCCTTCTTGCGATAAGCTGTGCTGTAGCGAGCGGGCATAGCTTGCCATGCCGGCGATGCCGGCGCCGTTGGAGCTGGCTCCCCCTGAGCTGGCTCCCCCTGAGCTAGCGTCCCCTGAGCTTGGTCGCTTTGAGTTAATGGCTGTGCAGATGCTGCTGTTGTACGCTCCCCCTGAGCCAGAGGTCTGCTTCCATTTGCTCCGCCATCTCCGTTGCTTCGCGTTCGTACCGACGTCGTTGGGGCTGGCTCCCCCTGAGCTGGCTCCTCGAAGTGTTTTGTACCGGGCGGTTGATTGTTTTGTACCGGGCGGTTGCGACCATATTTACGACGGTTGACATTTTTCTTTTTCTGCTCTGGTGGCCAATTAGCAGTGCTGTGGAGGGTGGGCCATGGGCCTGCGAACTGGACGCGTTTGGGCTGCTGGTCTGCACAACACGCACAAGAAACGTCCTCGTCGTGCAAGTGCGCCGCATGCGCATGTACCTCCTTTGTGCCCGAGCTGCTTGTCTGTAGGCGGCGCTTTTTCTGGGTGGCGGCGCCCTGCATGAGTGCTTTGATAGGGCATCTGAATTTTCGAACATCTGCCTTGCGCGCCTTGCCGAATCCCGTGCCATGATAGTGGTCGTAGTACCGCAGCATCGATGTGGTCCCCGCACAGCAGAGCACCTCGTGCATGTGCTCGACATCCCGCATGTTGTCTAACGATGGTGTTACGTTCGTAGGCGCAGTGGTGGTCGCCGCCAGCACTGTGTGTTTTGGCGGCGACATCACGGGGATCTGCCATACTGCGCCGCTCTTGACCATCGTGATCATCTGACCTCTGGGAGCGCGCATTTTCCCGGTGTGGTAGTTCACGCGGAACCCGGAATCTTCAAGGTCCTGGTGCGCGAGCAAGATCTCCTTAGCCTCAGGGAGGAAAAGCCCGGGTTTGCGGATGCGCAGGGTGATGTGTCGCCCCTTGTCGGTCTTCAACCGAAACGCCAGGTCAGCATACTGTGCAATTTGGGATTTGCCTAGCAGCCCCTGCACCCGTGCACTTTTGGAATGCTTGCGCACGACGTGCTCTGGCGTGTTGGTAATAGATACTTCTGCCTGTGTGTCGGGGTACGCATTTCGGGTTGGGGTGGCAATGGAGAGGTTTGCGTGGAGTACCGTGCATGTGCGGGGGATCCGGGAGGAGGGGGGCAAAAGAGAGACACGCGAACAGTTGTCAAAAGTTTCTTCCACCTCAGAACCCGTATCCTCCCCGCTCTCCACCCGAGAGAGCTCCGCAGCCGCCTTCAGTGCCTTCTTTTCGGTCCTAGTTCTCTTCTTGCTACCTGGTTTATGCCAGCACTCCCCCGCATGCTTTTTACCGCAGTGATCGCACGGTGCGCTCGCGGCAACGTCTTTCTTTGCCTGTGCTGATTCGCGCTTCGCGCGCGCACCCTGTCCACCACGCGGCGGCTGAGTCTTCCCCGGAGTTTGCTTCCGCCGGTCTGCGAGCTTTTCCTCAACCATGCGCTCGACGTAGCCCCGTAAGACCTCCTGGTCTGTCGCTTTGGTTGTTGTCTTCGACTCGCGGCGCGCGTCGTTCTGCTGAGCTCCTCCACGCACAGGCTGCGCAAGAATGTTCATGGCCTCCGTGGCGTATTTTTCAGTGACCTCAAGCGTCAGTCCGCTGCCCACGGTGCCCTGATGAGCGACACACTGCTTGTACGCGTCCTCCCACGCGGTTCCCTCCTGCGGATGTCTTGCCAGGAGCCGCATCATCTCCAGGTGCTGTTCAGCTTGGAGCCGATCGATGAGCGTTGCGAGAGGCGACGCTTCGTTCTCGTACATCTTGCTCAGGCTTTGCCATGCGCTTTGCAGCTCGTTACGGGCTAGTGCAAAATCGCCCAATTGCGCTTTGTCGCTGGGGTTGACGCTCTTGACAGCAGCGCACATCATGCTCCAGAAGCTGGATGACCCGGAGCGTCCCTTGCCTTCGAACAGAGCAAGGATGTCCGCCCAGAGTTTGATTACCGGCATTTCCCAGATTTGCTCTGCCGTCTCGAGGTCGATATCTTCATTGTCGCCGTTGATAATCGAGGTCATGTGCGCCGTCATGAAAAGCTGCCGCAGCTGACCCGACTTCGGTCCTCCTTTTTCCTTCTTAGGCAGAAGGTGGTCGCGTAGCGCCTTAACGACTCTGGAGTTGCTCCTGCGGAACCACTCCACGACTTTGTAATTTCTCAGGTTGAGCTTCTCATCGTCTGAAAGACTCTGGTACTCCTCGCACTTGACGTCAAGAGTGCTCTTGGTGACTTGGGACCGGATCGAGCGTAGCTGCGTCGGCCACATTTTCGACGCATAGTGTCTCTCCAGGTCGCCGTTCTCAAGGTGATCGTGGTCGCCTGAGCCAGCGAAGTGAAAGAGAATGGTCCCCGTCTTGGCGATGTAGGAGTACCCGCACGCTTCAAGCCATCCAATGATTTCCGTCTTAGTGTCTGGCCAGTCACTAGGCTTGCCCGAGAACTTGTCTCCTCCGATGCCCGTGATGCCCGCCATCGTGGGCGGCCGGTGCGCGGCTGTCGATGCCGCGCTACCGGAGTTCGCGGGTTTTTGCCGCGTGCCTCCGGAGAGTTTGGTCTGCCAGCGAAGCGGCAGGGTCCCGTGGCTCGTCCCACTTATAACGCAGACCCTCCTCTCTTGGGCTCGACCATGGTTGGTGCGTGTATTCCAAACCCGGCGAACCCTGCCGCCTCCAGCCACCTTACTTGAAGGAGCCGAAACGGCAGTTTCTTTGTTCGCACACTAAAAAACATGACAACGGTGTTCACATCATTCCTCCGGTGTTCACATCATTTCTCCGGTGTTCACATCGTTTCTCTCCCCCTTGGACTATACGTGCTCTCCTAAAGGGGTATACACACACACAAGCACGTTAGGACATACAGTTATGCCCCTACACGCGACACATCATCGCTGAAAACGGCGCCTCGTCCTCTCCCAACATAGTCGCCCTATGCTGCTCAAAAGCAGGTGCTGACAAGTTCTTCGTCAGCGCATCTGCTACCATCTTGTTGGTTCTGCATTGCACTAGTTTGACAATGCGATCTTTGACGAGTTGGTCGACGAAATGCTCGCGAGTATCGATGTGTCGCGCCCCCTTACGGTTACTTGGATTTTCTGCCATCGCTATAACTGCACGCGAATCCTCGTACAGATGCATAGGCCCAAGCTGAGGAAAACCGAATTCACGCATGATGATACGTAAGTACAGAAGCTCTTTACCAGCCTCACTGGCGGCATACCACTCGCTTTCGGCTGTACTGAGAGATACACTCTTCTGTTTCACAGATTTCCAGCTGATAGGCCCGCCATTCATCATTATAACGTAGCCCGTGTGCGAGCGACGCGTGTCAAGATCAGCGGCAAAATCTGCGTCCACCCAGCCCCACAGCCTGTTGATTTCTCTGCCCTCAATCATACCGTCTTTGGTGCGGCCATAATGTATACACAGATCCACAGTCCCCGCAAGATATTTCAAGCAGTATTCAGCCGCGTCCATATGCTTTTGCCCTGGGCATTGTACAAACTTCGACAGCTCAGAGTATGCGTGGCTGATATCAGGCCTAGTTCCCTGGTTTAGCCAGCCCAGTGCGCCTACAATAGCTCGATATCTGCGGTGCAACACGGGGTCAGGGGTAGCAGGCTTATCAGCAGCGCTTAGACGCGTGCCCGGCGCCTGTGGGGTCTTGGTAGGCTTGCTGTATTGCCAAAAACCGAACGCCTTTAGCAGCTTCTCCGTGAAAGCCTTCTGGTGCAGAATGCTAGTGCCTGCCTTGATGTCGCGCTCCCACTCCATGCCGAGCATTTCGGTGAGATTACGCTCGCAAGTACCGTCGAATCTGTCGAGCATTTCACGCACAAAGGTGTCCGTCTTGTCGTCGTTGGAGCCCGTTACAATGCTGTCGTCGACGTGCGTTGCCACAAGGATAGTGTCACCATCTTTGTCCTTCTTGCTCCACATGGCACCCTCGTACCCTGCCTTCTGAAAGCCCTGGCTTTCCAGCCAATTGGACCATGTAATGTGCAGACATCTGCCGGAGTGCGGCATGCCGTATAGGGGCTTCAAGACTTGATAGACCACGTCTGCCTCTTCAGCATGTCCTGGAGGCGGAGAGATGTAAATGGCCTTCCCATCCTTTGGCAACTCGGCTTGGATGAAGCCTTGCGTAAGATCAACGCCCACGGCCTTCCATTTCATGGCCGTAGCCATGGACATGCAGCATCGCACTCCAGACAGGTGCGGTACCGGGCTGAAAGCGTCTGTGAAGTCGCCCTTATCTTTCGACATGTGTTGCCCTTGCACGACGAGGCGCACCTTGAGCCTCTTAACCTTCAGTTTGTGCTCTCCTGCAGAGTGTCGCTTGATCTTGTAATGGAAACGAGAAGAGATGACCCTCGTACCCATGGGCAACTCGCTTCGCTTGACCTTTTTCAGGCAGCCGCGCCCAAACAGGCCTGTCATCTCGTTGTCTTGCTCTTCCTTCCAGATCGGAGCCAGTCGCTTGTTGCGCATCGCCGCGCCGTTGTGTTTCGGGTCGGGCTCAGTCAGGTCGATCCAGGACAAATCGTGGAGCGCCTTGCTCGCTCCTTCGTCAGTCGTGTCTTCCTGCAGCTCCGATTTCACCATCATTGCCCATCGTATCTGCAAGTGCTCGTCACTAAACGGATTCTCGTTGAAATCCTGTTGTTGCGCTGCTAACTCCCGTGCATGATCATCGCGGTCAGCTGTCCATGACGTGGTGTGCGGACCCACATCTCGCCAATCTTGTAGCATTGCTTTCCAGGCTGCTAGCTTCGCTGCGCGTATCGCCTCTGCTGTGCGTGAGCTAATGCCTATGTCGTTTAGCGTGCTAGGCATATTATGCATGATATTAAGGATATCACGCACGCTGCGCTGGCCTTTTGGAGCATTTGACATTTCAATAGATGCCAGAATTTGCTTTGCAGCTTTCTGTTCTGGTGCAATGAACCTGCATTCAAGGTACGTCCTGTTCTTATTTCTGCGCACTCCGATCGGCTCCACCAGCTCTCCTTCCTTAATTTCCAGCGGTGTCTGATATGATAGGAGAAGGCGTGCCAGCGTGGGATTGTCGAGAGTGTCGATTTTGAGGTCCGGGCTAAACTCTCTGCCCTTGATGCGCACTACATCTTCTTTCGCTCTTTTAGACTTCTTTTGCGTCTCCCCCTCGAAAGAGGGGTAGGGAGCAGGGGCAGCACAGTAGGCAAGCAAACCGTGCATCGTGCGCACGTCCGGCATGCACAGCTCGATCGCACGGCGCAGGTTTGTGTCGCGGAGGTCTTTGCCTCGCGACACAGACATGTCGAACCTCTTGCCTTGCTCCTGCTGAGTAAGAGCTGGGGTCTCACCCGAGATTGTTTCCAAGGTCACATACACGCGACCGTCGCGCAAGATTGTGTCCACGCATTTCACTTTCCATGCGTGCTCGAAAAATGCGTCTTTTCCCAGGTCGAGCAGCAACTGTCGTTTCGAGCTGAATGTCGCCAGTGCCTTGTCTGTCGCCTCCAGAATGGGGTCTTCAGCCTCATCGCCCGTGGTGGGTGCCTGCGCGTCGAGGGCGGGTACTGGAGCAGCATCATTGGCTGCATGCACCAGCGCCGGCGAGGCTGACGGTGCTGGCGTGCGTGGGCTAGCTCGGGTGGCCTTGCGTTTGTTAGGCCTGTGCAGCGCTTCAATGTCCTTGTCAGAGAAACCCTGTCGATCGGGCATGCACGATGGATCCACGAAGGGCAATTTGTCATCAAAGATCTCGACCTCCTTGTGGTACGCGATTTCGCCAGTGCTGGGGATCCATACTTTTACCAGAGGTGAGGTTGCGTGGCATCCAAGGAAAATGCCGCACACGCCCCGCGCGCCGTTGGACGTATCTGTGACGCGCGGATGATCTTTGGGATATTTCACGACAACCAAGCATCCTGGGCGGTGTAACATTAGCTTAGGGTCAAAGTGCAACCGATGTGACGGTGCCGCTGTGAACGGGACCTTCATCTTGTCCGTGGGCATGATGTTGCGTACGGCCATGTACATGGTGGTTGTCTCTGGCCAAAAACGCGCGGGCAGGTTGGCGTGCTTTAGGATGCATCTGCTGTGGACTTTCATCTGCTTAACAAGGTTCTCAATGTACCCTTGCATGGTGTGCCGGTACGGCTCGACGGGGTTGAACGCGATTGTGTGTTTGCGACGCCACGTTTTGAAACCGTCAGAATGTTCGAATTCAGCTGCACCATCGCCGCGTATAGCCTTGGGGTGCTTACCCCAGAGCACGGCCAGCTCGTCCAGGAGCTTCCATGGGTCCTCTCGCGTTTTAGTGTTAATCACAGCGCCGAGACCGGACCCGACATCGAGCACCACGAGCGCATATTCCTCGCCGTTAAGTCCGAGCGTGTGTTGCCCCATAATCGCCCAGTCAATGTGCCATTCATCGTGCGGCGCCCTGTCTTGTTTGAGGATGCCGGCCTTCTTGCGATAAGCTGTGCTGTAGCGAGCGGGCATAGCTTGCCATGCCGGCGATGCCGGCGCCGTTGGAGCTGGCTCCCCCTGAGCTTGCTCCCCCTGAGCTAGCTCCCCCTGAGCTTGGTCGCTTGGAGCTAATGGCTGTGCAGATGCTGCTGTTGTACGCTCCCCCTGAGCCAGAGGTCTGCTTCCATTTGCTCCGCCATCTATGTTGCTTCGCGTTCGTAACGTCGTTGGGGCTGGCTCCCCCTGATCTGGCTCCTCGAAGTGTTTTGTACCGGGCGGTTGATTGTTTTGTACCGAGCGGTTGCGACCAGATTTACGACGGTTGACATTTTTCTTTTTCTGCTCTGGTGGCCAATCAGCAGTGCTGTGGAGGGTGGGCCATGGGCCTGCGAACTGGACGCGTTTAGGCTGCTGGTCTGCACAACACGCACAAGAAACGTCCTCGTCGTGCAAGTGCGCCGCATGCGCATGTACCTCCTTTGTGCCCGAGCTGCTTGTCTGTAGGCGGCGCTTTTTCTGGGTGGCGGCGCCCTGCATGAGTGCTTTGATAGGGCATCTGAATTTTCGAACATCTGCCTTGCGCGCCTTGCCGAATCCCGTGCCATGATAGTGGTCGTAGTACCGCAGCATCGATGTGGTCCCCGCACAGCAGAGCACCTCGTGCATGTGCTCGACATCCCGCATGTTGTCTAACGATGGTGTTACGTTCGTAGGCGCAGTGGTGGTCGCCGCCAGCACTGTGTGTTTTGGCGGCGACATCACGGGGATCTGCCATACTGCGCCGCTCTTGACCATCGTGATCATCTGACCTCTGGGAGCGCGCATTTTCCCGGTGTGGTAGTTCACGCGGAACCCGGAATCTTCAAGGTCCTGGTGCGCGAGCAAGATCTCCTTAGCCTCAGGGAGGAAAAGCCCGGGTTTGCGGATGCGCAGGGTGATGTGTCGCCCCTTGTCGGTCTTCAACCGAAACGCCAGGTCAGCATACTGTGCAATTTGGGATTTGCCTAGCAGCCCCTGCACCCGTGCACTTTTGGAATGCTTGCGCACGACGTGCTCTGGCGTGTTGGTAATAGATACTTCTGCCTGTGTGTCGGGGTACGCATTTCGGGTTGGGGTGGCAATGGAGAGGTTTGCGTGGAGTACCGTGCATGTGCGGGGGATCCGGGAGGAGGGGGGCAAAAGAGAGACACGCGAACAGTTGTCAAAAGTTTCTTCCACCTCAGAACCCGTATCCTCCCCGCTCTCCACCCGAGAGAGCTCCGCAGCCGCCTTCAGTGCCTTCTTTTCGGTCCTAGTTCTCTTCTTGCTACCTGGTTTATGCCAGCACTCCCCCGCATGCTTTTTACCGCAGTGATCGCACGGTGCGCTCGCGGCAACGTCTTTCTTTGCCTGTGCTGATTCGCGCTTCGCGCGCGCACCCTGTCCACCACGCGGCGGCTGAGTCTTCCCCGGAGTTTGCTTCCGCCGGTCTGCGAGCTTTTCCTCAACCATGCGCTCGACGTAGCCCCGTAAGACCTCCTGGTCTGTCGCTTTGGTTGTTGTCTTCGACTCGCGGCGCGCGTCGTTCTGCTGAGCTCCTCCACGCACAGGCTGCGCAAGAATGTTCATGGCCTCCGTGGCGTATTTTTCAGTGACCTCAAGCGTCAGTCCGCTGCCCACGGTGCCCTGATGAGCGACACACTGCTTGTACGCGTCCTCCCACGCGGTTCCCTCCTGCGGATGTCTTGCCAGGAGCCGCATCATCTCCAGGTGCTGTTCAGCTTGGAGCCGATCGATGAGCGTTGCGAGAGGCGACGCTTCGTTCTCGTACATCTTGCTCAGGCTTTGCCATGCGCTTTGCAGCTCGTTACGGGCTAGTGCAAAATCGCCCAATTGCGCTTTGTCGCTGGGGTTGACGCTCTTGACAGCAGCGCACATCATGCTCCAGAAGCTGGATGACCCGGAGCGTCCCTTGCCTTCGAACAGAGCAAGGATGTCCGCCCAGAGTTTGATTACCGGCATTTCCCAGATTTGCTCTGCCGTCTCGAGGTCGATATCTTCATTGTCGCCGTTGATAATCGAGGTCATGTGCGCCGTCATGAAAAGCTGCCGCAGCTGACCCGACTTCGGTCCTCCTTTTTCCTTCTTAGGCAGAAGGTGGTCGCGTAGCGCCTTAACGACTCTGGAGTTGCTCCTGCGGAACCACTCCACGACTTTGTAATTTCTCAGGTTGAGCTTCTCATCGTCTGAAAGACTCTGGTACTCCTCGCACTTGACGTCAAGAGTGCTCTTGGTGACTTGGGACCGGATCGAGCGTAGCTGCGTCGGCCACATTTTCGACGCATAGTGTCTCTCCAGGTCGCCGTTCTCAAGGTGATCGTGGTCGCCTGAGCCAGCGAAGTGAAAGAGAATGGTCCCCGTCTTGGCGATGTAGGAGTACCCGCACGCTTCAAGCCATCCAATGATTTCCGTCTTAGTGTCTGGCCAGTCACTAGGCTTGCCCGAGAACTTGTCTCCTCCGATGCCCGTGATGCCCGCCATCGTGGGCGGCCGGTGCGCGGCTGTCGATGCCGCGCTACCGGAGTTCGCGGGTTTTTGCCGCGTGCCTCCGGAGAGTTTGGTCTGCCAGCGAAGCGGCAGGGTCCCGTGGCTCGTCCCACTTATAACGCAGACCCTCCTCTCTTGGGCTCGACCATGGTTGGTGCGTGTATTCCAAACCCGGCGAACCCTGCCGCCTCCAGCCACCTTACTTGAAGGAGCCGAAACGGCAGTTTCTTTGTTCGCACACTAAAAAACATGACAACGGTGTTCACATCATTCCTCCGGTGTTCACATCATTTCTCCGGTGTTCACATCGTTTCTCTCCCCCTTGGACTATACGTGCTCTCCTAAAGGGGTATACACACACACAAGCACGTTAGGACATACAGTTATGCCCCTACACGCGACACATCATCGCTGAAAACGGCGCCTCGTCCTCTCCCAACATAGTCGCCCTATGCTGCTCAAAAGCAGGTGCTGACAAGTTCTTCGTCAGCGCATCTGCTACCATCTTGTTGGTTCTGCATTGCACTAGTTTGACAATGCGATCTTTGACGAGTTGGTCGACGAAATGCTCGCGAGTATCGATGTGTCGCGCCCCCTTACGGTTACTTGGATTTTCTGCCATCGCTATAACTGCACGCGAATCCTCGTACAGATGCATAGGCCCAAGCTGAGGAAAACCGAATTCACGCATGATGATACGTAAGTACAGAAGCTCTTTACCAGCCTCACTGGCGGCATACCACTCGCTTTCGGCTGTACTGAGAGATACACTCTTCTGTTTCACAGATTTCCAGCTGATAGGCCCGCCATTCATCATTATAACGTAGCCCGTGTGCGAGCGACGCGTGTCAAGATCAGCGGCAAAATCTGCGTCCACCCAGCCCCACAGCCTGTTGATTTCTCTGCCCTCAATCATACCGTCTTTGGTGCGGCCATAATGTATACACAGATCCACAGTCCCCGCAAGATATTTCAAGCAGTATTCAGCCGCGTCCATATGCTTTTGCCCTGGGCATTGTACAAACTTCGACAGCTCAGAGTATGCGTGGCTGATATCAGGCCTAGTTCCCTGGTTTAGCCAGCCCAGTGCGCCTACAATAGCTCGATATCTGCGGTGCAACACGGGGTCAGGGGTAGCAGGCTTATCAGCAGCGCTTAGACGCGTGCCCGGCGCCTGTGGGGTCTTGGTAGGCTTGCTGTATTGCCAAAAACCGAACGCCTTTAGCAGCTTCTCCGTGAAAGCCTTCTGGTGCAGAATGCTAGTGCCTGCCTTGATGTCGCGCTCCCACTCCATGCCGAGCATTTCGGTGAGATTACGCTCGCAAGTACCGTCGAATCTGTCGAGCATTTCACGCACAAAGGTGTCCGTCTTGTCGTCGTTGGAGCCCGTTACAATGCTGTCGTCGACGTGCGTTGCCACAAGGATAGTGTCACCATCTTTGTCCTTCTTGCTCCACATGGCACCCTCGTACCCTGCCTTCTGAAAGCCCTGGCTTTCCAGCCAATTGGACCATGTAATGTGCAGACATCTGCCGGAGTGCGGCATGCCGTATAGGGGCTTCAAGACTTGATAGACCACGTCTGCCTCTTCAGCATGTCCTGGAGGCGGAGAGATGTAAATGGCCTTCCCATCCTTTGGCAACTCGGCTTGGATGAAGCCTTGCGTAAGATCAACGCCCACGGCCTTCCATTTCATGGCCGTAGCCATGGACATGCAGCATCGCACTCCAGACAGGTGCGGTACCGGGCTGAAAGCGTCTGTGAAGTCGCCCTTATCTTTCGACATGTGTTGCCCTTGCACGACGAGGCGCACCTTGAGCCTCTTAACCTTCAGTTTGTGCTCTCCTGCAGAGTGTCGCTTGATCTTGTAATGGAAACGAGAAGAGATGACCCTCGTACCCATGGGCAACTCGCTTCGCTTGACCTTTTTCAGGCAGCCGCGCCCAAACAGGCCTGTCATCTCGTTGTCTTGCTCTTCCTTCCAGATCGGAGCCAGTCGCTTGTTGCGCATCGCCGCGCCGTTGTGTTTCGGGTCGGGCTCAGTCAGGTCGATCCAGGACAAATCGTGGAGCGCCTTGCTCGCTCCTTCGTCAGTCGTGTCTTCCTGCAGCTCCGATTTCACCATCATTGCCCATCGTATCTGCAAGTGCTCGTCACTAAACGGATTCTCGTTGAAATCCTGTTGTTGCGCTGCTAACTCCCGTGCATGATCATCGCGGTCAGCTGTCCATGACGTGGTGTGCGGACCCACATCTCGCCAATCTTGTAGCATTGCTTTCCAGGCTGCTAGCTTCGCTGCGCGTATCGCCTCTGCTGTGCGTGAGCTAATGCCTATGTCGTTTAGCGTGCTAGGCATATTATGCATGATATTAAGGATATCACGCACGCTGCGCTGGCCTTTTGGAGCATTTGACATTTCAATAGATGCCAGAATTTGCTTTGCAGCTTTCTGTTCTGGTGCAATGAACCTGCATTCAAGGTACGTCCTGTTCTTATTTCTGCGCACTCCGATCGGCTCCACCAGCTCTCCTTCCTTAATTTCCAGCGGTGTCTGATATGATAGGAGAAGGCGTGCCAGCGTGGGATTGTCGAGAGTGTCGATTTTGAGGTCCGGGCTAAACTCTCTGCCCTTGATGCGCACTACATCTTCTTTCGCTCTTTTAGACTTCTTTTGCGTCTCCCCCTCGAAAGAGGGGTAGGGAGCAGGGGCAGCACAGTAGGCAAGCAAACCGTGCATCGTGCGCACGTCCGGCATGCACAGCTCGATCGCACGGCGCAGGTTTGTGTCGCGGAGGTCTTTGCCTCGCGACACAGACATGTCGAACCTCTTGCCTTGCTCCTGCTGAGTAAGAGCTGGGGTCTCACCCGAGATTGTTTCCAAGGTCACATACACGCGACCGTCGCGCAAGATTGTGTCCACGCATTTCACTTTCCATGCGTGCTCGAAAAATGCGTCTTTTCCCAGGTCGAGCAGCAACTGTCGTTTCGAGCTGAATGTCGCCAGTGCCTTGTCTGTCGCCTCCAGAATGGGGTCTTCAGCCTCATCGCCCGTGGTGGGTGCCTGCGCGTCGAGGGCGGGTACTGGAGCAGCATCATTGGCTGCATGCACCAGCGCCGGCGAGGCTGACGGTGCTGGCGTGCGTGGGCTAGCTCGGGTGGCCTTGCGTTTGTTAGGCCTGTGCAGCGCTTCAATGTCCTTGTCAGAGAAACCCTGTCGATCGGGCATGCACGATGGATCCACGAAGGGCAATTTGTCATCAAAGATCTCGACCTCCTTGTGGTACGCGATTTCGCCAGTGCTGGGGATCCATACTTTTACCAGAGGTGAGGTTGCGTGGCATCCAAGGAAAATGCCGCACACGCCCCGCGCGCCGTTGGACGTATCTGTGACGCGCGGATGATCTTTGGGATATTTCACGACAACCAAGCATCCTGGGCGGTGTAACATTAGCTTAGGGTCAAAGTGCAACCGATGTGACGGTGCCGCTGTGAACGGGACCTTCATCTTGTCCGTGGGCATGATGTTGCGTACGGCCATGTACATGGTGGTTGTCTCTGGCCAAAAACGCGCGGGCAGGTTGGCGTGCTTTAGGATGCATCTGCTGTGGACTTTCATCTGCTTAACAAGGTTCTCAATGTACCCTTGCATGGTGTGCCGGTACGGCTCGACGGGGTTGAACGCGATTGTGTGTTTGCGACGCCACGTTTTGAAACCGTCAGAATGTTCGAATTCAGCTGCACCATCGCCGCGTATAGCCTTGGGGTGCTTACCCCAGAGCACGGCCAGCTCGTCCAGGAGCTTCCATGGGTCCTCTCGCGTTTTAGTGTTAATCACAGCGCCGAGACCGGACCCGACATCGAGCACCACGAGCGCATATTCCTCGCCGTTAAGTCCGAGCGTGTGTTGCCCCATAATCGCCCAGTCAATGTGCCATTCATCGTGCGGCGCCCTGTCTTGTTTGAGGATGCCGGCCTTCTTGCGATAAGCTGTGCTGTAGCGAGCGGGCATAGCTTGCCATGCCGGCGATGCCGGCGCCGTTGGAGCTGGCTCCCCCTGAGCTGGCTCCCCCTGAGCTAGCTCCCCCTGAGCTTGGTCGCTTTGAGCTAATGGCTGTGCAGATGCTGCTGTTGTACGCTCCCCCTGAGCCAGAGGTCTGCTTCCATTTGCTCCGCCATCTATGTTGCTTCGTTGGGGCTGATCTTGCTCCTCGAAGTGTTTTGTACCGGGCGGTTGATTGTTTTGTACCGAGCGGTTGCGACCAGATTTACGACGGTTGACATTTTTCTTTTTCTGCTC
>Ga0315905_10002479_pt1 | contig 19428 bp, 4 predicted proteins | sample LakEriMetagenome_5_FD_203522 | JGI IMG/M metagenome (GOLD analysis project Ga0315905, IMG submission 203522) | Freshwater fungal communities from buoy surface, Lake Erie, Ohio, United States - Buoy 4 MA121 | ecosystem: Environmental > Aquatic > Freshwater > Lake | place: USA: Lake Erie, Ohio... | reverse complement strand
AAAAAATGGGCTTTTTTATACCTCCCATACTGAGCCTGGCGGTTCAGGCAAAGCAGATGTAGGCTATACAGATAGTTTAAAGGTCTTTATGGAGTGGGTGCTGACCGAATGGAAGGCGACTGATCCACGTGCAAGCGTATTTCAGGGAACAAGCCGTGAAATTTTGCGGGTAAACAATTCCTCTCAGGCCCATGGAATGCAGGAATTGACCTTCAATCCCCAGGCTAAAAAAGGCCTTTCTGCTGATTATGGGCTTTTGTATGTGGGCTATGGAGACGGAGGCACAGCCGAAAATGGATTTCCAGAAATATCTAATCATGGGGGAAAAGGAATGTACAGCAGCATTTGGCGCATAGATCCTCTTGGGAAAACAGGAAGAAATGGGGAATACGGAATTCCCAGCAGTAACCCGTTTTTTGGCAAGAAAGAGTTTGCAGGAGAGGTCTATGCGTATGGCTTTCGAAACCCAAACCGGATTTTCTGGGACGAGAATGGGCAATTGTATGCCACGGATATCGGGCAGCACAGCATCGAGGAGATCAACCGGATCGATGCAGGGCAGTTTTATGGATGGCCCATTCGTGAAGGAAGGTTTGTGATTAACCCTTACGGCAGTTTCCGCAGTCTCTATCCCATTCCTGTCGGGGATGAGGACTTGAGCATTCGTTATCCCTTCTTGCAACTGGAACATGATGAGATGGTGGCGATTATCGGAGGGTATGTGGTAAGTGTTGGTCCCCTGAAAGGTAAATTTGTGTTCGGAGACGTGCCTTCCGGAAGGTTGTTTTTCGTGGACCTAAATGTGGATAACTCCCAAGCTCAAACCTGGGGCATCCGCTATCAAGGCAAGGAAATGAGCCTCAAGGAGCTTGTGGGACAGGATCGGGTAGATTTAAAGTTTGGAATAGATGCAAAAAAGCAGCTCTATGTAATGAGTAAGACGAATGGAGCGGTGTATCGGGTGGTAGATAATACGATTGAAATACAGTAGAAATAGACTCCGCTACGCGCCGTGAAATGATTAAGGGAAATACGATGGAAATACAGTTGAAATACACTACGCGTAGCCTGCCCGCCGCGGAGGGCTCGGTTTATTTCTATTGTATTTCCACTTATGTTTCCATTGTATTTCTATTTCTTTTCCTACTAAGAAAAATTCAATTTATTTTGAAATATCACTTTTTGAAGCGTATTTGGTTGCGAAGGAAAAATTCGAGACCACATGGATTCCGGGTGTATTTTAGGACAAAAAATAACAAAAGGCATCAAAATCCTCGTTTTTGGAGCATTAGGATTAATTTTTTTGGTTTTTGTGACCCCTGTTAGTAAAGCACAATCCGTTTCTTCCCAACTAAAAAAAATCCAAGAACTGCAAGACCGGGCTGCCTATGACTCGGCCAGGATCTTTGCCAATCAACTCTTGGCCGATAAAGCGTTATCCACAGAAGAGCGGCTGCGAGTGTTGATATCCAAACAGTTTTCCTTCTATTACCTGGGTCGTTACGACTCGCTCCGTGCGGGATTGCCGGTTTTGGAAAACTCCATTGAGGAGGAAGATGCGCTATACCCGCAGCTTTTGATTGTTAGAGGCTTGCAAAAGGGAGAAGACGCGCTCTATGTGGATGCCATAGGGGATTTTTTAGAGGCAGAAAAACGCTTAATAGCAACTAAGAACCCAGAATACCTTGGGATGATCTACAACAGCTTGGCTGGCAACTTCAAAGACTTGGAGGATATGTCAAGTGCCAAATCCTATTACGATAAGGCAAAAAAGGCATTTGATACCCTAGGAGACAAGCGTGCCGCTGCGATGGTCTACAATAACCTGGGCTCCATCTACAGAAAGGGCAACCTACTAGATTCTGCGCTGTATGTCTATGGCGAAGCGAGCAAGTTATTGGTCACGCTAAACAATTCTTTTTTACTTGCCCAAAACAGCCTTAACACAGGGAATGTATACGAACAAAAAGGAGATTTGGATCAAGCGGAAGCAGCTTTTTTAAAATGTTTGGAGTTATCTGAATCCTCAAAATTGCAGTATGGAGTATTGTTATCCACACTGAACTTGGGCAACCTCTACCGCTTGAAAAAGGATTTTCCACGTAGCAAAGATTGGCTAAATCGGGCGCTAGAACTTTCAAATAGCATGGGTTTGGTTCGAGAAAAAGGCTTGGTACTGGAACGATTGTCTTGGCTGGCGCGTGATACGAACAATTTCGAAGAGGCCTACGCCCAATCCGTGCAGGCCGCTGCCATCCAAGACTCCTTGACTTCTGAATCGGTGAAGAAAGAAGTACAGGCCTTGCAGGAGAAGTTCGAAAATGAAAAATCAGAAAATGAGGTTTTGAACCTAAAAACGAAGAATCAGCAGACCACTCTGGGCTTATTCGCTGCAGGAATCGGGATTCTCTTGTTAGTTACCTTCATTCTTTATGTGCTGTATCGTCAAAAGCGGCTGCTTGCTGAAAAGCTGCTTGCTGAGGCAGATCGGGAACTGTTGAGTAAGGCCATTCAAGTCAAAGACATGGAGCTGACTGCGCAAGCGCTCCAGGTGCTTCAGCTCAAGAAACGAACGGAAGAAAATGCGGAGGAAGCGGAAGGTATAGATGAGGATAAAAAGGATCGTTTTCCAGCGCGCGAGTCCTTTGATTTGTTACAGCAGGAGTTTGAGAATCGAATAACCACTTCTAATGAAGATTTTTATCAGAAACTATTGAAATCGTATCCTGACCTGAAGCCCTCTGAACTGAAGCTCTGTTCCTACCTGCGGCTCAACTTATCCACCAAAGAACTGGCCGAAATTCTAAACAAAAGTGTGCGGACCGTTGAAAATACCCGCTTTTCAATTCGAAAGAAGATGGGTTTGGGCCCTGAGGACAATTTGGTGGGGAAGTTGATTGCGATGGAAAGTACAGCAACTTCGACTGTGGATAAGTCCTAAAATCCAGCTGCTTTTTCCTATTTTTTGAAACGCTTTTTAATTGAGCAGCGCACTTTCTGTTTTAAACAGGGTTCAGTTGGATGGTGTCATTTTTTGAAAAACAACACAAACAAACTGCTGAAAATCAATTAAATATATCAAAAAGAGTATTTTTCGAGTAGTTCATTTCTGTTTAACTAACACAATAAATAGGCAATCACCCCCTACTTTTAGCTCTTAATTACCCTATTCACTCTTTGATTTACGAGTTAGTGAGCTAACTCGTGTTACCCAATCAACAAATCGTTAACAACTATGAACGTACAGTCTCTATCTCGTATTGGACTAAAAAGGAACCCATTTATCGGATTGTCCTTATTTTTTGGCTTTTTCTTTTTAGCCAACTCGGTTTTTGGGCAGGTGCCTACGATTACTTCCTTTTCACCCGCAGGCGCCCAGGTTGGCGAAACAGTTACAATTACGGGTACAAACTTTAACAGCACTCCATCTAATAACATTGTTTATTTCGGAGGCGTGAAAGCGTTGGTTACTCAATCGACAGCGACATCAATAACTGTTGAAGTTCCAAATGGTAGTACTAGGAGTTTTATTACTGTTACAACGGGTGGATTGACCGCACAGTCTAGTAGATATTTTAATCTTTTAAATAATCAAATTGCAAGTGCTTCTGCGACTTCTTTTGCGGATAGAGGAACAGTTGCAAATACCTTAGCAGCATTTAGTGATTCGGATGTTATTGTTGGTGCAGGGGACTTTGACAACGACGGATGGCCAGACATCTTCAAGGCTGGATTTGGAGAGCTATATGTAAATAGAAATTTATTGACTGTTGCTACAACACCAATTTCCTCTACTCATTTTGGGTCAAGACTCAATTTTCCAATTCAGGGAGGTGTAGTTACTGTTGCAACTGGTGATTTAGATTCTGATGGTAAATTAGATATAATTACTGGAAGTTCTACTGGAATTTCCATATTAAGAAACACTTCTACTGGGGTTGGAAATATAACCTTTGCGAGTAGTAATACCACCAATCCAAGAAGTGACCTAAGTGGTAATGTGACAAGTATTAAAATTGCTGACTTTAACTACGATGGGAAATTAGATGTTGCGGCGATTACCTCTTCCTCACTAAACATATATATTAATAACTCTACTCCAGGCTCAATTAGTTTTAGTTCCCCCACTACATTTTCGCCTTCTACATCAGGATTCAATGGAATTGATGTGGGAGATTTGAATGGTGATGGAAAAATTGACGTGGCTGTTTCAAAATCAAACTTGACAAACGTCTTTATCAATACCTCTTCAAATGGTACATTAAGTTTATCCTCTCCAGTAAGTATTTCTGTAGGTCACCAATATTTAATTATTGATGATTTAGACAACGATGGTAAAAATGATCTTTACTTGTATAATAAGTTTTTGAAGAATGGGTATACTTCTGGCACATTTTCTTCCTCAGCATTTTCCGAATTTACCATATCAGTGGTAAATGAGGGGAGTTCCGGTTGTTCCGTTGCAGATTTGAATGGAGATGGGTTTCCAGAGATTTTCGTTGGGACTTTTTGGGATAAAGTTAGGTTGTTGGTAAATTCTGGTACTGGTACTTCAGCTTCGGTTTTTTCAAATTTCAGCTCATACAATAGAGGAACGGCTATAGGTTTAGATTTGAATCGTGATCAAAAAGTTGATTTCATTTCATCAATGAGGAATACGTCCTCAGATATAAGGCTTTACGAGAATACAAGCGTGCCCTCTCCAACATTAACTTTTTCTAATACCTTATCTCCCTTTACCAAATGTGGAACTAGCCCTTCAGCGGTGCAGCAGGTCACGGTTACGGCTTCAAATGTACCATCCTCTGCAACCTTAGTTCTTGATAGGGATTCTAACTTTGAATTCTCCAAAACAATAAATGGAACCTACAGCTCAAATCAATTAACCTATGCTTCCAATGAGGTAGTTTCTGGTGGGACCTATACCTTTTTTATTCGCTACATAGGTTCCGGATCAAGCTCAGGGAACTTAAACTTTTTTTTAGGCGGTGTAAATAGAGGTTCAAGATCTTTTACAGCCAGCGCCTCCCCCGCTCCAGTTATTTCTGCTCAGCCTGTAAGTGCGGTTAGCGTTTGTCAAAACTCCAACTATACCTTAGCAGCGAACGTAACGGGAGGCACTTCTTTTCAATGGTTTTCGAATACGTCAAGTTCAACTTCAGGCGGAACGAGCCTTGGGGCATCCAATAATGCCCAAACTTCAGCTTTAACACCAAATACGAGTACACCGGGGACTTTTTATTATTATCTGGTCGCTACCTCTGGCTCTTGTACTACTACTAGCAACGTAAGTGTGGTTACTATAGTGGCTCCTCCAGTTGCAGGCAATGCCTCCGCAAGCAGTCTTTCCTTATGTCCGGGTGAGACAAGCACGCTATCCTTAGCGGGATCTACAGGAACAATTCAATGGCAATCTTCTACAAATAATAGTACCTGGACCAATGTGACCGGTACCGGATCAACTTCCGCTTCCTTCACCACGCCCGCACTTTCTACCACTACCTATTACAGAGCACAACTAAGTTCGGGTACTTGTACTGCTGTCACAAGTAACGTGCTGACTGTAACAGTGGCCCCTGGCCTTGCTTCTTACGGGAATACCCTAGACTTTGATGGAACTAATGATTATTTGACTGTTCCCGATAATAATGCGCTGGATCTGACCACCAATTATACCCTGGAAGCCTGGGTGAAGGCCGATGGATTTAACTGGTTGGGAGGCATCATCAGTAAATACAACACGAACGGTTCCAATGGATATGTACTTCGTTCCAATCAAACCTCTCCGTATACCGGGTTAAGTTTTGACGGGGCAGAAACGGCAAATGGAGTACTTCGACAAGGAATATGGCATCACATTGCTGCTGTAAAAGAAGGAAACTCAAGGAAGTTGTATGTAGATGGGGTGGAAGTATTTTTATCCTCCGGCACTGCACATGGAGTTCAAGCTAATGCAGACGCTTTGATTATCGGTAAAGATTTTCTAGTAGATGCAAATCAGAGGTTCTGGAACGGAAAAATTGATGAAATCCGCATTTGGAATATTGCCAAAACGCAGGCCCAAGTCCAGGCGCTCAAGGATATCGAACTAGTCGGCAATGAATCGGGTTTGGTGCTCTACTACAACTTCAATCAGGGAACTAGTGGGGCAAGCAACTCGAGCATTACTAGTGTTTTGGATGGGACTAGTGCCGCTCGTAATGCAACGCTCACGAACTTTGGCTTGTCTGGAACGAATTCTAATTTTGTTCAAAATGACAATGCTCCTGTAATAGTAGGAAGCGCATCCCTTTGTGCGGGCGCTACCGCAACCTACACCTATCCAACTGCTGGCGGAACTTGGGCTTCTTCGGATGCTAACATTTTTACGGTTTCTTCTACTGGAAGTGTCACCGCGGTGGCCGCTGGAACTGCAAATCTAACCTATACTTTTACTAACAACAGTTGTACATTTACAGTTACGCGATCGATCACTGTTACCGCTTTGCCGACTCTTACGGGGGCATTGCAGGTTAGAACTGGAAATACCCTCCAATTGACAGGTTCGGGAAGCCCAGCATCCTCTAGCCCATGGGTTTCATCCAGTACAGGAGTGGCGACTGTAAGCAATTCAGGTCTAGTAACGGCTGTTGCTGCAGGTACTACGACCATTACCTATACTGCCTCTACTGGCTGTAGTGTCACTCAAACAATCACCGTATTTGCTTTAACCGCTACTGCCTCGCAAACTCAAATTTGTTCAGGCGAATCGGTTGATTTGACTCTTAATAGAAACGATGGTACCGTACAGTGGCAGGTTTCTACAACCGGAACGAGCAATTGGACCAACGTCTCAAGTGGTACCACCTCTCCTTTCACGGTTCAAAATTTGACGGCTACCCGGTTTTACAGAGCCTCCTACACAAATACAGGTTTTCAACCTAGTTTTTCCAATGTGCTGACGGTTACTGTATCTGCTCTCCCTGCTGTGCCTACAGTTAGCAATATCACCTTATGTTTGAATGCTACGGCAGCACCTTTGACGGCAACCGCTTCAAGTAACCATACCCTTCGCTGGTATACTGTTGCAACGGGTGGGACACACACTGCAGCACCAACTCCTTCTACAGAATCATTGGGAGCAACTACGTATTATGTGAGCCAAATTAGTTCTTCGGGTTGTGAGGGACCTCGAGTAGCGCTGACGGTAACCGTAGCAGATGTTCCTGCCGCCCCAGTAGCGGATGCTGCACAGTTGTTCTGTGGATCGGCGCCTACGTTGTACAAGTTTGCCCGTATCGTGTTTTCGGATGTGAAGTCTTTTGGATCTGCAAATAGTATTCAGGTAGCGGAATGGAGATGGTTGACTGGCAATACGGTTATTTCTCAATCAGGAACTACCGTTACCAACCCAGGAGGAAATAATCCAGGTGGTGAGGCCCCTCAGAATATTTACGACGGCAATACCTCTTCGAAATGGTTGGACTTTAACATTAAATCGGGTAACAATACCTCGACCTTACAATTTGCCTTCCCAGGTCAAGGGTTTGAGATTACGGGTTACTCTTGGACCACCGCTAATGACTCGGAAGAGCGCGATCCAAAATCTTGGAAAGTGTTTATGTCTGTAGATGGAAACAACTGGACTGAAGTAGATAGCAGAACAGGAATAACAGCTCCTTCTGGAAGATTTACCGTTGCGGGAACCTGGTCTTATGCCACGCCAGTAGGCGGCTCGAATGCTGGAGGCTTAGCAGCTACGGCACTTGCCGGGCATACCCTAAGATGGTATACCGTTGCTACTGGTGGTACGGGCACAAGTACAGCCCCAGCAATCAATGCGAATAACCCAGGGGTATTCACCTACTATGTGGCTCAGGTAAATGCTGGTGGATGCGAGAGCCCAAGAACGGCGATTACTGCTACGGTATCGCCAGCCCCAGTGATTTCAGGGGGTACTAGTGTAGGGGTAGGAAATGTGCTTCAATTGAGCGCTACCACCACTCCTGCGTCTTCTACTGCTTGGACTTCTACTACTCCGGCGGTAGCGACAGTTTCTGCTACAGGACAGGTACTTGGTTTAACTACTGGTACCACGACCATCACCTATACCAGTGTGAGCGGCTGTGTGGCTACCCAAGTAGTGACAGTAGTTGTGGGGACTACCCAGGCCCCAGTCCTTACTTCTCCTGCAAACAACACTTCTGGATCCACTACTCTGCAATTTAGTTATACCTTACCCGAGGCGCCTTTGGCAGGCTCGGTGAAGTTGACTTTTACTCCTGCGGGAGGAGGAACACCAATTGTGTGGACGATGGGGAATTCGACCAGCGTAAGCTTTAGTTATGTAGTGGGTAGCAATCCGACTGCTACCACTGCCGTGGCAGCTGGAAATGCACTGGGATACACGACCTATAATGTGACGTTAAGCTATCAGGACAGCTATTCGAATCCTGCTGAAAGTGTAACCAATACAAACATCCAAACCCTTGCTCCACCAGCAATCAGCTATGCGCCAAATTCGGCGACATATTTAATTGGAGATGCGGCAAGTTTAACCTTAACCAATACAGGGGGAACCATCGCTTCCTTTACAGTAAGCCCAAGCTTACCTGCTGGACTGAGTTTGAATGCCAATACCGGAGCAATTACGGGTACGGCTACCACGTATACCCCACGAGCAAACTATACCGTGACCGCAACCAATGCTGCTGGCACAGGTACGGCTGTGGTGAGTATTTTCGTGGATCGAGACACCGATAAAGACGGGGTTCCAGATTCTGTAGAACAAACAAATGGCACGAATCCGAATGATGGTACAGACGCCAAAGACACTGACGGTGATGGCGTACCGGATTACGTAGAGGTGCAACAAGGGACCAACCCGAACAATGCAAACGATGCGACCGATACGGATGGAGATGGTGTGCCTGATTATGTAGAAACAGTTCTTTGGCCAAATCAAGGACTGCCTGCGGGCAATTCAACAGTAGCTGGCGAAGAAGACCGTGATACCGATGGGGATGGCGTACCGGATTACCAAGAAGTAGTGGACGGCACCAATCCAAAGAACGATACCGATACGAAAGATACCGATGGAGACGGAGTTCCTGATTATGTAGAAGTACAGCAAGGAACCAATCCTAGCAATGCTTCGGATGCAAAAGATACAGACGGAGACGGGGTTCCGGATTACGTAGAAACGGTGCTTTGGCCAAACCAAGGATTGCCTGCAGGCAACCCGAATGTAGCTGGTGATCAAACCCGTGACACAGATGGGGATGGTGTTCCTGATTATGTGGAAGTACAGCAAGGTTCGGACCCTAAAAATGATACCGACAGCAAAGATACGGATGGAGACGGAGTTCCAGATTTCATCGAAGTACAACAAGGTACCAATCCGAACAATGCTTCTGATGCAAAAGATACAGACAGAGACGGAGTTCCGGATTACGTAGAAACAGTACTTTGGCCAAACGTTGGTTTGCCTGCTGGCAACCCAAGTGTAGCCGGTGATCAAATCCGTGACACAGATAAAGATGGCGTTCCTGATTACCAAGAAGTACGTGATGGTACAAATCCTACCAAGGCCTCGGACTCGAAAGATTCGGATGGAGATGGAGTTCCTGACTTCGTGGAAGTACAGCAAGGTACCAATCCGAACAATGCATCTGACGCAAAAGATACAGATGGAGATGGTGTTCCAGATTACGTAGAAACGGTGCTTTGGCCGAACGTTGGGCTGCCTGCGGGCAACCCGAATGTAGCTGGCGATCAAACCCGTGACACAGATAAAGACGGCGTTCCGGATTACCAAGAAGTACGTGATGGAACAGATCCTACCAAGGCCTCTGACTCGAAAGATTCGGATGGAGATGGAGTTCCTGACTTCGTAGAAGTTCAGCAAGGCACCAATCCGAACAATGCTTCTGACACAAAAGATACAGACAGAGACGGTGTTCCAGATTACGTAGAAACTGTGCTTTGGCCAAACCAAGGAATTCCAGCAGGAAATCCTAACGTTGCGGGCGAAGAGGATCGTGACACGGATGGTGATGGTGTACCAGATTTCCAAGAAGTCTTGGATGGAACCGATCCAAATGATGGAACGGAGACAAAAGACACGGATGGAGATGGCGTACCAGATTACCTGGAATTAGCCTCAGGTACCGATCCAACTAATCCTGATGATGCAACCGATACAGACGGGGACGGCGTACCAGATTACGTAGAGACGGTTCTTTGGCCGAATCAGGGCTTACCTGCGGGTAATCCAACTTCAGGTGGAGATCAAGAAAGAGATACGGATGGGGATGGCGTTCCAGACTTTGTAGAAGTTCAACAAGGAACAGATCCAACTGACGCGACCGACACCAAGGATAGCGACGGTGACGGAGTACCTGATCAGGTAGAAATTGCAGCAGGCACGGATCCAAATGATCCAGCTGATGCCACAGATACAGACGGGGACGGAGTTCCGGATTACGTAGAAACGGTCTTGTGGCCAAACCAAGGTTTGCCTGCAGGTAACCCGAATACAGCTGGAGACCAGGATCGCGACACGGATAAGGATGGGGTTCCTGATTACATTGAAATTCAACAAGGCACCAATCCAAGCAACCCAGCGGACGCCAAGGATGAAGATGGTGACGGAGTGCCTGATTACCTTGAAGTGGTCAACGGTACCGACATCAATGATCCGAAAGACTTTACGGACAGCGATAAAGATTCCGTGCCTGATTTTGTGGAAACCCAGCAAGGAACAAATCCATCCAATGCTTCCGACTTTAAAGACACGGATGGAGATGGCTTGCCGGATTATGTGGAAAACGTGCAGGGCACAGATCCAAAAGATCCATCCGACTTTAAAGATACCGATAAAGATGGAGTACCTGATTACGTAGAGGTTCAACAAGGAACGAATCCAAGCAATGCTACAGATGCAAAAGATACCGATAAAGACGGTGTGGCGGATCACATCCAGTTCCGATCCATCCAGGTGAGCAAAAGGGAAGATGTGGTGCTTGTTTGGGGCGATAAAAATTATCGTTCAGCGCTTCCTGGAAAAGTAGAGGTAACACTCTACTCAGGCGCGAAAGTAAGCCTAGAGGTGGTGTGGACCAAAACTGAAACAGTAAACATTCTGAAGCGTGGTACTTATGAATTGAAAGGAACGATTGTTCTTCCGAAGGGGGTTTACAATCCGTACTTGGTGAATGGCCTGGCTCGTGTGGTGGTACTTCCTAAGCCAGCTCCACGAGACCTGACGATTACTAAAAATACTTTCGTAGGTAGCACGACACAATTCTTTATTTCGGTAGGGGACTTTGTGGTCAACGATCCGGTGGACAATATCCACGTGGTGAGCCTATTGGGAGATGGATACGATAACAAGTACTTCGAGATCAAGAGCAACATCTTGTTCTGGAGCAGTGCAGATCGTGCACCTGGTAAGACCAGCTTCAGCATCGTGGTGCGCGTAACCGACCGAGATGGAAATACGCTAGATAAGTTCTTTACGATCAACAGAACACGTTTAGACTTCTCCTCTTTGACCATTACGAATGCCTTTACACCAAACGCGGATCGATTCAACGATACCTGGGGGGTACCAGAGTTGAGGTTCTACGAAGGGGTCCGTATTTCGGTGTATGATAGAGGAGGATATCGATTGTTCTACACTGAGAATCCAGATATCCGTTGGGATGGAACTTTCAATGGCAAAGAAATGCCTGTGGGTAGTTACTTCTGGACTATTGAAATTGAAGAAACAGGAGAGACGAGAAGAGGGATGTTGAATTTGATTAGAAAATAAAAAATAGTCTAGGGACTAAGAAATACGATGGAAATAGGATAGAAATACACTGCGCTTCGCTCCGTGAAATAATAGCAGAATTTACTATTTCACCGAGCTAGCTCGGTTTATTTCCACTGTATTTCGATTGTGTTTCTTGCTTCAAAAATAAAAAGATGAAAAAACTACTACTACTCTCATTGGGCATCCTGCTAAGCATCGCTTCCTACGGACAGTCCCGCAAATACATGTCTCAGTTTAGCCACTTGCAAGGCTACTTCAACCCTGCCTTGACAGCCTATGAAGGCTCGATGGTCAAAGGCCTAGTCCGCAACCAGTGGGCCGGCTGGGAAGGAGCACCAAAGTCCTACTTTGTCTCTGCAGAACTCGACTTCGCAAACTTGGGCGGTTCCTCTGATCTAGGTAAGAATGCAGTAGGGGTGAACCTACTCAATGATGAGTACGGTGCCTTTACCGAATCTGAATTGATCTTGAGCTACGCGACCCGTATCCAAGTAAGTGAGAAAGCAGGCCTTCGCATGGGTGCCGGACTCAACATCAACAGCATCCGCCTAGACGGCACTAGACTCACTACCGAGCAGGCCAACGATCCTACACTTGCACAGTATGTAGGCGGCTTTGCAGACATGAACGTGCTGGACTTGAATATCGGTATGTCCATCACCCACCCGAACTACTACGTATCCTATGGAGTGAATAACATCAACGAAGGAAGCATCAGCAGTGGGGATGTGTTTATGGACAAGAAGCCACGGGTAAGTATTGCACAGGCAGGCTACCGCAACCGCTTCTCTGAGAACATGACACTCATCACCAATGCGATGTGGAGAACACAGGCGGACTTGCCAGCGAACGTGGAGTTCAACATGAAGTTCTTGTTCAAGGACAAGTTCTGGGTAGGCGGCGGCCACCGAGTAGACTATGCCAACAATGCGCAACTAGGTGTATTGATGGGCAAGCTCCGCTTCGGCTACGTGTACGAGTGGCCGATGCTACAGAGCTACCTGCTACCTAACCCGACACATGAGTTTATGGTGAGCATGCGATTGTTTGGGGGGAATGCGGCCATTTGGTAGGACTGCAAGATACAAGATGCAAGAACCAAGAGATTAGACTCAGTGCTGCTGCTACATAAATTCTGCTATAGAGCAGGGTTTGTATTGCTTCTTGTTTCTCGCCTCTTGCTTCTATTTCATTTCGTGTCTTGAACACCGAGTGCAGAATGAAGAAGTGAGTTACCGCTACATTTCTTGATTTATCCACACGCCCTATTCCTGTTTTCTAACAAATTAAATTGCCACAAATTTTACTAGCATTTTGTTTTATTATGAATTGATTTAGGCGAGCATAGGTATAGTTCAAGTATTTTTTGAGTAGTAAGAATTATGCCCAACACAATACTACTACCTGCCTAAATTCTTACTTTTGATTGTTGAAAAGTGTGTATATACATACGTTTTTATGTATGGAAGGCACAATTTCGTTTTTATTGCCCTTAACTAAAGAAATCAACGCTTTCTTATCCACCCACCAGTCATTTGTTGACTGTTTAATCCCTCTACATGCCATCGAATCACCCCCAATACCTATCCATGAAATATCTTTTTTCCATTATTGCGCTACTAGGCACAATCTATTTAGGCCTTTTTTCCAATCAGGTACATGCTCAAGTAACAAAAAGTGTATCTTTTACGAATGGTGCTATTGGTGTTCAGGGTAACAATCCTCAGCAATTGAATAACTTGCAAAGCTTTCAGACGCTTCAGCTATCCAAGGCTTATTTTATTCAAAATTCAGCGACAAACCAATTCACCGCTCAAGGAAATGATATCCCTGGTACTTTAAGAATTATATCCAATACCAATCGATTTTTAGATATAGAAGGTGCGATTGTTTGGCGAGAAGGAAACAACCCAAAATATATTGGCTTTATTCCAAATCCAGCAACCTCACTATCCATAAATCTTTCTACCATAGGTGGATCGTCTTACACCATTACGCAAAATTCAAATTTTGCGATTGTTTTTAATAATCAATCCTACACATTTACCAATAACGGTTCGGAAAGTGGTAACGCAGCAACAAGTTCTGTACTAAGTGATTTGAATGCTTACTTAACCACCTTTAATGCGGCACGTCCTGCTGGCCCAGTAACGGTGGCAACCCAAACCACTTCTTCGACTACTCCTACGATTACGGGTACCGCCACCTTGGGGAGCGGGGAAACATTGAGTATTGAATTGAACGGCGTGGTGTATACTACATCCACAGGAGTAAGTATTTCTGGAACTACTTGGTCCTTTACCGTACCTACTGCCTTGTCCGCAGGAACCTATAATGTAGTAGCGACCATTTCGAATACAGGGGGATATACACTTTCTGATACCAGTACAGGTGAATTGGTAATTTCAAGTGTCAACTTTGCGGGCTTGGGTTGCATCACTATTGTGGCAAGTGGAGGAGATGCAGAAAATTCGACCTGGTCTTATGCCAACAATACGATTATTCCTACATCTGCGACAGCAGTGAGTTTGAATGTTGCGGATGTGCTTGCAAAAATGACATTGGGCAATTTGAAAATTGAATCCAGTTGCATCACGGTAAGTGGAGCTTTGGCATACACTGGGGCAGGAACACCTGGCCTTACCTTGGGAAGGGTCGGGAGTACAAATACAATTGTGATTAATGCCGCCATAACCACCAAAGGACCTATAGAATCCTACAGCAATCTGATTACCACGAATGCGAACTTGACCACCTCTACTGCAGCTACGATTTCACTTCTTGGTAACAGTGGGTTGCGATTTGGAAATGCGGGGATTACCCTACAATCTGCTGGTGGAGATTTGATTTTATCTTCGGATTACGATGCAAATAGCCTTGGAAACATCATTGCTGAAGGAGACTTGACGCTTACTTCCAATGGGGGAGCGATTCGCCTAGGCGGAGGTCCAACTGCAACTAATTTTGCTTATGGAACGGGCGCAACTTCAAGAAATGAAACTCCAGGTATTTGGGTGAAAGGTGCAGTTGCGATAAACTCAAGTAATGGAGATATCTCAATAAAAGGCTATGCGGCTGCTGCAACTCCAGGAAATTCTTCCATACTTCCTGCTTGGGGGATTGGATTAGGATTTAATGGTACCAGTTACCAAGCAATTTCAGGACAGTTTGCAGTTAGCTTGACTAGTGGCACAGGTAAAATCTACCTAGAAGGATGGGGACGAAATCCAAATGCTTCAAGTGGAGGTAGCCCTGCCGGTATTCTTTTCAACAATTGGGAGGGAACAACCACGCAGCCATTGACCATTAATTCAGCGAATACTACTGCGGACGCTATTAAATTGATAGGAAATACAGAAAATACTGCGAATGGGCAGCGGTATAAAAACAGTCTCCGATTTTTTAGTTCGGCTAATAGCATTACCGCTACGGGCGCAGGAGGAGGAATTACGTTGTCCGGAAAAACGTTTGCGGGTAATGATCACCCACAAATAGCATGGGGAGGAGGAAATATCTTAGCCACCTCAGGCCCAATCGTAATCAGTACTGAAAATAATGGATTGCTTTTAGAGGGAGATATGTTTGTTGGCTCCAAAAGCGGAGTAACGGGAAATACCACCAGTAGTTCACCCATTCGTTTTTCTATAGACAACTACAGTGTTGACACGGGAAAAGCCGCAAAAATTGCCTCTACTGGACAGCTTACTATGGAGCCTTTTGGAGCAAGTTTTAAAAATTACCTATCGGCTGTTGTTCCATTTAGCACCGCTTCAGGTTGGTCATTTAATGAGAATTCTCAAACCCTAACAGGGCTGACTATTGGAAAGGCGGCTACTACATCAGCTATAACTTTAGGATCAGCAACCACTGTTTCTGGACCGGTTTCGGTTTATGGTGGAAATATCACCCTTGATGGAAATATCACTACCTCCTCAGGCAATTCAACTGGGGATATCCTTTTGAAAGCGACTGGGGATGTAATTCAAAATGCTTCTCGAACGCTTACCACGAATGGAGGGGATGTTGTATTTTGGTCTGATAGCGATGGAAATAGTAATGGCGCCATCACTATTGGTAATGATGCAACAATCAATACCGCCAATGGCTCTACCACGAGTGGCTTAACTGGAGGAGGAAATATTGTCCTTGCGGGGGGTGCAGATGACGGTACCACCGGCGGCACTGCTTCAGATGGCTATCCAGATGGTTTTGCTTTTAATCCTTCAGGTAATGGAATTAAATTAGGAACAACTACAGCAGCCAACACATTGATGTATTCCGGAGGGGGGGATATTATTTTAAGAGGGAGAAGCACATTTACAGCAGGGACTGCTTTAGAAAGAATAGGATTGTATCAAACTGGAAAATGGACAGTTAATGCTGGGAAAGGTGCTATTTCAATTGCTGGAACAGCAGCAGACTTCTACGGAGTTAATTTTACTAATCCAGCAGATAATTTGGCAACCGGAGCTAAGCACCTGACTCTAGTTTCTGATAAAGTGAGTGGTGATGCCATTAAAATTACAGGATCATCTACAGGTAATTATGGAGTAGTATTTAATTACAACAATCCTAAAGAAATTCTAGCCACTGGTGGTGGTAACATCTCTATTACTGGTACAGCCGGTTCTAATTTTGGTATTTTCCTTCAAAATCAAGATATATTGGCCACTTCAGGTACAATTACTTTGGATGGCGGTACGCGAGGAATTAAAACGACAAGTAATGGAGCTCGCTTCGGATTTAAAGCTGGAACGCAAATCACCAGCAGTACTTCGAATGTCGTTTTGAGCGCAGATCTTTTTACAATAGATAATTTGGTCACAGGCTATACAACTGGTGTAAATACATCCGGGACGTTGACATTACAGCCTTCTAGCGCAAGTTTCTCAAATGCAGTAACTTTGCCGAGTCCTAATTTGACACTAGGGGCAGGGATTTCTGGTTTAACTCTTGGTAAAACAACAAATACTTCAGGCGTTACGCTTGGAGCAGCGGCCACTATTGCTGGACCGATCACGATTCATGGAGGGGCGCTTGCTATCGATGCGGCAGCTACTGCCACCAACAGCTCGATTACGCTCAATGCCTCAGGTGCGGTTACGCAAACGGCCGCACTTACTGCAACTGGATTGAATCTAAGCGGCACCGGTACCTTTACCCTAAACAATAGTGGCAATGCCATTGCTACGCTAGCGGGAGGGGACAATACCACCAAGCTAGGTTCTTTGAGCTTCACGGATGCTGCTGGGGGACTGGCCATCGGAACGGTAGGCTCGAAAACAGGCATTACTGCCACAGGCACTGTCTTGGTAGAAACTCTAGCGGGAGATCTCACCCTTGGAGCAAATGTGTCCACTACGAATACTACTGCAAATGCAATCACCCTAAATGCGGGCAAATCCACGGCAATCGGTACCACCACCGGAGGAAATATCCTCGTTTCGGGCACGCCTACCCTTACCACAGGTACAGGTGGAATTGTAAAACTATTCAGTGGTTCGGATGCAGGAAGCACAGGTTTGACTGCCTTGGCAGGAGGAACGTCTAATCGAAGAGATGGGGTAGATGAAACGACCAGTACCTTCTCTCCAGCATTAACAGCCAATGGTACATTTGCCTTGTATCGAACGGCTGTTCAGCTTGTTGCACCAGTCATTACTTCCTTTGCCCCAACCACTGCAGGTACTGGTGAAACAGTAGTTATTACAGGAACTGGTTTTGCTGGTGCAACGGTCGTTAAATTTGGTAACGTAAATGCTGCCTCTTTTGTAGTCAATTCATCTACCCAAATCACTGCGGTGGTGGGTAGCGGAGGTTCTGGCGATGTTTTGGTTCAAAACGCTGCTGGAAGTGATACCGAAGCAGGTTTTATCTACAAAGTGGTGGAACTTAAGTTTGAAGGCAATGCGCTAGATCAAACAGGTGCAGGTCGGAACGGAACCGTTGTTGGAACAGCTACCTATGGTGCTGGTGCAAGCGGTCAAGCAATTTGTTTCTCCAATAACAATGTTGTTAGAGGCACCTCGGTTCAAAATTACCTAACCTTACCTAACGATCTTATTCGAGATAGAGGATCTAATTTCACCATCTCCCTACGATTTAAGACCTCGACGTACGGCGCTATTTTAGGCTATCAGAGTGCTGCTGTAGGTGCTGCTAGATCAGAATGGGTTCCAATATTGTACGTTCAAAGTGATGGAAAGCTTAATGCCAATTTGTGGCAAGGAAGTGTTTTGAACGTAACCTCTACCAATCGAGTTGACGATGGAAATTGGCACAAGGTGGAATTTTCTGCTGCGCCAGGATCGATTACCGTATACATTGACGGAGTGCTAGCAGGCACTAGTACCGGAACCATTAATCACCTTTCCATGAACTTCAACCAATTGGGCGCAGCCACTACGGAAGGTGTTTGGGCTGGAGACCCGATTGATGGATGGTTTGGATTCAATGGCTGTATCGATGAGTTTATCATTGTAGACAAGTCGCTTACTGCTAGTCAAATTCAACAGGTAACCCAACTTCCTCAACCTACGGTAACGTCCTTTGCTCCTACCACCGCGAAGAGCGGGGAAACCGTTACGATTACTGGTACAAACTTGAACGGAACCTCTTCGGTAAAAATTGGTGGCGTAAATACACGTTCCTTTACCGTGGTTTCGGATACCGAAGTACGAGCAATCGTAGGTAAGAATGCTACTGTAACCACTACAGTGGAGGTAACGACCGGTGCAGGAACAGTAAATGCGCCAAACTTCACCTTCGATTGTACAAGTAATGCCCTTGATTTTGATGGAACCAACGATCATGTCATCCTTGGAGACAGAATAGAGTCTTTCACCGCGATTACGCAGGAGGCTTGGGTATATTGGAAAGGATCAAATCACCCAGACTTTTACAATGAAATCTTCACCAAGGATTTGGTGAGTGCGCTTGCCATTACGAACGGCAATCAATTGCATGCCAACTTTGGTAATGGAACTTCTTGGGGCGCGGGAATCAATTCCACAACCTTGATTCCTTTAAATACTTGGACGCACATTGCCGTGACTAGAAGTACTTCTGGTGCAGTAAAAATCTACATCAACGGGGTGCTGGACGCAAGTACCGCTACCTTGAACTTATCAGGAGGAAATGCTGCTATCCGAGCGATTGGTGCAAAACCTGTAGGAGGCAACCGATTTGGGCATTTCAAAGGCGCGATCGACGAATTGAAAGTTTGGAATACCGAGCGTACTGCTGCACAAGTGTCAGCCGGAATGGCGACAGAACTAGTTGGAGACGAACCTGGTCTAATCGCCTACTACAATTTCAACCAAGGAACAGCAGCAGGAACAAATACAGGTATCAGTACGCTCAATAACTTGGCTACTACAGTGAACCTGTCTGGAACACTCACCAACTTGGCGGGCACAGGTACCGCTTCTAACTTTATTCGTGGAGTATGGCCGGTAATTACTACGCAGCCAGTGGCTACTGCATCGCTTTGTGTAGGCCAGGCCATTTCTGTTTCGGCGGTAGGTGAGCAACTTGCTTACCAGTGGTTTAGCAATACTTCTGCGAGCACCACAGGAGGTACTGCCATCTCTGGAGCTACGGATGCTACATTTACGATTCCTAACACGGCT
>Ga0315905_10002478_pt1 | contig 19429 bp, 19 predicted proteins | sample LakEriMetagenome_5_FD_203522 | JGI IMG/M metagenome (GOLD analysis project Ga0315905, IMG submission 203522) | Freshwater fungal communities from buoy surface, Lake Erie, Ohio, United States - Buoy 4 MA121 | ecosystem: Environmental > Aquatic > Freshwater > Lake | place: USA: Lake Erie, Ohio... | reverse complement strand
GCCGGAGCTGCCGGTGCAGGCGACGAGGGAGGGGATGAGGCGTGGGGAGAGGCCGCCGTTTTTCGAGGATGAGAAGAAGAGGGCGAAGCGGGAGGAGATGAACGGGTATGTGGAGTCGCTGGCGGGTGTGGGGGTACGGGTGGTGGATGTCGAGCCGGTGCTGCGGATGGGGGATGGTTCGGTGCGGTTTTTTGATGAATCCGGGCGGCAGGTGTACGCGGATGGGTCGCATTTGTCGGCGTACGGGGCTGGGATGCTGGGTGGTGCGTTCCGGGAGGCGATGGAGGAGGCGGGGAGGTGAGGAGGAGGCGGGGAATTCCGGTTGAGGGGGCGTTGGAGTGATTGAATGTGAGATTGTTGTGAAGATTCTGCACGTTACTGAGTATTGTCATGCTGGTTCGACCGGTGGAACGGAGCGGTATGTGCTTGATCTGGTGCGAGGGCTGGAGGGAGCGGGTGTGGAGAATGCGGTGGTGTGGCTGACGAATGTGGAGGGAGGAGAGGAGATGGTGAGTGAGGGGGTGAGGGTGCTGCGGCTTCCTGCGCCGGCGATGCGAGTGGATGGGGCGGTGGTGGGGTTGCGGGAGGCGGCGGTGCGGATGCTGCGTGCGGAGCGGCCGGAGTGGGTGCATTTTCAAACGTTTGGGTTGAGCGAGGCGGAGGTGGCTGAGGTGGCGCGAGGGGAGGGGATTCGGTGTGCGTTCACGCATCACAGTCCTGCGTGGACGTGCCGACGGGAGACGGGGTTGTTGTTTGGGGAGGAGCCGTGTGATGGGGAGGTGAGGGCGTGGCGGTGTTCGGCGTGTCAGTCTGAGGAGCGGTTGGGAGGGGTGAAGGCGCTGGGGTATGCGGCTGCGGCGGTGTCTGGAGCGGTTGGGTGGGCGGCGATGGGGATGGGAGCGACGGTGCTGCGGAGGAGGACGGCGTTTTTTCATGACAACCGGCGGTACCGAGCGGCGCTGCGGGAGTTTCTGGGCGGGTGTGAGTTTACGGTGGCGTGTGCGGAGTGGAGTGTGGGGGTGTTGAAGCGGAACGGGGCGAGGGAGGGAGGGGTGGTGCATGCGCCGCAGGGGTTGTCGGTGGATTTTCTGAAGGGGTTGGCGGCGGCGGGTCCTGCGACGAGGAATGGGGAGACCTTTTGTGTGGGTTATCTTGGGCGGGTGACGGAGGTGAAGGGGGTGCATCTGCTGATGGAGGGGTTCATGATGGTGGAGGATCCGAGGGCGCGGTTGAGGGTGGTGGGGTGGGAGGGTGCGGGTGACGGGTATGCGGGGCGGCTGGCGGAGCTGGCGGGGCGGGATGAGCGGATCACGCTGGTGCCGATGACGGATCAGGCGGGGGCGATCCGGGAGTATCTTGGGTTTGATGTGCTGGGGATTCCTTCGACGTCGCTGGAGACTGGGCCGCTGACGCTGTTTGAGGGATTGGCGGCGGGGGTGCGGGTGCTTGGGAGCGAGCGGGTGGGGCAGATTGGCGTGCTTCGGGAGCGAGGTGGGGTGGTTGCGCCGAACACGGTGGAAGCGTGGGGGGAGGCGCTGAGGAGGGAGGTTGCGGAGTGGGGTGGAGGGAAGCGGGAGGAAAGGGGCGGGATGCTGAGGACGAGTGTGGATGTGGCGAGGGAGATGGGTGAGCTTTACCGGAAATTCCGATGACGATGAGAGACTGGGACAGGTGCTGGGTGAATGGATGTGGAGGGAGTGGGTTGCTGGGGACCGCTCGTGCGCCGATGGTGGAAAGGGAACGATCGTCTGAACATTTTGGAGCCACATTGCAAATCTGCGGGCGGTCGCGTTCATGAGAACGAGCAGAGCCTTACCCATCGTGAATTGAGACCATGAAGAACTCGGTAAACGCAGTGTCCTCAGAAGTCCGGTGGTGTCAGCGGCAGATTCCGGCCGGACAGTTCCGACTTCTGCTCGCGGCATTAGTTGTGGTTTTTCACACGACTGGGGTGCCGTATGGTGCGGTGGCAGTGCATCTTTTTTTCGTGCTGAGCGGATACTGGATCAGTCGGATGTGGTGTCGTCAGTACAGCGGATACGCCTCGCCGTACCGTACTTTCGTTATCAGCAGGGCGTGGCGAATACTCCCGCTCTATTGGATATGCTACGCAGTGGTGATGGTCGTATCGTGGTGGTGCGGCCGGTTTGATGCGGCGACGAGGTCTGCGGTGGGATCACTGGAATGGTGGTTGCGGACTGTTCCACTGATCGGGGCGGCGAGTCTTCACGAGTTGATGCTGTTGAGGCCGGCGTGGAGTCTTGATTTCGAAGCGCAATTTTATCTTGTTGCGCCGCTGATTGTGAGTACGGCGTGTGATGGCCGGAGGAGGGCGTTATTGTGGATGGCGGCGGTGTTGATGGGGGCTGCGTTTGCCGCGGGTTATGCGGTGCTGCCGGGAACTGTTCTGCAGTTCGGGGGCTTCTTCATTGCAGGGGTGCTCTGTGAGCGGGGCGGCTGGGTGCCCGGGAGGCGATTGCTTGGATTCAGCCAGCCAGCATTTGCGGGAGCGTTGCTATGGCTGGCAGTCGCAACGGTGATGAAGCAGGGCGGTGCTGGGGTCGATGCATTCCCGGCAGGGACGCAGCACTGGTGTGAGATGCTGATTGTTCTTGCAGGGATGCCGATGGCGATTGGTTCGTGTCGAATGCCGAGTGATGCAACGGACCGGCACCTCGGGAATCTTGCATTTCCCTTGTATTTGGTGCATGACGCTGTGGACATTGTCTTTGAGAGGCTGGCGTTGAATCATGGTCTCGGGTGGAAACTGGCTACTCTGCCGCTGCAGTGGTTTCTGATGGCGGCGGCGGCGGCAGTTCTCTATTTCTGGGTGGATCGCCCGATTGACAGGCTTCGTCAGCGGTGGATTTCGTTTTGTCCCAGGAAGGAGGCGAGGGAATAAGCATGTTAGACTACACGATCATTACTTCCTCGCGAGACCGTGCGCCGACGCTTGACCGGTCGCTGGGGCTGACGAGGCGTGCGGTGGGCGATGGAGTGGCGGTGGTGGTGTTTGATGATGCGTCAGCGGATGCGGCGGCGATGAGGGATGTGGCGGGGAGGCATGCGAACGTGCGGTTGATTCGGTCTGAGGAGCGGGTGGGACCTGGGGAGGGGAGGAATCGGTGCATGGTGGCGGCGGAGACTGGGTTTTGTCTGTCACTGGACGACGATTGTTATCTGGCGGGGCGGCCTGAGCTGGGGAGGTGGCTGGAAGACCGAGTTGAGGACCGAGATGTGGCGGTGGTGGGTTTTCCGTATTTCAACACGCAGGAGGGGGAGCTGGCGCCTGCGGGGAAGGTGGCGGGCGGGGTGGTGGCGTTTCATGGTGGGGCGAGTCTGATGAGACGGGAGGCGGTGCTGCGGGCGGGTGGTTATCTTGACTGGCTGGTGTATGCGGGGGAGGATTCGGAGCTGGCGGGGCGATTGATCCGGCTTGGGTACCGGGTGTGGTTTGATCCGTCGGTGGTGGTGCAGCATGATCATGTGCCGTTTGCGAGGGACGAGCGGTGGGCGTCGTTCCATTATGTCCGGAATACGGTGGTGATGAATGTGCTGCGGAGAGGGGTGGTGGCAGGGTTGCCATTGGGAATGGCGAGGGGATTGAGACGAGGGTTGACGTCGGTGACGGAGCGTGGGGAGACGTTGCGCGGGTTGATGGCGGGGCTTGGGCTGGTGCCGAAGTGTGTGAGGGAGCGGCGGCGGCTGTATGCGCCGGTGAACGAGTACAAGGCTGGAGTGGAGGTACGGTCATGAAGATTGCGGTGACCCGGATGGGTGCGTTGTTTCATTATTCGATCCCGCGCACGGTGCAGGCGCTTGGGATGCTGGGGCGGTTTTATACTGATGCGTGGGCTGGGAAGCCGTGGGGGCGTGCGCTAGGGGCGGTGCCTGCGGGGATGAGGCCGGACCGGTTGAGGAGGCTGCTGGGGCGGCAGACATCTGAGATTCCGTCTGAGTTGGTAACGGATTTTCCGGTATTGGCGATCCGGTACGGGATGAAGCGGCGCGGCAGTCGATCGGTTGGGGAGATGATCCGAGCGCATTTGTGGGCGGGGGAAGCGTTTTGCCGGGGGATTATCCGGGATGGGATGCGGGGGTGTGATGCGGTGTACACGTCGAACAGTCAGGGGTTGGAGCTGCTGCGGCATGCGAAGGGGAGAGGGATGAGGACGATGATGGAGCAGACGATTGCGCCGTATGAGTATGAGTGCGGTCTTTTGGGGAGAGAGCAGGAGAAGAACCCCGGGTGGGAGGAGCCGAGGGCGGAGGCTGGGGAGGCGGGGAGGGCGTTCATGGAGCGTGAGCGTGAGGAGTGGGCGTTGTCGGATGTGATTTTCTGCGGGTCTGAGTTTGTGAGGGACGGGATTGGGGCGGTGGGGGGGCCGGTGGAGAAGTGCCGGGTGGTGCCGTACGGGTTTGGATTTTCCGGGGTGGGAGGAGTGGTGAAGGAGGTGAACAGGGACAGGCCATTGCGGGTGCTGTTCATGGGGACGGTGTGTCTGAGGAAGGGGATGGCGGAATTTGTGAGGGTGGCGGAGGCGCTGCGTGGGAGAATGACGTTCCGGGTGGTGGGTCCGGAGACGCTGCTGCCTGAGGCGGGGGAGAGGCTGCGGCGGAGTGCGGAGGTGCCGGGGCCTGTGCCGCGAGCGGAGGTGGGGGCGCTTTATGAGTGGGCGGATGTGTTTCTGTTTCCGTCGCACTGCGAGGGGTCTGCGACGGTGTGTTACGAGGCGCTGGCGCACGGAGTGCCGGTGATCTGCACGCCGAACACTGGCAGTGTGGTGAGGGACGGTGTGGAGGGGTTTATCGTGGAGGCGGGGGATGTCGAGGCGATGGTGAGCCGGCTGGAGCGGTTGGATGCGGGGAGGGAGGAGTTGGCGGTGCTGTCGGCTGGGGCGCTGGCGCGGCGCGGTTATTTCGGGGTGGAAGCGTACGAGGGGCGGTTGAGGGAAGTGCTGGGGAGAATGGACGGGGGAAGTTCTGCGTGGACAGGAGAAATGGAGCGTGGAAAGGAGCGGGAATGAAGACGGCTGTGCTGCATGTGATGTTCAATCCTGTGACTGGTCCATGGAGTGTGATCAAGACACTGGCGATGGCGCAGGAGGCGTCTGGGGAGTATGCGGGAGTGGGGATCGGGTTGATTACGGACACGAGGTGGCCTGGGGATTACGAGGTGCAGTGGGACGGGTTGCCGCTGCATCGTTTCCGTGAGCGGCTGAGTGGTGCGCCGTATCATGTTCAGTATGTGAAAATGTGTCTGAGGAAGCCGCCGGTGGCGGCGTGGGCGGAAGCGCTGGGGCGGGAGACTGGTGCGGACCGGGTGGTGGTGCATTGTCATAATGCGTGGGTGAGCGGGATGTATTTTCCGCTGGGGAAGTCGACGGTGCCGATTGTTCCGGTGGTGACGTATCACGGTGTGAATGCGGATTTCAGGGGGCAGCCTGTGAGAGGGGTGTTTCATCGGTGGCTAGCGGGGCGGGTGGTGGCTGGAGGAGGGAGGCTGACGTCGGTGGATGCGGAGAATCTGAATCGTGCGGAGAGCGTGCTGGGGATGAAGAGGGAGTTGTTCACGGTGATACCGAACGGGGCTCCGGCGGTTTCGGGGCGATCGGGACCAGCGTTGCGTGGAGGTGAAGGGTTAGTGGTGGGGCATGTGGGGCGGTTGTCTGACCACAAAGGGTGGCGGATTGCGTTTGAGGCTGTGGAGCGGGTGAGGGCGAGCGGGCGTGATGTGAGGATGGTGGTGGCTGGTGGTGGGCCTGATGCTGGGGAGGTGGCGGAACTGGCGGGGAGGCACGGGGAGTGGTTTCGGTATCTAGGGCATGTATCGGATCCGCAGGGGGCGGTGATGCCTGAGTTGGATGTGATGGCGATGATGTCTTTTCAGGAGGGGTTGCCGATGTCGCTGATTGAGTCATTTTCGGTTGGGTTGCCTGTGCTGGCGACGAATGCGGGGGGGATTCGGGAGGTGATTGAGGATGGTGTGAATGGGATGCTGCTGGAGCGGACGGTTGTGGCCCTTGCGGGGGCGCTGCTGCGGGTGCATGACGACCGGGAGCTGCTGCGGCGGTTGAGTGAGGGTGCGCTGGCGTCTTTTGAGGGGAAGTATGACGTGAGGCGGATTGCGGAGCAGTACCATCGGTTTTACGTGAAACCCCAGACTGGAGCCAATATCTGATGAAGAATCCGCCGCGCATCCTGTGTGTCTCTCATCATGCGCCGCCGCTGAACGATGCGGAGGCGCTGTGTACGGGGAGGCTGTTATCGGTGCTGGCGGGGAAGGGGGCGGAGGTGCATGTGATTGCGGCGGAGGGGCGGGCGACGCTTGAGGGGGAGTTGGCGGGGGAGATTCTTGATGAGCGGGTGACGGTGGAGCGGGTGGCGGCGAGTCGGACGCGACTGGGGAGGCTTGGGTCGATGGTGCGGTATGGGTATCACGGGCCGTATGTGGAGTGGATGGGACCTGCGATTGAGGCGGCGCGCGGGTATTTGCGGAGGCATCCGGGGACGGTGCTGATGACGCGAGCGTGTCCGTGGGTATCGAATTTCATCGGGTGGCACTGTCGTGGGCTGGCGGCGGCGTGGGTGGCGCATTTCAGTGATCCGTTTCCGCCGCATGAGTGGCAGAATCACTGGTATTCGAAGTTTGCGCGGCCTGTGAACGGGCGGTGGGCGCGGCGGATTCTGAGGGGGGCGGATCTTGTGACGGTGACGTGTCCGAATGCGATTCGTTATATCGAGGAGAAGTCCGGGGTGGGTTTCCGGGAGAAGGCGATGGTATTGACGCACCTTGCGATGCCGCAGATTCGGGCTGGGGGATTCCGGCTGGAGCGTGGAGCTGATGAGTTTGTGATTGCGCACATTGGGACGCTGATGATGAGGCGGCGGCCTGATTTGCTGCTGGGAGGAGCGATGCTGGCGATGGAGAGGCATCCTGCGATCCGGTTTCTGCAGTACGGGCATGTGGACGAGCACACGCTGAGGGTGGCGGCGTCGAGTTCTGCGTTTGGGAGGCTGGACATCCGGCACATTGACAATCTGAGTCCGCGGGATGCTGGGGATCTGCAGCAGCAGGTGGATGTGAATGTGATTGTGGATACTGATCTCGGGCTGCCGTATTCGCCGTTTATTCTGTCGAAGTATCCGCATGCGGCGTGTGCTGGGAAGCCGATGCTGATGATCAGTGCGGCGGATTCGGAGATGGCGCGGTTGACGGCGCTGGAAGGCGGGGGAGAGTTTGTGCCGTTTTCGACGGCTGAGGCGGTGGCGGAGGGGATTTGCCGGCTTTATGAGGGGCGGGGGAAGGGGAAGGCGGGTGTGGGAGGCAATCCGTATCACCGGAGGTTCGGGCCGGAGGAGGTGGTTGGGCCGTTGTGGCGGTGGATTGATGGGGTGGCTGAGCGGGATGGGGCGGAGTGATGAGGACTGGAGCGCTTGAGTTGCGGAGCAGATGGGCGAGAGTGGCGGAGAGCGAGCCGATATAAAGACAATGACAGACAACGTTTTCACAGCGACAAGAGCGAAGGGGCACCCCACCACGGCCTACTGGAACTGTCGGTTGACGGCGTTGGAGGTGATGCTGATGACGTTTGGGTTTGGTGGTGCGTTGCTGATGCACCTTGAACCGGTACTGAATTCCGGGCTGGCGAAACCGTTCCTGGTGTTGCTCGGGGTTGTGTGCATGCTGCGGCCTGTGTCGGGGTTCTTTTTCATGGGGGCGTCGGCGATTCTGCCGACGGCGAGTGCGGAGCTGTATGCGAGGGTGGTGGCGATGAATGAGGCAGGGGAGGATACTGGTGGGATTATTGATGCGGGGACGCAGTATGCGTTTATTTCGTGGCTGGTGGCGTTTGTGATCGTGTACCGAAAGTTCACGGTGAAGGATGTCCTGCCGCTGGCGGCGGTGGTGCCGTGGATTGCGTGGATGACGATAGCGAATGGTGTGGGGTTTCTGGGGAATCCTGATTTATTCAAGTCGATGGCGTTTTCCATGATGGCGGCGCAGATGGCGGGGGCGTCGGAGGGGCGGTATCTGAAGTGTCTGCTTGGGTTGGGTTTTGGGTTGCTGGTGGTGTCTGTGGGATTCTGGGCGAATGCGGCTGGGTTGCCGGTGCAGCTGATGAACTGGGGGGGGACGCGTGGTGGGTTTGAGCGGACTGGCAGTGTGGTGGTGGATTCTGTGATGCTGTGGCCGCCGATTCTGACTGGGATTGCGGGGTTGATCGGGGTGGCGGCGTTTGTGCAGACGAGGGGGAATCGTGTTGATGCGCGGTGGACGTCTGCGGTGGCGTTCGGGGGGTTTTTTGTGAGTCTGGTGCCGTTGATTTCTTCGATGACGAACTCTGCGATTCTGGGGTTGGGGGTGATTATGGCGGCATATGCGGCGTCGGTGTTTGGGATGGGGGGCGGGAGGAAGGTGAAGTCCGGGTCTGGCGCCGGGCCGGTGCTGCTGCTGGTGGGGCTTGGGGCTGTGGCTGGCGTGGTTGTGCTGACGGATGCGTTTGATTCGCGAGCGAAGCTGGAGGGGTTGTGGGAGACGTATGCGGAGCAGTCCGAGGAGTTGGGAGCGGCGGCGTCGCGGAACGAGGTGTGGGAGTGTTCCCTAGAGACGATCGGGCGGTTTCCGCTGCTTGGGCATGTTTTCAGCGGTGAGCAGGAGAGGATACCGGTGCAGTATCTGGACAAGGGTTACTATCTATCGCACAATGTGTTTCTGGATTTCGGGCGAAAGGGAGGGATTCCTGCGATGCTGTTGTTTGCGTATTTTTTCTTACATCCGGTGGTACAGTCATTCAAGACGGGCCGGGTGTATCATTATCTGCCGTTTCTGCTGGCGATGCTGGCGCAGCTGATTTTTTTCACGAGTCTGTCGTTCTGGACGTACAAGCCGTTCTGGGCGCTGTGGATGCTGTTCATGGTGGCGGTTGGGGAGACGACGGGGCGGATTGCGGTGATGAAACGGCGGCGGTTGTCGAGGAAATGGCAAGCGCTTGGGTTTGAGATGCCGCCTGAGGGAGGGCGTCCTGTGCTGACGGGACCGGGGGCTGAGGCGGTATGAGAGTTGCGTTGCTGTTTGATTGTTACGGGCCGTACCATCTGGCGCGTCTGGAGGCGTGCCGGGGGGTGGTGGAGGTTAGAGGTGTGGCCGGGGGTGTGGTGAGCGAGGTGTATGAGTGGAAGGGGTTGGGGGAGAAGGGAGCGAGGGTGAGTGCGGTGAATGGGGAGGGGCCAGCCGGGGCGCTGACTGGGGGAGAGTTCCGGCGGCGGCTGAGGCAGTTGCTGGACGGGATGGAGCTGGATGTGGTGGCGGTGCCTGGGTGGTCGAACCGGCTGGCGCTGGAGGCGGTGTTATGGGCTGAGGGCCGGGGGTGTCCTGTGGTGACGATGAGTGATTCGACGGAGTGGGACAGTGTGAGGAAGCCGTTGCTGGAGTGGGTGAAGGGGCGGGTGCTGGGGTTGTCTTCTGCGGCGCTGGTGGCTGGGGGGCCGCACGGGGATTATGTGAGGAAGCTGGGGATGCGGGAGGGGCGGGTTTTTGATGGATTTGATGTGGTGGACAACGGGTATTTTGAATCCGTGGCGGCGGTGGCCCGGAGGGGTGGTGGCGGGGCGGGGAAGTATTTTCTGGTATGCGGGCGATTCATTCCTGAGAAGAATCTGATGCGAGTGCTAGAGGCGTACTGGCAGTATTGTGGAGGGGTTGTGGAGGGGGGGAAGTGGCCGCTGGTGCTGGTTGGGGGAGGGGTACTGGAGGTGGAGTTGAGGGAGAAGGCGGAGTCGATGGGGTTGCGGGTGGTGGCGTGCCTGCCGAGGGAGAGTGGGGGTGTGGAGGATGGAGTGGTGTATTTTGCGGGGTATCGTCCGGTTGAGGAGTTGCCTGGGATTTATGCTGGGGCAGGGGTGCTGGTGCACGGGAGTGTGAAAGACACCTGGGGGTTGGTGGTGAACGAGGCGATGGCGGCGGGTTTGCCTGTGATTGTTTCGGGGCGGTGCGGGTGTGCGTCGGATCTTGTGAGGGAGGGTGAGAACGGGTATGTGTTTGAGCCGACTGATGTGGGTGAGCTGGCAGGGTTGATGGGGCGGGTGGCGGGGATGTCGGAGGTGGAACTGGCGGCGATGGGCGAGGTGAGTCGGCGAGTGATTGCGGAGTGGGGTCCTGAGCGATTTGCGAGAGGGTTGAAAGCTGCGTCGGAAAAGGCGTTGGAAGTCGGGCCGAAGCGGGCTGGGTTGGTGGACCGAATGCTTCTGGAGGGGCTATGCCGGAGATGAAGATTGGAGTGGTGACAGCGACGGTGTCCCGGAAGGCCGGGGGATTGTATTTCAGTGTGAGGCGGCTGAGCGAAAGCATCAGCCGGATTCCGGGGATGGGGGTGGAGGTGCATGGGGTGGAGGATGCTGAGACGGCTGGGGATTTGGGGGCGTGGCGATTGCTGCGGCCGGTGGTGCACCGGAGGGCGAGGCCGGCTGGGCTGGCGTATGCGCCTGGGCTGGGTGGGGCGCTGCTGGGTGGAGGGTATGATCTGCTGCACACGCACGGGATCTGGCAGTGGCCATCGGCTGCGGTGTCGAGTTGGCATCGGAAGACCGTGGGGCCGTATGTGGTGTCGCCGCGGGGGATGCTGGATCCTTGGGCGGTGAGTCGGTCACAGTGGAAGAAGCGGATGGTTTCGGTTTGGTATGAGGGGGCGCATTTGCGGGAGGCTGGGTGTCTGCATGCGTTGTGTGAGGCGGAGGCGGAGGCGATTCGGGCGTATGGATTGAGGCAGCCGATCGCGGTGATTCCGAACGGGGTGGATCTGCCGGAAGGGGAGGTGGGGTTGAGAGGGGAGGATCGGTGGATGCTGTTCATGGGGCGACTGCACCCGAAGAAGGGGATGCCGAATGCGTTGCGGGCGTGGGCGGGGAGGTGTGAGGAGGCGAAGCGTGGAGGTTGGCGGCTGGTGGTGGCTGGGTGGGATCAGGGGGGGCACGAGGGGGAGTTGAAGCGTCTGGCGACGGAGAGTGGGCTGACGTGGGCGGAGGTGCCTGCTGCGGAGCTGGTGGGGGGAGGAATACGGCCGGAGGTGGAGGTGGTGTTTGCGGGGCCGGCGTTTGGGGAGGTGAAGGATGCGTTGATGAGGCGGGCATCTGCGTTTGTGCTGCCGAGTTTCAGTGAGGGCCTGCCGATGTCAGTGCTGGAGGCGTGGGCGTACCGGTTGCCGGTGCTGATGACGGAGTACTGTAATCTGCCGGAGGGATTTGCGGCTGGAGCGGCGGTGCGGACGGGGACCGGAGTGGAGGAGATTGGGGTTGGGCTTGGGGAGTTTTTCGGGGCGACGGGTGGGTGGCTGGAGGGGGTTGGGGCGAAGGGTCGGGCGCTGGTGGAGGAGTCATTCACGTGGGTGAAGTGTGCGGCGCAGATGGCGGAGGTGTACCGGTGGCTTGCAGGTTCCGGGGCGAGGCCGCGATGCGTAATGGACTGACGGTGTGCTGAGTGGCCGGGGCCGGAACGAAGAGTGGCAGGCGGAGAATGAGGAGGGCGGGATTTGGGTGCGGTTGGCGTGTGACGGCTCTAAAAAGGACGGAAGAGCTTTCACGCGGGTTGCAAATTGAAGCAACTGCCGTAGACGGCGGGTATGGGTCAGCGCGGTTGCGGATGCTTCTGGCGTGATCATTCTCTGCATAGAACGATTTATGAAAAAAGGATTCATTTACCGCCGATTGGCACGATTTTTCCCCGTGTTCATTTCGAATGTGCAGTGCGGGGGCATCTCGCTGCCGAACAAGCATCAGATTGCTGGATTTGCGGAGGTGTTCTGCCAGCCGCATTACTGGCGGTTGTTCGATGTGTTGGAGAAGAGTCCGGGGGTGGTGGTGGATTTTGGCGGCAACTGCGGCTATTTTCCGGTGCTCAGTGAAATTGTATCCCGGGCGAAGTTCGGGGACTGTGCGGCGAAGTACTATGTTTTCGAGGCACTAGCGGAAAACATTCCCCAGATTGAGCATACAGTTGAGACGGCCGGGATACGAGGGCGTACCGAGGTGATCCGTGGTGCGATTGGTGCGGCTAGTGGGGAAGCGGCGATTGCGTGTGGCAAGGGTTCCACGCTGACTGCTGGGGTGTATGGTACAGGGCAACTTCAGAAGGTACCGTACGTCAACCTGACGGAATTCTTTTCGTCACGGGGCATTGATCGGATCGATGTGCTGAAGATCGATATTGAAGGATCGGAGCATGAATTGTTCCGTTCGTTTCCTGAGTTTTTCGGGATGGTGGATGTGGTGTTGATCGAACTCCATGAGACTGGCGGGACGCAGGCTTCCGGGCTGGCGTTTATGGAAGCGGCGGGTTTCAGGCAACACGGGCCCGCGCTGCACAATGGTGGAGACATGCTGCTGGTATTCAGGCGAGGAGAGACTGGTGCAGGCCAATGATGCAGGATGGGCCGAGGAAGCTGATGGGGGTGGTTTGTGGTGGCGGGCCGACCGCTGGCTGTCGTTGCGGGGGGCTGGAGAACCATCATGAGCTGAGCTAGGTGGGAGCGGGGTCCGCGTCTGAGACGGAAAATATTTGCGTGTGTGATTGATCTTTCGCAGTTCGAGAACGGGGCGTTCAAGCGTGGGGTGCCTGCGTGGAAGGAGGCTGTGTGGTGGGTGGTGAGGGCGGTATTTTTTGCGCATGCGGTGCCTGTGCCGTCGGTGGTGAAGGTGTGGCTGCTGCGTGTGTTTGGGGCGCGTGTGGGGAGAGGGGTGGTGATCCGGTCGCGGGTGAACATCACCTTTCCGTGGCGGTTTGAGTGCGGGGATCACGTGTGGATTGGGGATGAGGTGATGATATTGAGTCTGGCGGGGGTGAGGCTTGGGTCGAGTGTGTGTGTGTCGCAGCGTGCGTTTTTGTGTACGGGGTCGCATGATTTCAGGAAGGTGGGGTTTGATCTGGTGACGCGGCCGATTGAGGTGGGGGACGGGTGTTGGATTGGGGCGCAGGCGTTTGTGGCTCCTGGGGTGACGTTTGGGGCGGGGAGTCGGTGCGGGGCTGGGGCGGTGGTGACGAAGGATGTGGAGGCCGGGGTGACGGTGAACGGGGTACCGGCGCGGCCGGGTTCCGTGAGGGGAGCGGAGAGCTGAACGAATGAGACTGTGAACATTGTATTTGCGAATCAGTACTATCCTCCGGATGTTGCCCCGACAGGGGTGATGCTGGAGGCGGTGGCGATGGAGTTGGTGCGGCGTGGGCACACGGTGACGGTGCTGGCGGCGACTGGCGGGTATGGCGGAGCTGGAGGGGTGGAAGGGCAGGCTGGTGGAGAGACGGGGGTGCGGGTGAGGCGGATGAAGGCGTTGTCGTTCGGGCGGGCTTCGAAGATGGCGAAGGTACTGGATTATGCGTCGTACTATGCGGCGATGGTGCCGAGGTTGCTGATGGTGGGGCCGCGGCCGGATGTGATGGTGGCGCTGACGACGCCGCCGTTTTTGTCGGTGCTGGTGCGGGTGGCGAGTTGGCTGAGGGGAGCGCGGCACGGGCACTGGGTGATGGATGTGTATCCGGACGTGATGCTTGGTCACGGGATGATCCGTGAGGGTGGCATGGTGCATCGGTTGCTGAGCGGGGTGGCTCGGTTTGGTTTTGGGGGGAGGCGGAGCGTGGCGGTGCTGGGGTTAGGGCCGGACATGGCGGAGAAGCTGGCGGCGTACTGTGCGGATGGGAGGAAGGTGGACTGGGTGGCGTTGTGGGAGACGGCGGGTCGGACGGCGGGCGATGGGGAGATGGAGGCGTTGCGGAAGGCGCGGGGATGGGGGGATGGGGAGACGGTGTTTCTGTATTCCGGGAACATGGGGTTAGGGCATTGTTTCGGGGATGTGATTGCGGCGGGGCGTCGGTTGAGCAGCGAGGGGGTGCGGCTGGCGTTTTTCGGGAGGGGCGGGCGGCGGCGGGAGGTTGAGGCGGCGGTGAGGGAGGGGGAATGGGGAGAGGCGGTGCCTGCGATGGGGGATTATGTGGCGCAGGAGGAATTGCCGGCGCATCTGGCGAGTGGGGATGTGCATCTGGCGTCGCTGGATCCGCGGTGGGATGGCACGATGGTGCCGAGCAAGCTGCAGGGGATTTTCTTTTCGGGACGGCCGGTGCTGTTTACGGGGTCGGCGACGAGCAGCATTGGGCGGTGGATTCTGGAGAGTGGAGCTGGGTGGGTGTGCGCGCCTGGGGATGTGGGGGCGCATGAGGCGGCGATGAGGGAGGCGCTGGATCCGGGGGTGAGGGCGAGGATGGGTGCGGCGGCGCGAGCGTATGCGGAGCGGCATTTCAACCGGGCGATCAATGTGCCGCGGGTGGCGGGGATCCTGACGGGCGGGGTTGAAAGTGGTGCTGGGATGGCGGAAGGTTGATGGGAAGAGAAACTGAGAATCTGAAGCAACATGGCAACGGCACTGATAGGACACACAGGATTTGTGGGTGGCAATCTGCGGCGGCAGGTAGATTTTGACGCGCATTATCGGTCGACGGACATCGGGGAGATGGCTGGGCGGGCGTATGATCTGGTGGTGTGTGCGGGGGTGCAGGCGGTGAAGTGGCGAGCGAATCGGGAGCCGGAGTGGGACCGGGAGGGGATTGAGCGGTTGAAGGCGGTGCTGGGGACGGTGGAGGCGGGGAGGTTCGTCCTGATCTCGACGGTGGATGTGTATCCTGCGCCGGTGCGTGGGACGGAGGATGAGGTGCCTGAGCCGGTGGAGGCGTACGGGCGGCACCGGTTGGAGCTTGAGCAGTGGGTGGCGGCGCGGTTTGAGGACCACAGCATTGTGCGGCTGCCGGGGTTATTTGGGGACGGGTTGAAGAAGAACGTGATTTATGATTTTCTGCATGGCCGTGGGGATATGATTGCGGGGATGCATCCGCGAGGGAGTTTTCAGTATTACTACCTTGATCGGCTGTGGGCGGATCTGGAGCGTGCGCGGGAGGCGGGGATTCGGTTATTGAATGTGGCGACGGCTCCATTGGAAACGCGGGAGATTGCGGCGGCGTATTTTCCGGGTGTGGAACTGACGGAGAAGGCGGCGGTGGCGGGGAGTTATGATTTCCGGTCGCGGCATGCTGGGGAGTGGGGAGGGGAGAATGGTTATCTTTACAGCCGTGAGCAGAGCCTTGAGGATCTGGGGTGTTGGCTGGAGCGGTGGCGGGGAGCGGATGCGGAGATGAGGGAGAAACTTTCGCCTGCGCCCGGGGTATGACGCTGAGTGTTTCGCAGATTGCGTGGCAGCCTGGGGAGGACGGGGAGGCGCATGCGTTGCTGAGCGGGATGGGGATCGGGGTGCTGGAGGCTGCGCCGACGCGGCATTTTCCGTATGGGCTGGATGTGGTGACGGAGGAGGATTTGATAGGGTTGCGGCGAGGGGTGGAGGGAGCGGGGATGAGGTTCGGGGCGATGCAGGCGCTGTTGTTTTCGAAGGCGCGGGAGGAGGGTCAGCCGACTCGGACGGGGCATCTGGCGGTGTTCGGGACGGAGGAGGTGAGGCGGGAGCTGGTGGAATATCTGAAGCGTGTGATTGATGCGGCGGCGGTGCTGGGGGCTGGGCCGCTGGTGTTCGGGTCGCCGGGGAACCGGCGGCGCGGGGGATTGGATGAGGGGGCTGCGCGGGAGATGGCGGTGCCGGTGTTTCGGGAGGTGGGTGAGTATGCGCTGGCGCGCGGGTGTGTGCTAGCGGTGGAGGCGAATCCTGTGGATTACGGGTGTGACTGGCTGACGGGGATTGAGGCGGTGGCGGAGTTTGCGGGGGTGGTGGATTCGCCGGGGGTGAGGGTGCACTGGGACTGCGGGTGTGTGCGGCTGAATGGGGAGGATGCGGTGGGATTGCTGGAGCGACTGGCGCCTGTGCTGGCGCACTATCATGTGAGTGTGCCGTTTCTGAAGGAGCCTGGGGAGGATGGGTTTCCGCACCGGGAGTGTGCTGCGGTGCTGCGGGCGGCCGGGTATGGCGGGCTGGTGAGTCTGGAGATGGGGCGGAGTGTGCGAGGGTTGGATGGGCTGCGCGAGAGTGCGGCGAAACTGCTGGAGTGGTACTCATGAGTGCGGCTGGGGCAGAGTGCGATGCGCTGGTGATCGGCGGCGGGTTTTTCGGCTGCATGACGGCGGTGCAGCTGCGGCGGTACTATCCGAGGGTGGTGCTGTGCGAGATGAGCGGGTCGCTGCTGGGGCGGGCGTCCTATCATAATCAGGCGCGGGTGCACAACGGGTATCATTATCCGCGGAGCCTGCTGACGGCGCTGAGGTCGCATGTGAATTTTCCGATGTTTGTGGAGGCCTTCCGGAAGGCGGTGGTGGATGATTTCACGAAGCTGTATGCGGTGCCGCGGAGGCTTTCGAAGGTTAGTGCGGCGCAGTTTGCGGCGTTCATCCGGCGGGTGGGAGCGCCGATCACCGTGTGCAGCGGGCCGTTGCGGAAGCTCTTTGATGAGACCCTGATCGAGCAGGTGTTCATGGTGGAGGAGTATGCGTTTGATGCGGTGGAGCTGGCGCGGATCTCTGCGGTGATGCTGGAGGAGGCTGGTGTGGAGGTGCGGTTAGGGTGCGAAGTGAAGTCGATGGAGCGGCGGGGGGAGGAAGGGTTTGATGCGGTGGTGGGGGATGAGGGGGCGGGGTTGCGGGCGGGGCGGGTCTTCAACTGTGCGTATGCGAGGGTGAATCACAATCTGCGGCTGGCGGGGCTGGCGCCGACGCGGTTGCGGCATGAGATTGCGGAGATGTGTCTGATGGAGCCGCCGGCCGAGCTGGAGAAGGTGGGGGTGACGGTGATGTGCGGGCCGTTTTTCTCGTGCATGCCGTTTCCGGCGCGGGGGCTGCATACGCTGAGCCATGTGCGGTACACGCCGCACACGTGGTGGCTGGACGAGGATGATGCGGCGCCTGATCCGTATGTGGTGATGGAGCGAAACGGGCTGGAGACGGCGTGGCCGTTCATGCTGCGGGATTCGCAGCGGTATCTGCCGTGTCTGCGTGGTGCGGTGTACCGGGACAGTCTGTGGGAAGTGAAGACGGTGCTGCCGCAGCATGAGGGGGACGACGGGCGACCGATTCTGTTTCAGCGGGCGAAGGAAACGCCGCGATGGATCAGTATCATGGGGGGCAAGATTGACAATATTTTCGACTGTCAGATGGAACTGGACCGCGAACTAACTGAATCCTCATGACTCTGAACAACCGATTTGTTTCCGTGGTGCTGCCGGTGCATGACGCCGGGCCGGTGCCATCCAGGCTGGCGGAGCTGCATGCGCTGCTGGATGAGCGGTGTGCGAATTACGAGATCGTGCTGGTGGACGACGGGTGCAGTCCGCCGCTGGAGAAGGTGCTGGCGATCGAGTTGCGCACGCTGCGGTGCCTGCGGATTCTGACGCTATCGTGTGCGTTTGGGGGGGAGGCGGCGATTCGTGCGGGATTGCAGAGTGCGATTGGGGATGTGGTGGTGGTAATGGAGTTGGCGCTGGATCCTGTGGGGGGTATTCCTGAGATGCTGGCGCTGACGGAGAAGGGACACGGGGTGGTGATTGGGGTGCCGGAGTCGCGGTTTGACGAGTATCCGCTGAGGCGGTTGTTTTCGCGGGTGTTTCACGGGTTGAACCGTGTGTTTACGGGAACGGAGATGTATCCGGGGTCGTCGTGGTTCCGGGCGCTGTCGCGGTCGGCGCTGAATGCGCTGGTGGTGTCGCAGTATGACAGCCTGCCATTCCGGCATGCGACGGTGAGTATCGGGTTCAATCCTGTGGTGCTGAAGTACCGGAGGGCACCGGTGTCCGGGCGAGCGCCGCGGCCGTCGTTTTTCAAGGATGTGCGTCAGGGACTGGATGTGCTGTTTACGGAGAGCAGTGCCCCGCTGACGGTGATGACGCTGACGGGTTGCCTTGGGGCGCTGGTGAGCGTGCTGTTTCTGCTGCCGTTGTGGTTTCTGCTGTTTGTGTTTCTGACGGTGTTCGGGCAGTATGTGCACCGGAAGCTGGCGAGATTTCAGTCTCGGCCGGCGTATATTGTGATGAACGAGGCGAGCAGCGCGGTGGAGGTACGAGATGCCGGGAGGCGGAACATTGTGAGTGAATCGATATGAGTGAAAATCCGACTAACCAATGGGGGGTGCCGGCGTTTCGCGCGGAAGTCCTCAGGGAGAAGCGGACGCGATATGCGGTGGCGGTGTTTGTGATCAACGAGGGGGAGCGGGTGCGGACGCAGCTGGGGAAGATGGTGGCGCTGAGCGGGGAGATTGATCTGGTGGTGGCGGATGGTGGGAGTACGGATGGGTCGCTGGAAGCGCCATTTCCTGAGTCGTGCGGGGTGAGGGCGGTGCTGACGAAGACTGGTCCGGGGAAGCTGAGTGCGCAGATGCGGATGGCGATGGCGTGGGCGATGCGGGAGGGTTATGAGGGGCTGGTGGTGATTGACGGGAACAACAAGGATGATCCGTCGGCGATACCGGCGTTCATCCGGGCGCTGGATGAGGGGTATGATCACGTGCAGGGGAGCCGTTATGTGCCGGGTGGGAGGGCGATCAACACGCCGTTTTCGAGGCATTGGGGGGTGAAGCTGCTGCATGCGCCGATGATCAGTCTGGCGGCGGGGTCACGGTGTACTGACACGACGAACGGGTTCCGGGCGTACAGCAGGAAGTTTCTGCTGGATCCTCGGGTGCAGCCGTTCCGTGAGGTGTTTGCGACGTATGAGCTGCACTATTACCTAGCGATCCGTGCGTCGCGGCTGGGGTTCCGGACGTGCGAGCTGCCGGTGACGCGGGAGTATCCTGCGGATGGCAAGGTGCCGACGAAGATTTCGGGGTGGCGTGGGAATGTGAATATTCTGAAGCTGCTGGGAAAGGCATGTCTCGGGAAGTACAATCCCGAGGGGTGAGAGCGTGAGGGATGAGGGATCTGCGTATCGATTACTGGCGGCGGTGCGTGACGTGGGGATTTTGATATGACAAGACACCGTGCGGAGCGAGTCTGCAAACACTGCCGCAAATGAATTCATCGAAATATGAGCAACAGAGAACGCATACACAGTCTGGATGGATTCCGGGCGATTTCGGTTTTGCTGGTGCTGGCGCTGCACTCGACGCACACGATGCGGGATGAGAAACTGGTACCTGTAGCCAAGCAACTCTTCGGATACTTTGGCGGGCTTGGTGTGGCGGTGTTTTTTGTGATGAGCGGGTTTCTGATCACCACGTTGCTGAACCGGGAGTGGGATGCGACCGGTGGATTGAATCTGCGGAGTTTTTATTTCAAGCGGGCCTGCAGGATACTTCCTCCTTACGTTGCCTATCTCGTGGTGATGCTGCTTCTGGCGGGGGGGGGTGGATTTCTGTGAGTTGGAATGAAATTGCGACTGCGGCGGGGTTTCTTTGGAACCAGCAGGCATTTCTTCCATGGTTCCGGGGGACGGAGGAGGGGGCCGCGTACTTCGGACATGTT
>Ga0315905_10002476_pt1 | contig 19435 bp, 10 predicted proteins | sample LakEriMetagenome_5_FD_203522 | JGI IMG/M metagenome (GOLD analysis project Ga0315905, IMG submission 203522) | Freshwater fungal communities from buoy surface, Lake Erie, Ohio, United States - Buoy 4 MA121 | ecosystem: Environmental > Aquatic > Freshwater > Lake | place: USA: Lake Erie, Ohio... | reverse complement strand
GAAGCTGAGCGCTGACAGATAGAGCGAAGTCGTCGATCGGTTCGTGATCTGGACCTGCACCACGGTCCCCGACTCCAGCGCCGGGTGAGTCGTGTGGTCAAGTGATGTTCCATTCTTGAGCTTGAACTCGACCGAGACCTGGCCCTTCAGCTGGGACTGCAAAGACGCGTTCTCAATCCGCAGGGCATTCTGATAGCGCGCCCACTTGCGGAGTTGCTGAACGAGGAGGTCGACATTCGCCGTTCCGGTCGACTCCAGCGGACGTAGAGCGGAGTCACAAACCGTGTCACCGCTAAGGCCCGCTACAACGCACAGGTCCGCAGTCGGGGCATCGACGATCTGGAGCATCCCTCGAAGCTCGGGCTGGTTGATCTGAGACCTGAGTTCGGCTCGCAGCGACTCACTGGCGCGACTCAGCGAAACGGTTCGCAGTAGGTCGACTCCGCAGGTCGTGGCCTCGACGCGGCTGCCGGGGGTCGGATTTCCAGTGATGATCTCGCACAGGCTCCAGACTGCGTCGCGCTGCACGATCCGCAGCTGGGCGATCGGGCGATCTTCGCGAGAACGAACCCGCACTGAGTCGGACAACACATTCAGCTCGGCCCCCTCGGCGAGGCCGTGTGCCGAGCCAGCGTCGATCTTGATCAGCCCGTCCTGGCTCCCGACGACGGTGACCCACAGATCCTGCGGCGGCCGGACTCCTCCAAACAGCAGCCGGTCACGATCCCCTTCGCACTGCGGGGACTGCAGCGGGTATTTCTGCCAGACCCGGCGGCAGACGCGCTGGTACAGCTCGCGATAGGTCAGCTGGGGCGACTGGGCCAGTTCCTCGGCCAGACAGTAGCTCATGACCCCAAAGTACCGCTTCTGCCCCGTCGACATATCGACGTACTCGTTCGCCGCCTGACTATTGCTGCAGGCGGCGATCAGGACGTGCGTGTTGGGATCTCGATCTGCAGCGGGTGTGGCACTGCGGGTACCTGCCTTCATGGCGAGAGGGCGTTCGGGCTGCGGGCGGAGGTCAACCGGACACTGCCGGACGACCAGTTCCTCATTGCGAGTCCCGGAGCCGGAGTGGCAGCAGTCGAGTACCACCGTGATGTTCGTGGTGTACTGCGCGAGCTCGTCAATCAGGGCGCCCAGTTCCCAATCCTTGATGTCCAGAATTCCGCCCTGGCGGCTGTCGTGGGGAACGAGAGTCTCATCCAGGCCGGTCGCCTTGGCATCGCGCGTGTCCCTGGCCATAGAACCGTGGCCGCTGTAGTGCAGCAGGCAGGCGGGCTCGGGCTGTCCAGTGGATTGGGCCTGACGGGCGTTTTCGATCAGGTGACTGCGAATCGCCTGGACGATCCCCTCATGAGTCGCCTCCTCATCGAACATCGTCCGCAGATGCTGATCATCGAGGCCAAAGCGGCCTCGCAAAACGGACGCCATCAACTCGACATCGTTCCGGCACCCCTTGAGGGTCGGGATGATGGGTGCCTTGTACGTGTTGACGCCAATCAACAGCGCGTAGAGCGGGGTGGACATGGCTGAGAAAGAATCCGCGCGTGGGGTCGAGAGGAACTGCTTCGTCCTTCGAACTTCAGGTCGCGCGCACCCCGCGGCTCAGCTCCGTCGAAGCACTAGGTACGACCCGACCAGCGTTCAGTCACGGCAGTATAACGCCCCAGCGCTCCGAAGGAACGCGGGTCAAAGTCCCCCTGCCGGAAGATCTGGCAGCGGTCTTCCCGATTCTCCACCAGTCGCCTGCATCGCTGTGAGGTTACGAACTTGTTGTCTATCCGTACTGAATGTAGCACTTCACGAAAATCCACAAAAAGCGGACGGCAGGCAGTAGGAAGACTCCGTAGAGGATTGCGGCAATGATCGAAGTCGTAGGAAAACACTGATCGCGCATTAGGAGAATCGCTGCGATGAAATGCGACACAACGGCGATCGAGCACATCAATCCCAGGTAACCCAGTGCCAGCCATATTAGACGGTCTTCTGGCTCAATTCTTGTGGAAACAAACCAGCTACCTGCGTAGTGAAGAGCCCAGTGTCGGATGGGGAGCGCGACGATGAACGGTACCACGATCAGTACCAAAGCAATACGGCGTTTCCAGCTCCAGGGTGGGGACCTATCGGTAGAATCGACAGCAAGATTCGATTGCTTCTCCATAGAATCCCTCCAAAATTTCTTGCGGCACGCTAGGCACGACCCGACCAGCGTTCAGTGACGTGAGTATAACGCCCGAGAGCTCCGAAGGAACGTGGGTCAAAGTCCCCCTGCCGGAAGATCTGGCAGCGGTCTTCCAGCTGGCGGATCGACTCAGCTCGGGCGAAGGTGCCCCAGCCGGTCTGGCGATCCTGAGTCGCCGATTGCGGGTGAACGCGATAGCGCGTCACGATCTTGTGACTGATTGCGAAACGCACTCCGCGGTACAGGCACCGCAGCTGGAACTCGGTGTCGAGACTCGTGCGGTTCATCAGCCGGTTGCCGAAGTCGGCGTACCCACCCAGTTCGCGGAACATGGCTGTCCGAAACATGGCCGTGGGGTTCTCCAGGAAGTAGTTCGAGCGGTCCCACTCTGGATAGAACGAACGGCGGAACCGATTGCGGGGGATCACCTGCAGCGTCTCGCTCTCTTTCATGATCGGTCGGATCAGCTGCTCATCGCCAAAGGTCTCGACAGCGGCCCCGAAGTAATCGGCTCCCGCGCGTTCCAGCATCTCGGCAGACCAGGCCAGCCGATGGGGCAGGCTGATGTCGTCCGCATCCTGAACGGCGACGAGGTCCGTCTCCCAGAATCTCTCCACGTTGTTGAACGACGTGAACTGGCCGACGTTCTCGCGATTGCGATAGACCCGCAGCTGAGGGTGCTGGGCCCACTTGTTCAGGAAGCCAGAGATGTCACCGGGGGTGGCGTCGTCGATCAGATGAATCGTGGCCTGGGCCTGATCCTGGTGGAGCAGGCTCTGCAGGGCTTCCTCGACATAACCGAGCTGGCCATGGAACGGCAGGACGACATCGCAGCGAACTTTGCGACGGACGGTGGCCGCTCGGGGTAGAGTCCAGGCGGGCTGGCCCCGCACGACGGTCTCGATCTGGGTTGGTTCCTCAGCGCTCAGATCCTGTCCCCACGCGACAACGCGGCCTTGCCGGATGGCGAGTTCGACGATGTTCGCCGCGGTGGCTGTCACGGGCAGCTCTTCCATATCGATCAGCGTGGCGCGGCGGATGACCAGCGAGTTCGCGTCGATCGTGATCACTTTCGGAGTCACGGGGTCGGTCTGGTACACAAACAGCTCAGCGCCCCGATCGCGCAGCTCTTGCAGGGCCTGGGCCAGGTGGCCCGTACTGTTGGAGCGGAGCGGGTCTTGGAGTGCAATGAATCCCGTTCGCAGATGCGGCGACAGCGTGGCGATCGTCTGCGGCCAGAGCAGCTGCCTGTCAAAGCGGTGAATCTGGACGTTCCAGCGACCGGCGTACTTTTCGATCGCGGGGGACTCGACCGAGCCGACCAGGTGCAGGATCGGCGCGGCCCCGACCTGCTGCAGCACACTGTCGATGACCTCGCCAATTCGCGGCGCGTGGTGATGAATCGGGAGAATGACATCACACGACGGGATGCCGGTCTGCGAGACGGGCGTCTGCAGCTGCTTCAGGAGTGCCTGTTCCGCACGGGTCGAAAGTGTAATCCAGCGTTGTCTTTCGTCTTCGCTGCTGGCTGTCTCCTGATGTTCGAGAGCCAGCTGGTAGGTCACTGATGGGAAGACCGGATGAGACGAGAACGCCCGATCTCCGAGCTGCTTCTGGCAGGCTAGACACATCGGCCGGGTCACCGTGCATTGGGAAGGAGCCACCGATAACAGCTGGGCCAGCAGCAGGCACTGCGCGGTCTGCCGGTTTCCGGTGCCGGTAACATCTGCGCGGAAGACACAGTCGAGTTCGGTTTTGGGCTCTGACGGAGAAATCTTCATTCGGGCCAGACCAGCACTTCCGTCAGGCCCGTACGGGCAGCCCCTTGATGCGTAAACACAAACCTCACCTTAGTCGATTCAAGACTCGCAAACCGCGACTCGTTCAACTGACCTCCGACCGGCTTCTCCGGGGAGCGTTTCTGGTCGGGGATCGCTTTCCAGCTCGAGCCGTTCCAGACCTCGATCTCGAACGATTGCGGCGGCTGAACTCCGCCGCGATCGTCATAGAGGGCCAGCTCAATCCGGCTGAAGCGGGTTGGTTGGCCGAAGTCGATCTCGATCCAGTCGGTCTTGTCGGGCGATTCGTAGCTGGTCCAGCGGTTGTTGGGAGTTGCTCCGAAATGCACGATCCCATCGTTTGCGGACGCGACCTTGTCGTAGCGGGACGTGTGCGAGGCGCTGGCCTTGGGGAACTCCTGCTTCCCGTTATTGAACGCCAGATTTCCGGCGGGCATCAGCACGGGCTCCAGCGGCAGCGTCGCGTTTCCCCAGATCTCCAGTTCGGTCAGCCCCGTGCGGGTCTCGCCGGAGTGCTCAAAAGACACGCGGACCCGTTCGGTCGAGATCGGTTCCAGGCGGTAGCGGTTGGCTCGATGTCCGGTGGGTGCCGAGAGCGCGGGCTTTGCGGCGATTGGCTGCCACTGCCCCTGTTGCCATGACTCCAGTGTGACACTCCGGGGAGCGGAGATGGGAGTCTTTCCGTCGTCATCGAGGAAATAGAGCTGGATCTCGTCGAACGTCCGAGCTGTTCCGAAGTCGACCACAACCCAGTCGACCGGGTTCGGCGAGCCTTGGCAGGTCCAGCGATTCGGCGGATGTTCATGGTACCAGTAGTTGCCGTCATGCAGCTTGTTGATCGGCGTTTGAGGATTGGCAAATGATGACGTGAACCGTGGGAAGTACCAGCCATCGTTGTTCACGGCGAAGTTTGTGCGGACCGTCGAGGATGGTTCGGCGGTTTCTGGCGGATCGGGCAGCTCAACCTCCAGGGCTTCCAGCTTCTGTGAGCGGGCGACCAGCTTTCCATTCGCCCACACCTGCAGCCCGGGTCCACGTCCGTATCGCTTTCCGGTGCGGTCCCAGAAGACCGTCAGCGTGTGCCCCTGATACTGCAGCTGGTCGAGGGCAAAGTAGTCCCAATCGGCGGGAGCCAGCGGTTTGATCGTGAATTCCTGGTCAGCACTCGGAACGACTCCGACCAGCCCCGTGATGATCAGGTCGCAGAAGCCGGAGTGGAAGTAATGTTCACTGTGGTTGTACCCATCGTGCCCTTCGAACGAACCGGTATCGGGATGCAGAGCCTCCGCCAGGTATGGCTTGCCGTCCTTGCGATGCGAAATCGCATAGGTTCGCAGCACCTGAAAGTAATCAGCCTTGGTCAGCGGCGACTTGGCTCCAGGGTCTTGCAGCATGTTGGCCAGCCCTTTGAGGGTCTGCGTCGTGGCATAGGGCCACGACTGCCCGCTCCACCAGCAGCACCACTTCTGCAGCAGGAACATCGGATCGTTCCGCTCGACCGTGCAGGGGCCGCGCTCCGCACGGAAGCCGTCGACATCGACCAGCTTCTGCCAGGCCACTTCGAACCCTTGATCCGGATCGAGCATGCCGAACTGCCACGGGACATAGCCGATCAGCTCGCGACCGTGCGAGTCACCCGCGAACTGACCACTCTGATAGGTCAGCGTCCCCTTTCGAACCTGGTGCCCCTCGCGCTCCTCGTCATCGCGATACATCGGAAAGAAGAACTTCCGCTGTGGGTCCCAGAGCTTCGTTTGCACGTTGTTCTTCAGAGCCTCAGCCTTGTCGCGAAACCGCTTTTCGATCGACGGTTCGTTAGCCAGATCGGCGATACGGGCGATCGCCATCGCATCGGCCCACATGTAGGCATTGAACGACGGACGATAACTCGGAGCCCCGCGCAGGATGTCCTTGGTCTGGCGGCTGTTGATATTGAACTCCATCCCGTCGTCGTGGCCCGTCTGCCAGAACAGGCCGACTTCCGGGACGAACTGCCGCTGCTCCCAGGCCTCATAATTGCGAATCAGATCAGGCAGCAGATGGAGCAGATAGTCCTCGTCTGGGTGGACTTCATGGACGGCCCACAGAGAATCGGTCAGCCACGTGCTGTAGTTTCGCGGCTGGGCTCCGGGCGTTCGCAGCCAGTACTTTCCATAGTCCCGCGCCACACGCGGATCGCGCAGCCATCGGGCCTCGTACAGCTGATGTCCCGCCGGACAGCTGATCGCACCATAAGCCCCGGACCAGAATGGGCGGTCAATGAACTCCGTGAAGCTATAGCCCGAGTTCGGCGATCCGTAGGTCAAGTGCTTGGTCAGCAACTCCCACCGATAGTAGTACGTGGTCTGGATCTCTCGGTCTGGGCATTCGAAGAACGGGATGTTCTGCTGGTACCAGTCCCAATCGCGGTTGTCCCAGAATGTTTCCTGGTCGAGCAGCTTCTGCTTGTCGAGAATCTGTGCGTGAGTGCTGCCTGAGAGGATGAATAGAGCCGCCCAGGTTGCGAGAAGCCGTATGTTATGAGTCATGGTGAGTCCCATCGCCGACGTCCCTGTTGTGTGCGAAACGTGCGCGCCGCTGTTCCCCCTCACCCCGGCCCTCTCCCCCGCAAGGGAGTCTGGCCTGCGATTGAGCCGCGTCGCGGGGGCGAGGGAGATAACCTGTTCCGGACGTCGACCTGTCAGTCGCGCACCCACGAAGCCTCGTGGAATTGTGACTGTGCTTCAAGGATCGACGTGAGTTATTCTGAGAGGTGGAGGAATCTGCTGCCATGACATCATTGATTCGAGTTTCCGACATCCCCCAACTCCCGTCACGGGCCGTGGACTCGCACAAGGGGAGCTTTGGGCGGGCTGTCATCATTGGTGGCTCCGTGGGGATGAGCGGGGCGACAGCCCTGGCTGGCTTGGGGGCCCTGCGCGGCGGGGCGGGGCTGGTGTACCTCGCTTGCCCGAAGTCCGTCTGGTCTGCCGTGGCTGCGATTGAGCCTTCGTACCTGACGCTGCCGCTGCCGGAGGATCTCCAAGGGCGGCTGTCGCTGGCAGCTGTGCCGGACCTGGTCGCAGCTGTAAAGAACGCCGATGCGGTCGCCATCGGCCCGGGGCTGGGGCAGTCCGATGACCTGCGGGAGGTCGTGACGCAGATCGTACGGACGACCGATGTGCCCTGCGTCGTCGATGCAGATGCGCTGAACCTGCTGGTTGGGCGGCTGGAGGTGCTGGAATCCGCGCACTCAGTCCGGGTGCTGACACCGCATCCGGGAGAGTTCGCGCGGCTGACCGGACTCTCGACCGCCGAGGTCCAAGCCTCGCGGGAGAGCCTGGCGGTCCAGTTCGCCCAGCGGCACCGTGTCGTACTGGTCCTCAAAGGAGCCGGCACCATCATCACGGATGGACAGCGGATCACGATCAATCAGACCGGCAACCCCGGCATGGCGACCGGGGGCACGGGCGATGTACTGACCGGGCTCATCACGTCGCTGATCGCTCAAGGTGCTAACCCGTTTGATGCGGCCTGCCTGGGGTGTCACCTGCATGGACTGGCAGGCGATTTGGCAGCTGAGGAACTCAGTCCGCCGGGGCTGATCGCGTCTGACCTGCCCAGGTTCCTGCCGCAGGCGTGGAGACGGCTGTCCGAGACACGCGGACACTGAGGTCCGGCCCAATCCCCCTTTCCAGGTCTTGCAAGAACGCAATAGGATCACAGAGATCCCTCCAGAGGAAAGTCTCAATGAGCTTCTTTCGTGCAACCCTGTCAGACGTCGCCCGGTTTCGGGATGACGGGTATGTGATCGTGCGCGGCCTGCTGACTCCCGAGGAAGTTGATCTGCTCAATAAGGTCGCTCGCGCCGACAAGCACCTGGCTGAGACAGCCTATGGGCGGCAGGACGCGAAGGGAGCGGTTGTCACGCTGGCTGTCCGCAACGATCTCGTCGATGACATGTACAGCGCGATCGCCCGCAGCCACCGGATCATGTCGGCGATGGCTGCGTTCCTGAATGGAGAGGTCTACCACTACCACCACAAGCTGATCCTCAAGGAGCCGCGCGTGGGTGGGGCCTGGGAATGGCACCAGGATTATGGGTACTGGTACAACAATGGGTGCCTGCTGCCCGACATGGCCAGCTGCCTGATGGGGATCGACCGGGCCACGAAGGCGAACGGCTGTCTGCAGGTGCTGAAGGGCTCACACCACATGGGCCGGATTGAGCATCTGAAGACCGGCGATCAGACCGGGGCCGATATGGAGCGCGTCAACGCCGCCCTGCAGCGTTTCGAACTCGTCCATGTCGAGATGAGCCCCGGCGATGCGGTGCTGTTCCACGGGAACCTGCTGCACCGCTCAGACCAGAACCACAGCGACGATCCGCGGTGGGCGCTGATCAGCTGTTACAACACCCGCCGCAACGACCCGTACAAACCGGGACGCCATCCGGGGTACACACCGACTGACATCTGGCCGGACGAGAGAGTCCTGCAAACGGGGCAGCAGCAGTGGGATCAGCTGCAGAAGGCCATGAACCGGTGAGTCAGTCCGACGCCTTTACGGCACGAAGTGCCGGGTAAAGGCCGCACGGTATTGCCCTTCGGTGGCCGGGAACTTCGAGTCGAACTCGGCCCGCTCCATCGCTCCGTGCTGGAACCGCCGCTTGTCGAAGATTGGCATCGTCAGACCGGTGATCGCCTCGACGCCGCGGCGGACGATCTCGCCCTTCAAGGCATACAGCTTCGGGACGCTCCAGTCGGTCAGCTCGATGAACGGAATCCCTTCAGCGACCTCGATCACGTTCGGGAGTGCGAACGGGGACAGCCCCTTGAATCCGGCCACGCGGGCGGGGGCGAAGCTGCGGACATGGCCGCGGCTCTGTCCGCCGCTGAAGGTCAGCGAGTGCTTGACCGCATTGACCCCCCAGCCTTCCTGATACAGCATCAGGTTGTTGAGGACGCTGCGGATCGTGAGCTCCTTGTTCTCCTCGATCGGGTAGTCTTTGAGGTTTTCATCCCCGCCATCACCATCGCACAGGTAAGTCCACTCCGGATAGCGTTTGCGGATCTCTGAGCAGAGCGCCCACGTCATCGCCGCCGACTGGACGTCCAGTGGCTTGTAGTCCTCGATCACGCGGACTGCTTCGTCCAGCGAGACCGCGCTGGCGGGGACTGAGACCTCTTCCAGCAGGAACCCCAGGTCGAGTTCATCCAGGAACTGCCGGGCCTGAGCGGCGTCGTCTCCACGCCCCTCGACCGAGAGAGTGAACGCCTTGAGTCTTTGTGGCGACTCGCCCCGCTTGAGCAGCAGCGAGTAGAGCGTCAGCAGCACAGCTCCGCTGTCAACTCCTCCGGAGAACAGCACCCCCAGCGGCTCCTTGCGGTCGATCGTGTCGAGCCACTTGGCCAGTTCGGTTTCGACCGTTCCGATGTAGGCTTTGCCGATCTCATTGAGGTCGGTCGACAGCTTGTTTCGCTGCGGCGAGAAGTATCTGGTGTAGGTCGGATTCGGGTCCGGGCAACCCAGCAGCGTCAGCTCCAGCAGGTGGTGAGCGGGGACCATGCGGGTGTAGCTGGGGTGAAACTGGTTGAGCAGCCCCATCTCATTGAGCTTGGCCGAGATCTCGTCGATCCGCTCCGCCACGATCAGGCAGGGACCATCGACGAGTTTCGCCAGGAAGTACCGCATGGGCCGCCCGATCGAGCGGGCCATGCGGATGATCTTGCCCTTCTGGGCCAGGATCGCGAATTGACCGTCGATCTGACGGATGCGCTCCGGGTCTCCGCTGACCACTGCTTCATGAGCCTGATCGTAGCTCATGTTGAGCAGGGTATTGCCAGCGGGGTCGAGCAGATTGATGACACGTTCAACGTAGGCGTGGTGCTGCATGATGAATGCCACACAAGAGGACAGCCGCGTGCGCGAGCTGGGAACGCAATCAGCCTACGCGAAGGAAGGCTGCGTGGGTAGAGAAGGCGCGGAGTTGTTACAGTAGAAGCTGACTGATGTTCCGGTTCCGTCGCCATGACCGCTCACCCGACATTCCGATTTGTATTCCGCGTTCTGGCGGTCGGTCTGATCGTCTGGGCACTGGAAGGGACCTGCCAGGCGGAGGAACTGACGCGCGAGACCGTTGCCCGGTGGGTGGCAGACCTTGGTAGCGATTCACGAGCGGTTCGCGCTCGAGCGGAAGCGGCTTTGGTGGAGCACGGGACCGAAGCTCTCGATCTGCTCCCGAATGAGTCAACCCTCGATCCTGCGGTTCGAGAAACTCTCGAGCGGATCGTGCGGACCGTGGAGGACGCCGAGACTCAGAAGGCCCTGATCCCGCGCGAGGTGCGGCTGCACTCGAGAAACCTCGCAGAGATCCTGGGCGCGTTGGAGCAGCAGACCGGGAACTCAATTCCGCGACCGGGCCAGCCGCTGCCAGAACTCGCTCAATTGCCACCGGATGAGCCGCTGACCTTCTGGCAGGCGATCGACTGGATCGAGTCGCACTCGGAGCTGCGCTACGGCGGTCATCAGCTGCAGCCTGCCAAGCAGCGCTCACCCGCGAGCTCCCAAGGGCCGTTTCGCCTTTTGCTGCTCGATCACACGGTCAGAGAGACCGCTGCGGGGCAGAAGCTGTTGAGTGCCAAGCTGCGCGTGGAATGCGAGCCCCGGCTGAGGCCGCTGTTTCTGGTGGCTGGGGTCGACACTTGGCAGGCCCAGATCGGAGATCAGGAACTGGAGGCGTTTACGCCGGGAGCCAGTCGCGAACTGCCCGCCGGGCGAAATGGAGAGACCGACATCGGTTACGACTTTATCGTGCCCGAGCAAGCGACCGGGAAGTTGACCCTGACGGGCGAGCTGTCGCTCACGCTGTCAGCCCGGACGACCAGCGTCACGTTCAGCGACCTTAAAGCCCGTCTGCCGCTGGTACGTCGACGGGGGCAGGCAAGTCTGTCGCTGTTGTCGATCAAGCCAACGGACGAGGAGACCGTGGTCCGCCTAGCCCTCGCCTTTCCGGAGTCGCGCGGGCTGTTCGAGTCGTACCGCTCGTCATTGCTGACGCCTGACCTCGCACTGGAAATGCCCGACGGGACGCGTATCGCTGCCTCTGAGACAGCCCAGGTCCAGGAGGACCCGGACGGGAACATCCTCGAAACGCGTTTTCTGACCCGCGGTGCAATTCCCACGAGATTGCACGCCTTGATTCCGACAGCCATCTCGACGCAGCAGGTTCGATTCGAGTACCGGGATGTGCCTCAACAAACTCCTTGAGGAGACGTCGCTGCGTGGTGAATTCCGATTCTTGTGATCCGGACTGTCGGCTAGAATCACGAACTCCCCACATGTCAGGATCTCGCGTGACCGACTCGACCCCTTATAGCGATGCCACGAAGACCGGTGACGACACCGAAGTCCAGGATGTGGTTGCGAAGGAGCTATCGCAGTCTTTGAGCCTGCGATCTCTCCAGACGCCTGGAGTGATTCCCGGCTATCAGATCGAGCAGTGTCTGGGCGAAGGCTCGTTCGGTTCGGTGTGGCTGGCTCGTGAATCGCGGACGGGCAAAAAGGTCGCGATCAAGTTTTATGCCCGAGGGCGGGGTGTCGACTGGTCGCTGCTCAGCCGCGAAGTCGAGAAGCTCGCTGTGCTGTACACCGCCCGCAACATCGTGCGTCTGCTGGATGTGGCGTGGGATCACGATCCGCCCTACTTCGTGATGGAGTATCTGGAAAAGGGGTCGCTCGCCCAGCTCCTCGAACGCGGCCCACTGCCGGTCGACGAGGCAGTCCGGATCGCGAAGTCGATGGCGCAGGCCCTGGTCCATGCCCATGGCAGCGGGGTGTTGCACTGCGACCTGAAGCCCGCCAACGTTCTGTTCGATGCGGGGGGCGAAGCACGGCTATGTGACTTTGGACAGTCGCGACTCTCCAGCGAGCGGACTCCGGCGCTGGGGACGCTGTTCTATATGGCTCCGGAGCAGGCTGTGCTGGACGGTGTGCCCGATGCACGCTGGGACGTGTACGCACTGGGAGCTTTGCTGTATCAGATGCTGACCGGGCACGCACCGGGGCGCCAGGACGGAACCGAGCGGGTGCTCCGTCAGGCGGGGACCACCGAGGAGCGGCTGGCTGCCTATCGTCAGCTGCTCACTCAGAGTCCGGCACCCTCGGAGCATCGCAGTGTGCCGGGTGTCGATAAACGTCTGATCGAAATCGTGGATCGTTGCCTGGAACGAGATCCGCTTCGCCGCTTGGCCAACGCGCAGATCGTGGTCGACATGCTGGAAGCCCGCGAGCGTGCCCGGTCGCGACGGCCGCTCCTGATCCTGGCACTGCTCGGCCCGCTGCTGTTTCTCGGGGCGATGTACTGGATGGCAGAGTCGGTGTTCCCCGACATCGTCGCCACGGCCAAGGAGAATTTGGCCTCTCGCGCTCTTGCGGGGGATGTGATCAGTGCCCGGATTTTGTCGGAGAGTATCAAGCAGGAGGTCAACCACCGGATCAAGGAACTCGAAACCGCAGCTGCGACCGAATCGGTTCGTCAGATAATCGCTCAATCCAGTTCGCTGTCTGCCGAAGAACTGCAAGCTGTCTGCCGCGACGATTCGGGAGACAGTGACCTCGCCCGTAGCATTCGCCAGCTGAATGCCGCTCGCGAGAGCGCCAGCCGTCTGCATACTGACCGCAGCTGGTTCCTGACTGACGGAACGGGGCAACAGGTCTATCGTTTTCCCGTCGAGGGTGAGGGCAAGAACAAAGAGTCATCGATCGGAAAACAGTTCCATTATCGAGACTACTTTCATGGACAGGGGCAGGATCTTAACAAGGGCATTGATCCCTCGACCGTGGCTCCGCGACGCAAGTCGGGTGTCAGTGCAGCGTATTTGAGTACCAATACCGGGCAGTACGCCATCGCGATCGCGGTGCCGGTCTGGAGTGAGGACAAGTCTCAGGTCATCGGAGTGCTGGGGCGATCACTCCATTTGACTGACCTGCTCGATCAATGGGAGAAGCAGCTGCAGGGGGAAGCTCGCCCCGATCAGCGATTCCTGGCTCTCGCGGAGAAGACCTCGAAAGGGCTTGAATTGCTCGACCATCACTGGATGACGGTCACCAACATGACCAATCACAGTGGTGAAATCGTCTTTCCTGCGGCGACAACTCAGCTGCTGCAGGACAAGGATCGGACTGATCGCTATCAGGACCCGGTCGGCGACTTCGATCCCCTGTACAAGGGGAACTGGCTGGCTGCGTGGTCACCCGTCGAGGGAACGCACTGGATCGCAATCGTGCAGGAGAACCGGGAGATCGCTCTCCAGCCGGTCGGTCAGCTGCAGCATGTGTTTCAGCGATCCGGTTACATTTCGATCGCAGTCTTCAGCTTGATGCTGGGTGGCTTCTGGTTCCTGCTGCGCCGAGCGTCGGAGTGATTGTGCCGTTGAGCTGAAGCCAGCTGATCCGTTGAAGATCTAGTCGTTGGCTCTTCTCGCGTGTATCCTTCTCAGGTGCGGAGCCTGTCAGCCGTTGGCCGTGAGGAGAGCGAATCGTGACCTTTTTGTTTCGTACGTTGGCGCTGGGTCTGTTCCTGTCGAGCGGAGCCCTGATCGCTGTGGCAGAAGACGCCAAGCCAGCCGCTGTGGCAGCGGCGGAGGCACTGACCGCGGAAGAGCAGGCCTTTGCCGATCTGCTCACGGGAGCGGACTTGGTGGGCTCTTTTACGGTCGATGGCAAGGAAACGGACCCGAAGCAGGATCGGTATTCCATCACCAAGGCCACCAAGCTGAAGGGGAATACCTGGGCAATTCACGCGCGGATCAAGTATGGGGAAGTGGACATCACCGTCCCTGTCGCTGTGCAAGTCGACTGGGCCAAGGACACTCCGATCCTGGCGGTCACCGATTTGAAGATTCCCGGACTGGGAAGCGAATTTGGATCGCGAATCCTGTTTCACGGCAACCGCTATGCCGGCACGTGGCAGCATGGGAAAGTCGGCGGTCATATGTGGGGCCGCGTCGAACGCACGCCACCACCTGCTGCCAAGTAAACCATCTACGGCAGAGGTTGGACGAGTTCTGCTCTGCGTGCATCTGGCCCGACCGCAACTTTACGGATTCGGAGTCTTGGCTGCTGCGGCATTGAGCAGCAGCGTCGAGACGCCTGTGGAACTCGGCCCTTGAACTCCAGCGATGGCGGCGAGGGCGACTCGTACAGTCGGCTCTGCTTCCGAGATTGCCGCTTCCGCAATCTGCGTGCGCTGATCATCGGATAGCTGTGACTGATGGCGGCGGATATGGGCCGCCGTCAGGTTCGCAGCCAGCGCCCGGCGTTCAGGGGCTTCTCCAGCAGTCAGCGCGATGTCGGCCAGTCGCTTCTGGACATCGGCTGTCGGAACTGCCGCGAGGGCCACCAGCGCATCGGTTCCGACATCGGTGCGGGCGATCGCCTGGATCAAGGCATCAGCGGCGGGTGCCAAATCGTAAATATGGCTCCGAGACTCCGCGATCTGGCGCAGCCACTTCGCAGCGGTTTTTGACTGCTCGGACTGCTGGGCCGCGGAGAGGGTGGGCGGTTCCACCTGGGCCAGGAACGGCTGGAGCTGGCGGGTCAGATCTCGCGAAAGCACCGACTCTTCGACATAGGTCACATTCGGGAACTGGGAGATCAAGTTCTCGACGGAGCCGCGGAACCCTGCCGGGCCGTAGATCGCGATCGGCAGATTGCGGGTCCGCGCATCAGCTCGGAAATTCGCGATCGTGGGAGTCAGCTCCCACTGGATCGTATTGAGGTGCATCAGCGCGACCTCGACATCTCCTTTGGCGGAAGCTGTTTCAAACCCCTCGGCCCCAGTCCGGGCGATCAACGACTCGTAACCCATTTCGGTCAGGAATGTCGCCATCGTCGATCCGCGCGAGTTGTTGGGATCGATGACGACTCCGTTGGCCCGTCCATCTGAGTTCAAAGCGCGGGCCAGGACTTCCACGACGCGGCGTGAACCTGGGAACGGCTGTTGCGGGTCCCAGGTCAGGATTGTTTCCGCAGCTGCGAACTGAACTCGCAGTGAAGGATGGTCGAGCGCAGCCAGAACAGCTCCGCGCTGGCCTCCTGTACGAAGCAATGAAGCGGACCCGTTCCGAGCCAGGGCTCGAACGAGAGACTCTGCGGCTGCGGAGTTCCCAGATTCGTTTGCAAGCTTGAGAGCATCCAGACAGACCTGAGATCCCGCCAGGATAGCGACCTCAAGGGCAGAGCCGGGGCCGGTGGGAATCGGCTGATCCCAGCCTGCGGCCTCAACGTCACGCATCAGGATCGTGTTGAGCAGCACACTTTGCGTGCGAGTATCCGTGGGAGCCAATGTCAGTGCCTGCCGGGCAAACTGCTCAGCCCGGTAGACCGCAGCTGAGTGCGGGGAAACGCGTTTCTCCACCAGCCCCGAACCATCTTCGGCCGGAACCCAGACTGGGAACAGGCCATCATCTTCGGGCTCCAGGGTCTCGTCGCCCTTCACGAGCCTTTCCGCGGCGGCTCGCAATTGCGCCGCAGCTCCGAAACTTTCCAGCCGACCTGAAAGCTTCGCATCCTTGAAGAGAATGCGTGCGAGGGCACTGCGTGCCAATGCTTTGGTACCCGATTCTTCTGTCGCAAAAGCCAGAGAATACAGGTGCGGGGCATCCTGCTTCGTGGCCAGCCAGCCAAACGCATCGACAGCCAGCAGCTTCTGTTCATCGGTCCCGTGATCGATATACCCGATCAACGGTGCGACGGCAGGTTGGCCCATGCGGGTCAGAGCGATGAAGGCCTGATCCCGATTAACTCCCGAGTTCGGATCCGCAGCTGTCAGCACGAGCCGAGACGCAGCGGGAGCGCCCAGATGCTGTAAGTCCCGAATGGCAAAATCGACTTCGCGGGGGTTCCCCGAGAGGTTTTTGAGAACGGCGTCGAGAAAGGCCGGGTCGTTCACCTGGCGGGTCGCAGCTGCGTTCAGTCTTTCGAGCAGATCTGTGGCTGCGGGGTTGAGTGCCTCGGTCCGTGCGAGCTGGAGGAATGTCGCAGTGCCGTGTTCCGTACGAAAGCCAATGAGCGTGGCGTCGTCCGGATCGAGAGCCAGCAGCCCTTCGAGGTACTTTTTGGCGGCTTCCGGACGGGCCAGCTTCATTGTGAAGAGGACCGCGTCCATGTACTCGTCTGCCGTCGTCGGCTCTTTGACGAGCGGGGACGCTTCCTGAGTGATCGAGGGCAACCCTTCAGGCGCGGCTTCGTCCTGGGCGACAATGAACGCGGGGCACGTGAGCCCTGTGACCCAGAGCATGGCCATCAACGATCGGGGGCGGGAAATCATCCTTGATCTCCAAGACGGAGGCTCAGTCTGAGGCACCCGGAGCGGGTGCGCGATCCGGCAATGTCGGAGCTGATCCGTACCGGATATATCGAGGCGACCAGCCATACTGCTTGAGAGGGCGCAGGCGATCACCTGCAACCAAGCCATTCTTATCGGCGTCAGGCGACACTTTCCCGACGACTGATTCGTTCGGCATGACCGGCACAACTTCACAGGTGTGTGGTCGATCAAAGAGAGCCGCTCTGGTGCAGGGGACTCCGTTCCCCTGCTCCTGAGGACTGCTTCCGTGCAATATTCGGGACTCCGTTCAGACGGCTATGAACCGGCGGTGTCCACAAATCGGCAATGTCGGCGCGCAAGAAAACCCCTGGAGAGCGGTACCAACGCCAAAAGGCCTCATTTGGGGTCAAAGTTGCAGAAAGGGTCAGGCTGCTTCCTAAGACGGCAACTGGCTGGTTCGGGGCGTTGGCTCTCAATCTCTCCAAGGGTTTCGGGGTCAGACATGAGAACTGATATGCACTCGCCATGCCAAACACCACATTTCTTTCGGCGCTGTGTTTTCCAGTTCATTTTCCAGAGTTTCGAAATGTTCTCTCAAGTTTCTTCAGCGCTGAATTGAAATTTCGGCGCTCAAGTCGTAACGTGAGATGCGAGTTCGGCGCCTGAAATACTGATTCTCTGTTCACTGGTTCCGGTGCGAAACGCCTCCTCCAACCTCGCCATTTTCACCTCTGCGGCAGTCATCTACTGCATCGTGGTGTTGTGGTACGTCACGACCAGTCCGGATATTGGCCTGCGTTGTCTGCCAGACAACAACGTCGATTCGCGTGGGGTGGAAGTTCGTGTCGAGCCGCAGGGAGGTGGCATCGGCAGCCAGCCCAAAGCGGGCGATGTCATCGTCGAGCTGCGAGGTCGCCCGATTCGATCATTCGTGGATTTCGCTTGGGCCCATACTGAGATTCGCAACGCTCCCATCGATCCTGGTGGATTTCTCGACCGAAGGAAGAATTTGAGTCGAGACTTAGCCGACTCCAGTCTTTCTCTGATCGAGTATACGGATGACCAGACGCGATATGTCCGGGTCCGATTCCGCCAGGAAGGTTCCGATTCGATCCTGTCCGGATGGCGGCTACTGGGGCGCCAATCGGCCGTTCGCATCGGAGTCACGCTGCTGTGGTTTATCCTGCAGTTAGCGATCACCCTCGTCAGCTTGATTGCCGCGTGGCATCGCCCGTTTGATCAATCACTCCGACTGTTTTGCTTCCTGGGAGGAGTCACACTGGTCGCCTTTGTGGGGGGCGATCACTGGTGGGTGATCTCCGGTCGGCTGTGGTTGCTGGTACCGTTTGCCGTATCGGCGATCCTGCTGCCCGCGGTGCTGCTGCATTTCTTTCTGACTTATCCCATGCCCAAGCCTTGGATGACCGAGTCGCCGCGGCTCGTGCTCAGCGCCATCTATGGCGTACCGATCGCGATGGCCGTAACGACGGTGATGATCATCCTGTCCGCTCACTGGTTGTCAGCGTCGTGGGGAGAAGGTCCTTTCGCGATGGCGATCGGCCATTCTCTGGCCCACGGCTCGTCGATCCTGATGAGTACGCTCCAGAAGTTGATTCTGGGTTATCTGTCGATCTCCCTGCTGTACTTCGCAGGCAGTCTGATTTCCATGGCCGAGAGCCTGCTCCGAGCACGATCGCTGGTCGAACGTCAGCAGGTCCAGTGGATTCTCTGGGCTGGAATGGCCGCGTCCATTCCGGTGGGGTACGCACTGTTCCTGGCCTTGTTCCGCCCAGCGCAGTTCGCTTTGGGAGCCTCTCAGGCCCCGATGTTTCTGGCCAGCCTGTCGTTCATGCTGGCTTATGCCGTGGGGATCGCGCGGTTCAAGCTGCTGTTGATCGATCAGGTCCTCAGCCGCGGGATGTGGTATCTGTTTCTCAGTGTGGGACTGGGAGTCATCTTCAGCGCCATTGTCGGCGTCGGCAGCGTCGTGATTCACAGCCAGAACGCCACTCTGTTCGGTCAAACAGTGCCGATGGTCGTTGTGCTGATGCTCGTCATCTATGTGCTGATGTGGTTCAAGGACAGGATGCAGCGGTCGATCGACCGCGAGTTTTTCAGCGAGAAGTACCAGCTCGATCGCGCCCTGCTCCGCATGAACAAGGCGGTGACGAATCTCTGGGAACGCGATGCCGTGGCGGGCAACCTGCTCGGCTCGTGCTGCGAAGTTCTGCGAGTTGAACAGGCTGCACTCTATCTCTGGATGCCCGACCGCGGTCGGTTCGTGCTGGCGGCAGCTGTAGGCTGGCCTGAGGTTCCCGCAACCGTTCCCGGTCAAGAGGAGCAGCTCAAGCTGCTCGGACCGGGCTCCTCCATCCAGCGTGTTCCCAGCGGTGAGTCGGGAGAGCAACAGCTGGTACGATCGATGAATGCGGAGCTGTTAACGGGCCTGGAGGTTGACGGTGAAGTCGCCGGGGTGGTGGCTCTGGGGCCGAAGCCCAGCGGAGCCGCCTTCACGGCAGAAGACGTCGCGTTCCTGACAGCGATGGGACGAATCACCGGCGTGGCACTGCACTGCGCCAAAGTTCACGAGGACGTATCGCGCCTCAACGAAGATCTGCACCGCAAAATCGAGAAGATCAACGACCAGGACCGCCGGATCGCCATGCTGCAGAACATGGTGGATAGCCTGACAGCTCCGCAGCGCGCGCTGGCTGCCTCCACTGGCGAGATTCAGCGTTCTTCGATCAAGGGGAACAGCCCCGCGATTACGAAAGTTCTGGAGACAGTCAAAAAGGTTGCTGCCAGCGACGCCAGCGTGCTTGTACGGGGCGAGAGCGGAACTGGAAAGGAACTGCTGGCCCGCACGATTCACGAAAACAGCCCGAGGAAGAACGGTCCATTGGTGGCGGTGCACTGCGCTGCCTTGTCGGCTCAGCTGCTGGAGAGCGAACTGTTTGGCCACGTGAAAGGGGCCTTCACCGATGCTCGCGAGGACAAACAGGGGCGATTCGCAATGGCGAATGGTGGCTCGCTGTTCCTCGACGAAATCGGTGACATCTCGCTGGATGTGCAGATCAAGCTGCTGCGAGTGCTGCAGGAGCGGACGTTTGAGCCGGTGGGGAGTTCGACTCCAATGACGGT